>Ga0129317_1000045_pt1 | contig 153656 bp, 129 predicted proteins | sample Cm1ome_FD_94430 | JGI IMG/M metagenome (GOLD analysis project Ga0129317, IMG submission 94430) | Eastern black-and-white colobus group fecal microbial communities from Wisconsin, USA - Cm1105 metagenome | ecosystem: Host-associated > Mammals > Digestive system > Large intestine > Fecal...
ACTACTTTGTGTACGGGCTGTTTTTCTCTTCTTGCCATAATAATAGGCCTCCTTATGATAATAGATTTTATCATAGAAGACCTAATGCTTAATAGCTATTTACAGAAAAACTTTCATACTCTCTCCCCCGACGTCCCTCCGCCACAAATAATCCGGCAATGTAATCTGCATCCATTCCGATAAACCCTTGGACCTCTCCATCTTCCTCAAACACATACACCTCTGCTTTTGGCAGTGCGGAGCGGACTGTCTCAAAATTCTGCCTCCAATACTCCTCTTTGATAAATGGATGGGCTGTCAGGTTTCCCTCCAGCCAGATTTCCATAATCCTGTCCAAATCCCCAAACTCAAATAACCGAATCATCTAACCACTCCTTTTTCTCTCTGAACAGGCCCATCGGACCGCTCTTCCCCCAGCCGCCATCTGCTACGTCATTGCCATGATGGATGACTGTTAGAAACAGGTTTTATAAAGCCTTAAACCGGATACGGTCCTTATCCGGGGCAACGTTCTTCTCTGCCGTCACATAATTGCGGAATGCATCTGTCATGGTGATGCCGGTTTCCGTCCCGTCCAATATCCCCTCCGGGAAAGCCCCCTTGATATGCAAGATGAATTTGGGAACATCATTTACTTTAGTAGATGCCTTAATCTGTCTGGACTTAAAACGATTGCTTATTTCTGATATCCATTTTTTATAATCATCTACAAAATACTGCCCTTACAGTAAGTCTGTCATCTGCCTTGCATCTACTCTTCCACCTATCATTTACGAAGATTATCTTTTTAATTTCTTGTATGACTTTTATTACTAGCCCTCCAGTCCATTCAGTTTTAACTTTCCCTCGATGTATCATTCGACAATAGGTCTAATACGTGTCATAGTCCGACATAAATAATCGATTCTCTCTAAATAGGAAAATTCCTGTTAAAATATCCATCGATGGACACGTGCCTCTTTCTGGACATTCCTTGTCCATCATCCAGCCCTGAAGTAAATGTCCGAACCTCAACCAGGATATGATGTGTTCGAGTACATTGACCTGCATATAGTCATAGCCACTCTGTTTCAGCATTTCCATCTGTTTTTCAGATTCCACGCCTTCTGTTCAGAGAACAATAGAACCGCTGGTGATTTCCATCGCGCCAGGTATTCAAAACATTGAATCTAATCCAACACGCCAAAGGAATCAAACCTGTCTTTTTTAGCCTTAATGCCTAAAAGGTATGCTGCCTATATTCCTCATTCAGGCCTCATTTCCGATATTTCATTTATAGTACAAACCTCACCGCCCTGACTCTTAGCACCACTCTTTTCCACCTCATTCTTCATTAATTCATCAACCAATTTTTTTAATATTTCATTCACTTCATAAATTCGTCTATATTCCATATATACCTTCTCACTTTTAAGGAGATTCTCTGGTTTGAGTGCACTAATCACTGTATCTCCATCTTTTACGACCTTTTTAACATTTTTTATATATTTATCCAGCCAACTCTGTTCCTTCATGCTTTCTCCACTGTTTACCTCGTATTTTATTTTATAAATCCTACTTTTCCCTGTCCCCTCTGATACAATCCATCCTTTTTTAGACCCCATATAATATAAAGAGTCACTTATCTTTTTATGTTCCACCTCCCCCCCCCAATCGTTTGTCCATCTCTTCAAAAAGTTCACTAGAAACATGCTCTTTTCCGTCAGAAAGAATATCCAGGATAAGTCTATGCAACTCACTACTTGTCTTCATTCGTATCTCCTTTAAATTCGGAATCCCTTCCTAATAAATAGTCCACCGAGACTCCATATATATTTGCCAGCTTTTCAAGCCTTTCCGCGTTCAGATAGTTTATTCCATTTTCATATGTACTATATGTGCTCTGCGACACCCCTATCATTTCAGCAACGTCCTTTTGGGTCATTCCCTCCCTATCTCGTAATTCTTTTATACGTGTGACATCCATATCCAACCGCTCCCTTCTCAACAATTATTTTTATCTTATCATATCGTTCGATACCCGTAAAGCGATTTCAACGAATATCGAAAATCCGATACGCTATTATCAATCTATCGGAAAATCATTTTTTAAGAATCCATTTCTTTATGGAAAATGTAGTTATGATAAGGTAGATGTGGCGGGCTGCGTTGACCTAATTGAGACCAAATAAGTTGAAATATGCATCCAATAAAATACTTGAAACTTTCGCCCACCTGAAACCGGACAAATCATTTAGTGAAAAGCCTAAGAGCATCGATAACATCTCGATATCCTATCTCCCATATCAAACAGGACATCCCCTGGTTCAAAACCCAAACCAGGGGATGTCCTTTATTCTTCTGTTTTTTGTATTGATTTACTGTCCGGATGCTGCTTTCCCTTCTTTCCCTTGAAGTTCCCCCGCAGCTGCCGCTTACCTCTTCCTGATAATCATTTCATTAAATGCAATCATCGCTGCGGATATGGCAGTCCCGATGCCTACCAGTATCCAGAGGTTGTTGATTGCTATTACCGGGAGTATGGCAACCAAGGTAGATGTGACAGGGACAAAGCATCCCTGGGCCACTCCGAATGCTTCCCAGCTTTCGGTTTTAACATCCGGATCCACACAGCGTGCCAGAGCAAGCCCGCTTGGGGTCGACCCGCATCCTGCGCCGAAAAACATTAAGGCCAGCGGGAACCAGTCTTCACCAAACCAGCGGCGCATCAGGACCATACAGACAAATGACATAAGCAGGATTACCACTAACATATGAAGCATGATTGGCGCCAGATTGTTAGCGAAGAAATTCAAATCCAGGGTTGCCGTTGCCGAACAGATACAGATTTCAAGGGCTACTCCCCCAATATTGTCTATGGTGTCCGTATCAGCGTATTTATCCAGGTGGGTTTTCCGTAACACAAACCACACGATGATTGCGCCCACAATACCATACAGAAGGGATGGGATATTGCCGGCCCCTGGAATGGCTTTTGCGATAGCGCCGAAAATCACGCTTCCAATCCACATGCTGAGGAATACAAAACACATCTGCAGCGCCAGACCATTAATGGAGTCAGAGGCAACCGTTGCGTGCCCAAGGGGCTTTTGCTTATCCCTTGGTATATAATCATTCTTCCTGACATCGCCCTTGTTCTTTGCATCCGGCAAAGCCTTTGCCCAACCTCTTCTCACGCCGATGTTGACCCATACCATTCCCACCACCATGGCAACAATCAACCCCAGCGTTGCAAGAATCAGGCCGACACTCAGCATGCCTTCTATCCCAAGTTCTTCAAACAGGGTTCCCGAAGAGGTTGCTGCCCCATGGCCGCCCCAGTAAGTAAAAACAGTCATGACCCCCCACTCCCTCGGAAGTCCTGTCCATATTTTCTGAAGCCCCAATGCTGCCAGGATCCCAACTGCAAGTTGTGAAAAATAGGACAGCAGGTTGGAACTGATTGCCCCTGCAAAGGATTTCATCTTTGAAACGCTGATTGATATGCCGAAAAGGGTGGTTGTCAGTACAATATTAATCATCGGAGACGCCATACTGGACCAGTTTTCCGGGATTTTAATGAGTCCCAGTACCTGCGGTCCCATGACCAATGCAAGCGCTCCGCCAATCAGCCCTGACGGCAGGTATAGCTTGCGCAGCGGTTTAACCACGGAACGCAAGGCAACACCTGCAAGCAAAAAAAGAAACAGATACATCAATTCATTTACTGCCGTAGTAAACATAGCATTACCCCCAATATTTTAAATTACCCCGTTTTAAAATTCCATATATTCCACATATTCAACGCCAAGGGATTTCATCTTTTCATCCACCCATGGCCGGATATAGGTACCCTCTTTTTCAATTGTATCAATGATCCTCTGTTCGTTTTCATGAATGGCCTCAACCTGTTTCAGCAGCTCCTCTGCCTCAGAAGGCCGGATGAATATGACACCGTCCTCATCTCCCAGAACAATATCGCCTGGATATACGGTCCTCCCACCGCAGACAACTGGTGTATTCACTTCCCCTGGCCCATTTTTATAAGGACCATCCGGCGTCACGCCCCGGGCATATACCGCAAAGTCTGTCAGGCACTCCATCGCGCCTGCATCCCGGATGGACCCGTCTACCACAATACCATGAATGCCGCGCTTCCTGCAATATGTAACCATCAATTCCCCAAAGATGGAACGCCTTGTATCACCGCCCGCGTCAATTACAATCACATCCCCGGGTTTTGCAAGGTCCATGGCCACATGGAACATCAGGTTATCGCCTTCCGGTACCTTAACGGTAAACGCAGTTCCAAGCAGACGGCTCTTATTAACCGGGCATATGTCCTCATGGACAGCCGAGATACGGTTCATGCAGTCATCCAGATTAGCCACCGCCACACCTGCAAACCGCTCTACCAGTTCCCTTTCCGGGCGCTTAAAATCCTTAACAATCACACATCCTGTTTTGTTCATTTTCCTATCCTCCTCATTCATACCACACGGTTTTTCGCTTCTTTCCCATCTATTACATTCAATACTTCTTCCACGACCTCCATCCCCATCCGGTAAAGTGCTTCTTCTGTGTTGGCTCCGATATGGGGTGTTGCACAGAAATTATCAAGTGTCATCAGTTTATTCTTTCCGCTAGGCGGCTCCTCAACAAACGCATCACATGCAGCGGCCCTGAGCGTCCTGTGCTTTAATGCCTGATACAGATCTTCCTCGTTTACCACGCCTCCCCTGGCCGCATTGATAAGAATCGCACTTTTCTTAAAATGATTCAAATTCCCTGATGATATCAGATTCTCTGTGGAAGGCGTCAGTGGGACACTGATATTTACGATATCTGATGCTTCTAACATACGGTTTAAATCCTCGAACTTTTCAATCCCATAGGAATCCGCCTGTTCTTTAGAGCAGTACGGATCATATCCCATCAGTTTGGCATTGAAACCATTTTTCAGGATTTCCCCCATGCGCCTGGCAATATTCCCCATTCCCACAAGTCCGACGGCCTTGCCTGTCAGTTCAATTCCTGTCATCTCCGGCGGCGCGATGCATGAAAACCCTTCCCCTCTGCTTTTTTTATCACACACCGATATGTTCCTGCTTATATCCAGCATCAGGCCCACAATTAATTCTGCCACGGAATTCGTATTGGCAAAGGGTGTATTAATTACGGGAACCCCTAATTCCTTTGCAGCGGCCAGATCAATGGTATTACACCCTACACCGTGTTTCCCTATCACTTTTAGATTTACGGCACGGGACATGATATCCCGTCCTATATTTACGGCGCGTAATATGATTCCATCAATATCCTGTATGCGGTCAAAACTATCTGTTATCTCTGCACGCTGCTTAATTAAACGGACCGCATCCGGATGGATGTACTCACTTAAATAGATAAGCATTTCCAATCTCCTTTTTTCAATTTTGCTTATGTTTTAGAAGTTGTGTATCCTACAATTGTCCGGATTGTTTGTAGTATGTTTTTAACTCAGTACAATAAGTATAGTTGTTGTATGCACTACTGTCAATACTTATATTGTAGTATATTTTTTAACAATATAAAATATTGTAGCAATCACAACAACCTCATTTTATATCTCTGAACGTGTATTTTAAAATTCTTTATAATATCCGGCGCTCCCCCTGTTATCAAATGCAGAACCATTGTTGAAAATCCTGTCAGTCCGCAAGGGTAGTGGAAGGCAGCGGAGCACTGGGGTGTATTTGAAAATTGCATTCCGTTGGCTGTGCGTTCCACTTTGCAGGAGATTTGACACAGGGGTAAGCTGCGCTGACCCTATCATCACCTGCAGGATGTGGCATTATCTTTCATATGAATTCTTTTATTCCGGATAAGCGCAAAAGATTGACACAAAAAAAACAAGCCGGGAAAATTCAGCTTGTTTTGTCGTCTCACTACAAAATGTTAACAATCCGTTCATATATTTTACAATACCAGACGGAACCCCTCGGTCATGGTATCACGCTCTTTTGCCCGCTTTCTATACTCATCCTTATTTTTTCGGCATACAAGGGTTATGATGTATTCTGCAATCATATCAACTCCGATGGCAGAGTTAAAGAAACTCATATGCGATGTTTCCACTAAAAGGGCAATATCCGCATATTGGACCATGGGCGCCATCAGGCTGTCCGTAACCACGCAGATCCTGGCCTTATGTTCCCTGGCCATATTCACCAGCAGCATATCAATCTTATAGTAACGTGCAAAGGAAAATAGTATGAATATATCTTCTGAATCAATATCCTGCAGCGCTCCCAACACTTCTGTCTCGCTGCTGCCGGGCAACTGTACCACTCCCTCAATTGCGAATCCCAGCAGTCTTGTAAAGTGGCAGGATACCCCTATACATCCTCTGAGTCCCGCCACATATTTCCTCCTGGATCGGATGATCATATCAGCTAATGTCTCATAACTCTCTAAAGAATTCTGCTGAAAGGTCCTGGTAATATTATAATTCATCATCTCCACAAACGCGCCTGAAATATCATCCTCCTGGTACCTTCCCGTCAGCACATCAAACCGTTCTGAAAGCTGCATATTCCGCACAGATGCACTGGTTTCCCCAATCAGGGAATTATATATGTCATTCTTCAGATCTGTAAAGCCCAGATATCCGATTGCCCTGGCAAAACGTATGATGGACGCGTCACTGACCCCGATTTCTTTCGCCACATCCATGGATGACATGTTGCCGATCCGTTCCTGATTTTTAAAAAAATAATCTGCTATCCTCCGCTGCTGCGGTGTCAGCTTTGCACCCTTCAGTCTATCTGATAATCTGTTCATGGGCCCTCCTCATAACAAAACCGATTTGCCTGCCTTCTTCGTATTTCCGTTGTGAATTCTGTTATAAGTATATCAAAAAGGAGCAGACACTACAATAGACTGAATTTAATAATCCCATCTATTTTACCGATAAATGTAGGGCCGGCTGCCTAATCAAGTCATGATTAAGCAGCCGGCCAATAAAATATTACTTATAGAGACACGGGGCGACTTCCGCTGAATCCATGTTGGTGCTGTCATACCACAGTGCACCGGTGTCAACATCCTCTACCGGTTCTCCTTTGGCCGCCTTGGCGGCCAGGGTAACTGCCTGATATCCAATCTGGACCGGATTCTGCGTGATGGAGCCTGCTAAGACGCCGCTCTTGATAGCATCAAGCTGGATGGCGCCAGAGTCAAATCCAACGCCGATTACTTTATCCTTACCCAGTACCTGAAGGCTCTCATTGGCCGTCACCAGGTTCTTGGCTGTAAATTCGTTAGACGCATAAATGGCAATCAGATCATTTTTATTCAGAAGGGTATTGGCCACTGTCACACAAGCCGCATCATCCACGGTGGCCGGAATGCCTACATCGATGATTACCTTTGCTCCGTCAACTGCCTTATTATACTTATCATGGCCTACTACCGAACACTTATCCTCGCCAATCAAGGTACACATCTTGTCTATGAACCCCCCGGTCCGTTCCCCAATGGACTGGGATGTGGCATCCTGGGAGACAACCCCGATTCTGACTGCTTCTGCCGGGTCCGTGACCTTATCCTTAATCATTTCATACAATTTCTCCGCGGCCAGTCCGCCTGCCGCATAGTTATCCGTAGCTGCATTTGCTACAATGGCGCCTGCCGGGGCATCCGGAACACCGGAGTCAAACCCTATAATCGGAATATTTGCTGCCTGGGCATTGGAGATGGCATCCAGTGCCGCCTGTGTATCCAAAGCCGCCAGGCAGATGGCGCTTGGGGCTTTGTTGACCGCATTGTTCAGCTGTTCAATCTGCTCAGCCACCGCACTTTCGCTGGCCGGCCCCACAAAGTTGGTGGACTTAAGCCCCAAATCCTTTGCAGCCTGCTCCGATCCCATCTTTACTGCTTTCCAGAAATCATGCTGGAAGCCTTTTGCCACAATTTCAACCGTGACATCGCTGTAATCCACGGCACCTTCTGTCTTGGCTGCCTCTGTATCCGCTGCCGTCGTGTCTTTTACCTCTGTTTCCGGAGCAGCTGTTGCTGCGGCCGTTGTCGTGGCAGGCGCACTGGATCCGCTGGAGCAGCCCATTACCATTGTGGACACCATTGCTGCGCAGATGACTGTACTAAATAATCTTTTCTTCATAAATAGACCTCCCTTATCTTATCCCGCTTTGCGGGTTATTAACAATTGCGTATTAGTCCTTCCCCTGTTTCCTTCTATTTAAAACATCTACAAATACGGCTATGATTAATACAAATCCAGTAATCAGCAGCTGATAATGCGGCTGTACTCCCACAAAAGGAAGGCCAGTCTTTAAAACAGACATGATAAAAACACCAATCAACGTACCTGCTATGGACCCCACGCCGCCTGCCAGGGATGTTCCGCCGATTACAACTCCTGCGATTGCATCCAGTTCAAATCCATTTCCGGTTCCAGGCATGAGTGTGGAGTATACTGCTGCATAAGACACGCCTGCCAGCCCGGCAAACAGACCGCTTATGACATAAGCCAAAGTCTCCCACTTTACCACATTTACACCGGAAAGCCGGGTCGCCTCCTTGTTGCTCCCCAGGGACAATATATAACGTCCCGGACGCGCCTTGTTGAGCAGGATTGCCATTAGGATTGCAAGTACAATCAGCAGTATGAATCCCGTGGGGATACCTGCCTGCGGAAGCCCTGCCCCTTTTAATTTAAAAATGCCTCTGAAGGAGCCGCCCGGAGCCGAAGCCTGCGGAAAGGTCACGGTGGCCGTGTTTGTCACAATCGAACCCAGGCCTCTGGTAATCATCATGGTTCCCAGTGTGGCAATAAAGGCCGGAAGCCTCATGACAGATACCATAAGTCCATTGGCAAGTCCGAACAGACCTCCCATCAGGATGGCCAGAATAACGCACAGCGGCATAGGAAGCCCCAGTTTTGTAAACAGTGTTCCTGAAATCAAGGAACAGCAGATACAGACCGTACCGATGGATAAGTCGATTCCTCCGGTGATGATCACAAATGTTACGCCTATAGCCATAAAACCAATATAATAGGAAGAATCAAAAATGCTGACCAGTGTACTGTATTTTGCAAAATTGTCCCCAAAAATCCAGAAGAACATGAATAATACAATCAACGCAATAACTGCCACCAATTTCTGAGTGCCGATGGCTTTGAATAATCCACCCGGCTCCTTTTTTACCTGACTCTTATTATCCGACATATCTTTAACCTCCCCTTTAATCTCTCAGTGTTGCGGCATGCATGATTTTTTCCTGGGTAGCTTCTTCTATGCTGATCTCTCCCGTTTTACGGCCCTCACACATAATCAGGATACGGTCGCTCATCCGCAGCACTTCCGTCAGTTCAGAGGATATCATTATGATGGACTTTCCCTGTTTTACAAGATTATTCATCAATGTATAAATCTCGCTTTTGGCTCCCACGTCAATTCCTCTGGTGGGTTCGTCAAATATCAGGATGTCGCAGTTCCTGGTAAGCCATTTGGCAATGACCACCTTCTGCTGGTTTCCCCCCGACAGGTTGCGTACCTGCTGTTCCACGGATGGTGTCTTGGTCTTTAATGCCTCCACATATTGTTCTGCGGTTTCTTTTTCTGCTTTCTTATCAATAAACAGGCCTTTGCAGAACGCCTTCAGGGAAGCCATTGTGGTGTTCTCGGCCACCGTTTTCTCAATAATCACACCATAGCGCTTGCGGTCCTCCGACAGATATCCGATTCCGGCCTCAACCGCATCCTGTGGGTTCTTGATATCCACCCGCTTTCCATTCACATAGATATCACCGCTGTCCCTCCTGTCAGCACCAAAGATAGCCCTGGCTGTCTCCGTCCTTCCAGCTCCCATGAGACCTGAAAAACCCAGGATTTCTCCTTTGCGAAGTTCAAAGCTTACATCTTTTACTGTTTTTCCAACGTTTAGGTGTTCAACCTTCAGCACCACCGGAGCATCCGGCTTTACATTGCTGAAGCTCTTAGGCTCCTCGTACACCGTGCGTCCCACCATCATCTGGATGATATCGTCCTTCGTGGAATCCCTGGTTATCAGCGTACCCACATATTCCCCGTCCCTCATGACCGTTACCCTGTCAGTAATCTGGTTAATCTCATCCATGCGGTGGGAAATGTATATAATCCCGATATCCTTGGCCCTTAGGTCACGGATGATTTTAAACAGCTCGCTGATTTCTGAATCTGTCAGCGCCGCAGTCGGTTCATCAAATACAATTATCTTGGCATCTGTGGAGATTGCCTTGGCTATCTCGCACATCTGCTGGCGCCCGACCGTCAGTCTCCCCATTGTTTCCCTGGGGTCAATCCTGATATTCAGTAATCCGAACAGCTTTTCAGCCTCTTCTACCATCTTGCGGTCATTAATCAGCTTTCCATTCATCTTTTCTTTGCCGATAAAGATATTCTGGGCCACAGTTAAGTGGTTCATCATGTTTAATTCCTGATGTACGATTACAATGCCGGCGTCCTGTGCTTCCCTGGGACTTTTAAACTCCACCTGGCGCCCCTCATACATAATAACACCGCTGTCCTTGCTGTAGATTCCTGTCAATATCTTCATGAGGGTGGATTTTCCGGCGCCATTCTCACCCATCAGTGCATGGACCTCGCCCTTTTTAAGTTCCAGACAGGCATTTTTTAACGCATGTACCCCTACAAAGGACTTATCAATGTCTTTCATGGTCAGAATTACTTCTCCCACATCATCACCTTCCATTTCTTTACTAATTGCACTGTTTTGGCGGTACCCATTTACAGGTGTCAGCACACTAGTCGGTAACTACCCCTTTTTGCAGCATGATATTGGCATAAAGCGCCTTCTCGCTGGTGGCGATAATGGCATAAGCTTTCTTTGCCTCCTCATAGAATGTGAACCGCCCCATATGGCCGATGGCGCTTCTGCCCCTGCTGTCAAATGCTTCCACCAATGTCCCGTATTGGTTCCAGATTGGTGTTTCAACCGAATCCCCGTCCATCACCGACATCAGGCAGACAGGATGTTTAACGTAGGTGTCCAGGGGGAAAAGCAAGAGGATTGCTTCCAGTATCTCCGGCACGCCATGGCCTTCCATATGTATGACATGGGCATCCCTGCCCATGGACTCTGCCGGGAAATTCCCATCAGCAATCACAATCCGGTCGCTGTGACCCATTTCACATAATATCTTCAGCAGTTCAGGAGATAAGATATGAGGTATTCCCCTTAGCATGGGCCATCCCCCTGTTTACTGTATTTTTTATAACCGGGATGCCTGCCGGTGACTCCATATCCTTTCCTCATTGAGATAAGGCGGTCAATATTTTCCCTGGATATTTCCTGTGCACCTCCCAGCATCCTGGCATTAAGGCTGATTTTTGCAAAGAGTTCCAGTGTTTCCATACGGTAATAGGCAGTAATCACATCTGCCCCAACGGTAAGGGCCCCATGATTCTGAAGGAGCATTGCGTCATGTTCCCCCAGATAAGGCGCAATATTATCCGGTACTTCATAAGTGGAAGGGGTTCCGTAAGGTGTTACAGGAATCGAACCCAGGGCAATTACCGTCTCAATCATGGAGTACTCGTCCAACGGCACATTGGCTACCGCATATCCGGTGGCCACAGGCGGGTGGGCGTGAAGTACGGAATTTACATCCCCGCGCTCTTTATAGCAGCGCAGATGCATCTTAATCTCTGAAGATGGCCCGTATCCGGAAAGGCCTTCCAACACCTCACCATTCCCATTGATACGAACCAGTTTTTCCGGTGTAATAAAACTTTTGCTTATTCCGGTGGGGGTAGCAAGAAAGGTTCCGTCATCCAGCCTGGCGGACACGTTGCCGTCATTGGCTGCCACCCAGCCCAGCTGCCACATCTTATGGCACACATCGCAGATCTGTTCCCTTAGTTCCATATAGCTTAATTTCATAATACCTCCTTCTTTGCCAGGCTGACCTGGCCTTGGGTCCTTCATGTGTTACCGTCCCACAGATATGATCCTCCGTCTGCAGCAAACATTTTTTTATATTGGCCGTACACCTGATCCCATTGATTTGTATCTTCGGGCTCATAGATGCTTACCTTGGCGGAAGCCTCTACGACATTCCTCACCTGATCCAGATTCCTAAGTTCTCCTGCCGCCAGCAGCTGGAGGGCTGCGTTGCCCAGTACGGTAGCCTCGACCGGGCCGGCAATCACCGGACAATGACACGCATTGGCCGTCATCTGGCAGAGGAGCCGGCTCTGTGTGCCGCCGCCCACCATATGAATCGCCGGGTACTCCCTTCCGGTACACATCTTGATTTCATCCAATGTCATACGGTACTTAAATGCCAGGCTCTCGTCAATACATCTTACAAGCTCCGCCTCATTCCCCGGCACCCTCTGTCCGCTTTCACGGCAGAACCTCCGGATTCTCTCAGGAATGTTTCCGGCCGGAACAAACTCTGGTGCATCAGGGTCAATCAGCGCTTTAAACGGTTCCGCATCCGCGGCCATTTGTTCCAGATGTCCGAAACCGTACTCCTTTCCCTCACGGATCCACTGTCTCCTGCTTTCCTGAATCAGCCACAAACCAATAATATTCTTGAGGAAGGATATCTTCCCCTGACAACCGCCTTCATTCGTGATATTGAGCTTCTTTGACAATCCGTTGATAACGGGTTCATCCAGTTCCGTGCCAAACAGCGACCATGTTCCGCAGCTGATGAAGATGAAATCCTTATCCCTGGCAGGAACAGCCGCAAGCGCACTCTGCGTGTCATGTCCTGCCACAGCAATCACTTCCCCAGGCTCAATCCCCAGCTCCTGGCAAATCCCGTTTTTCATGAGACCAAGCCTGGTTCCGCACGGAACGATACTGCCCAGGATCCGTTCCGGGATACCGAGGCTTTCCAATACTTCCTTTGACCACATTTTAGTTCGGGCATCCAGCATCTGCGTGGTGGACGCGATGGAATACTCACTGACCTGCGCCCCGCACAGATAATAATTAAATAAGTCCGGCATCATCAAAAGCCTGGAAGCCCGCTCCAGAAGCCCGGGCCGTTTTTCCATCAGTGCCATAAGTTGAAATACCGTGTTGATTTCCATAAACTGGCTGCCCGTAATCTGATAAAAACGGTCCTTATCCATCTTACTGAAACTCTTTTCAAGCATCCCCACGGTCCGGGCATCCCGATAGTGTACCGGGTTTTCTAAAAGATTCCCCTCCTTGTCAATCAGGCCGAAATCCACGCCCCAGGTATCCACGCCGATGCTGTCAATCTTTCCATACTTCTTTGCTTTAATCAGTCCCTGCTTCACCTCAAAAAACAGCCGCAGGAAATCCCAGTACATGGTCCCGTTTAATATAACCGGATCATTGGGGAAACGATGAAGTTCCTGTATGGATATCCGGTTACCGTCAAAGTTCCCCAGCATTACCCTTCCACTGGAAGCGCCGAAATCCACTGCCAGTACATTTTTATGGTTCATAGACACACCGCCTTACTTATACAAAGGCCCATAAGCAGCACAGGCGCGGAAATCCTGCCCCTCTTTATCCATTCCAAATGCATTCCAGGACGCGGGGCGGAATATTTTTTCCTCAGGCACATTGTGCATGCTGACAGGAATCCTTAAGATTGAGCAGAGTGTAATGAGGTCCGCCCCGATATGTCCGTAGCTGATTGCACCGTGGTTGGCGCCCCAGTTATTCATCACATCATATGCAGAGGCAAATGCTCCCCGGCCCGTCACCCTGGGAGCAAACCAGGTGCACGGCCATGTATAGTCCGTCCTCTTCCATAAGATATCAGTTACATCTTCCGGCAGTTTCACTGTCCAGCCTTCTGCAATCTGCAGCATAGGCCCAAGTCCTTTTACCAGGTTTAAGCGGATCATGGTACATGGCATCTGGGCTTCTGTTACATATCTGGAAGAATAACCTCCGCCCCTGAAATACCCAAAATCAGCCTCGTTCCATGTAGTTGCTTCCATAATCGCCTTCTGATCCTCCGCCGTCACCTCATACCACGGCTTCATGACCGGCTGTCCATCTTCATCCAGGGCCTTGCCAGTGGCATCCAGACAGGCGGCTCCTGAGTTAATCAGATGCAGGAAACCGCCTGCTTCCTTTGCAACCCCTTCCAGATCATATCCGGCCGCCTTCTTAACAGCCTCCGGGCTCCAGTAAGTACGTACATCCGCGAAAATCTGTGCTCTGTTGGTGAGCAGCTTCATGAACAGCATTCCCAGCCCATTTAATGCGTCGTTCTCCGTAGCCAGTATGTACGGCTCCCTTGCGCCGTTCCAGTCAAAGGAGGAATTCAGCATGGACTCCGCGAAATCACCATTGGGATAAAAATCCGTCCACTGCCTCTGTCCCTGGAAGCCTGCGGCGATGGCATTGTGTCCAATCCGCTCTTCCTCCCTCCCCTCCGGCAGGTTGGGATTCCCATTCATCAAATCTTTGATGATGCACATCATCTTTACCACGAATTCCCAATCCTTATCCTTCTGTTCCCGGGTCTTCTGGACTTCGGGAGGGTTCTTGTCAAAGCCTTCCTTGCAATTCGCCTTTGTCCAGGCAAGGGCTTTTTCAAACTCCTCTTTATCGTATATTTCCTCGCTCATACGGCGGGTTAATTCCACTTCATCTACGGATTCCACCCGCATTCCCAGATATTCCTCAATGAATGCCGGGTCTATGATAGAGCCGCCAATTCCCATGCAGATAGAACCTATCTGGAGATATGACTTTCCTCTCATGGTAGCGGCTGCCACTGCGGCACGCCCAAAACGGAGAAGTTTCTCTTTTACATCATCCGGTATGCTTGTATCATCCGCATCCTGGACATCATGTCCATAGATACCAAAGGCCGGAAGCCCCTTCTGCGCATGGGTAGCCAGTACAGAGGCCAGATATACGGCGCCGGGCCGCTCCGTTCCATTAAATCCCCACACACCCTTGATTGTTTGCGGGTCCATGTCCATTGTCTCTGCACCGTAACACCAGCATGGGGTCACAGTCAGGGTAATATCCACTCCAGCCCTGCGGAATTTGTCCGCGCAGGCCGCGCTTTCCCCCACGCGTCCAATGGTGGTATCCGCGATCACTACGTTTACCGGTTCCCCATTACTGTAAAACAGGTTTTCCCGAAACAGGGCCGCCGCGCTTTTGGCCATATTCATGGTCTGCTCTTCCATGGATTCCCTTACTTTCATATACCCCTGTCTTCCGTCTATTGTGGGTCTGATGCCAATAACCGGATAAGCCCCAATCAATCTGTTTGCTGCCATAGTGTTTCCTCCTTTTGATTTTAGATTGTATCCATTTTAAATCGTATTGATTTTTATATTGTGCTTATTTTAAAACGTGTTCTTTTTTAATTGTGTTCTTTTTTAATCGTGCTCTTTTTTAATCGTGCTCTTTTTTAATCGTGCTCTTTTTTAATCGTGCTCTTTTTAATCGTGCTCTTTTTAATTTGTGTTCTTTTTAATTTGTGTTCTCATTATATTTTTGTCTTCTTTTTGCGTAATTGTATTATACTATTGATAAACAGCTATTTGCTGTGATATAATGGCAAAAAATATGACAATATTCACTTTATTGGTCATTTTACCTATTTGCGCAATTTAATTCCACGCGTTTATAGTGATTTTTACACTTTAGAGAGGGGGTAATATGCACTATTTGGACTATAATGAAAAAAAGCAGCACGGGACTCCGGACTTTCCTATTGAATATTACCATGTAGATGAGCACCATCCCCGCTATAACATGCCATTCCACTGTCACAAAGAATTGGAAATCATCCGGATTTTAGAGGGAATCCTCTATTTAAAGTTAGATGATGAAGAGCTTGAAGCCAAAGCCGGGGATATCATCTTTATTAACGAGGGGGTTATTCATGGCGGTCTGCCGCAAAATTGTATTTATGAATGTATTGTGTTTGATATCCAGCGTCTTCTCATGCACACAGATACCTGTCGCTTTTATATCCGGCTCATTACAAAGCATCAGATTATTGTCCAGAATCATTTTACAAAAAGCAACCGTTCCCTGCATCGGATCATCGGCCATCTTTTCAGATCCATGCAGCATAGTGAGCCTGGAAGCGAACTGATAACCATGGGCACTTTATTTGAAATATTTGGAATCATCTACCAGAAAAAGCTTTATCAGGATAAGGCTGATGATACAAAATCCTCCAGGAAGATGATGCAGCTCAAACCCGTGCTGGAATACATAGACAGTAATTACGGGCAGACCATTACACTGAATGAATTATCCAGAATTGCCGGGATGTCTCCCAAATATTTCTGCAGTTATTTTCATTCCATCATTCACAGAACCCCAATTGATTATCTGAATTACTATCGTATTGAGCGCGCCTGCAGCGAATTAAGTACCTCTGATTTAACCTTGGCAGAGGTAGCCTATCGATGTGGTTTTAGCGACGTAAGCTATTTTATCAAAACATTTAAACGGTATAAGGGAATCACACCACACCGGTATTGCCTGAATATTGGATAATACCTGATTTTAAACAGGTGCCTGGGTTCGTACCACGTTTCTGAAAACAGCCGGCGGGGACCTGGGTTCCCAGCTGGGGTGGATGCTTGCGTATCTGCTGCTAAATGCTCCGGGAACATTTTCCCGCAACAGACAGGTCCTGGCGGGGCCAGACACCGCAGATTATATCACTAAGCAGCAATTTAATTCCATCCAGCCTGGTGATATCCCCTGCATGGATAATGCATGGAACCTCATTTTTGTCATTCCACCCGCAAATGCTTCCCACGGTCATCATTCCTCACTCACGCTTCCGGACATAAAGAATCATCACAATAGGATTGTAAGTAGTATACAGATATATGGCCATGCAGGTTCATGCTGTCCTGCGTACAAAAAAAAGAACCATCTCCAAGGTGGTTCCTGAATATCGGATAATTCCTGAAATAATAAACGCTGTAATTTTAACTGTAAATTTACACATTTAGCTGCATGCACAAAAATCCAAAAAGTAAAGCCTCCCTGGGCCTAGTACTGCACCAGGGAGTGTCTAAAAATTGCTTTCCGTCAGCTGTTCCTTCTTATGGATAAAATATTTTACTCAGTCAGACTTATCCAGGTGCATACATTAATCTCGTTAGCCCTGCCTGTGAAGATGGCAGCCAGATATAGGCCGATTCTGCTTCCACTTACCGGCATGTTGACTAGTTGTGGCGAAATGTAAAGTCAAAGCAAGATATAGTTTCCGCTTCACAATCCGCCATCAACATCTTGTATAAGAAAATCACTTTACGACAGTCCCCTTTATCTTTACAAAAAAGTATAACCTGCCATATCATTCCACAAGTACCATCAATACCGCCATCTCAACACGATTCTGTTTAAGGTTCTATGTCCAACCAATCTTTTTGACATTATTGGCCTTCAACATAAGTAACCATTTCGTCCAAAGGATTACGGGGTGTGGCGCTGGTGTAGGCGTCAGCGCTTTCATCCATGGATGTATCCTCCATACCAATCAGGAGAAACGCTGCCGCTGCCTGATTCTCCGGAATACCCAACTGTTCCCGATAGGCTGCCTGGTTTTCTCCGTTCACTGCCAATGTAGGGGAGGAAATGATTTTTGTTCCATACCCTAAAAGCTGTGCAGCCACAGACATAGTTTGACAGGCCAGGCCTGCATCCAGTTCGGAACCATCTGAACAGGAAACAACAATTACCAAAGGAGCATCTGCGATTCCGGCCTTCAATACGCTGCCGGTGGCCGCATGATTTCCTCCGGCTGTTGTATCTGGCGGGGGGGAAGAATCCCTGTCCCCGTCCGCATCAAATCCGTCCGGCAGTTCCCCATCCTCCGGCAGTTCTCCATACGCTGGCAGTTCCCCATCCTCCGGCAGTTTGCCATCAGGCATATCTGCTCCGTCCGGAGGTGTACCTCTGCCAACACGCATACCGCTGCTCATATCCTCAGAGATTTGCTGCAGCAGGGCAGCATCGGTTATGACCGAGAAATGCCAAGGCTGGCCATTCATGGCGCTGGGAGTGTTAATTCCAGCCATCAGAATCGTCTCAATGTCATCATTGCTCACCTTATCATCTGTAAAATATTGGGTTGTTGTAATGTTGCTGACCAATTCAACTGCATTTCTATTCTCTGTTTGTACTGTACCAGGGGATTCCTGGCTTACATCATGGCCTGCCTGGGAATTGGATTGGGAACACCCCCACATCAGGCATAACGCGGATATGGCTGCAACAAGAGGGATGCATTTTGTTTTCATCATTTATTCGCCGTCCTTCCTTATAAAAATAATTCAATGGTTGTCAAAACTTACCGAAATCAGTGTTTATATATCTTCGCCACGGCCAGACCAATGGCAAGCACGGCCGCCGAAGCTCCAATCCAGATCCAGCCGGTCTGATTGGATGCAGGGTTTCCGGTTCCATCCATATGAAATCTGAAATCATCTCCGGGCATTTGCCTGCCGCCCCCGGCGGGCCGGCTGGTATTGTTATCCCCTGCTGTACCGGAGGCTTCAGAGGGAGTGGCTTCTGTTTGGCTGCCGGAAAACTGGCCCGGGAAATTTCCCGAAGCATTATCCGGGGGATTAGATGGATTGAAGCCCTCCGGCAGGTTAAATGAGCCAAAGCCCTCCGGCATTTCTCCGGTAAAGCCCTCCGGCATACCTGACATATCCCCGCCAAATCCGCCCATACCGCCGCCCCTGCCGCCTTCGCCGCCCATGGAACCCATGTCGGAAAGAGTGATGGCCGAGGCGTCCACATAACTCATATTATCGGCTGTCTCTCCGTTATCAAGCTGCATGGAAATACTGCTGCTGCGCAAATTACAGAATTGGCGGAGCGTTTCCACGCCCAGTTCAAATTCCTCATAGGTGTAAAAAGCCGTTGGGTCTTTTTCCACATAGGATTGAATCAGATCATAGGTATTATTGATGATTCCCTGAATATCAACACTGTTTAAAAACTCAGCAAAATACTGATGATACAGCGCCGTGTATTCTTCGCTTTCAAATATCCAATTCAGCATTGGCCGGTCGGAAGAACCGCCGGACACCGGGGTGTCAATGGGCGTGTTGACGGTACTCGTTGCGTTTCCGCCGCCAAATGTACCAAAGCCCAGGTTATAGTCCCACGGAATCATGGAAAGCCGGCCATCCGTTTCATAAAGATAATAGTTGTGGACCATCATGCCTGTATAACTGTCGTCATTGCAGACATAATTGTGAACTACAAAGTAGCGGATAACCTGCCCTATATCCACAACAGATGCAATGTCCTGGTTATCGGACAGCTTTTTCAGGGACTCAATCAATCGTTTTTGGTCGGCTTTGGTAATATAGGTCTTGGCGTTGTTCCAGATGTTTAAGTAACTGTCCAACTCATCGTCAATGTACTGCAGCTTCACATCGGAGGAGCCCATTCCAAACCCGCCGCCCCCGGAAAAAGGAATATCAGGCATCCCACCGCCAGACATGGAAGGCGGACTAAATCTGCCGGAAGATACGCCGGATTCCCTTGAATCTGTATCTGTTCCTCCAAAATCAAAGCCGTTCCCGCCATCACGGCTGCCAAACATGGCAGACGGGTCAAAATCCCCGCCATTGCCCCGGCCTCCGCCGAAACCCAGACTGTCCGGCTTATAAAGTTCGCCGTAATCCGAACCGTAATTGCGCTCCAGGAAGGATTCCTCCACACCCTCCACCGCCAGGTACAGCCCCCAGTCCTCGCCGTTCACCGTGATATAGACATAGCTGCACAGAGAGGAATTCACACCGAATCCGTTCATCATGGTGTAGGTCAGATAATCCTTCATCATGGTGGAATCCTGAATCAGATTGTTCAGGCTCAGCTTATCAAGCCCATGGTAGGTCCTGGTGCTGTCATAGTGGTCAAATTCAATTTTGAAGCTGTACCGCTCACTGCCGAGGGATGACACCATTGACAAAGAGGTGTTCCCTTTGGCACGGAGTCCTATGTTTTTATAGGATTCACCGTCGATTACCACGCTGGCCATATAATATTCCTCGCTGGTGGCATTGGCAATAAACTCATCCCAGTCGTCCATGACAATATCAACGGAGTGAACCTTTGTGTTGTCAAATAACCTGTTTTCATATCCCATGGTGTGCGCCATTGCCTCGATACCCAGGGCCGCGCCATTCATAAACAGAATGGTCAGAACCAACATCAAGGCCATGACAATCACAGCAATGCGGTCAAAATGTTTGCTTCCTGACATAATTTACCCCATATAATCGCCGTTGTAAGAAACAATCACCGCGCTGTTGACACCGGGCATTTCCGAAAGGATATTGATAAAATCAGTATCATCATCCTTAAGCCGCACTTCAATGTTCAGCTCGATAGCGCCCTTAACAGCGGATTTGCTCTTAATGGTTGTTTTGGTTACATTTTTGGAGAGGAAATCTTTTGCCTTCATTTCCACGTCATGGCCCGTGCAGCTGAGCACCACTATGTAGGGATGCGTATTAGAAGACTTATTGACAAATACCAGCAGGATGATACCAATGCTGACACTGCTGATGACAGCAAGAGGAATCATGCCCGCTGCCAGTATAATTCCTGCACCGATGGCCCAGAACAGGAACGCAATGTCCAGCGGGTCCTTGATGGCGGTACGGAAACGGACAATGGAAAGAGCGCCCACCATACCAAGGGACAGGACAACATTGGAAGTCACGGCAAGGATGACCGTTGCCGTAATCATGGTCAAGGCAATCAGAGTGGTGCCGAAGCCTGCGGAATACATCACGCCCCGGTAGGTTTTCTTGTAAACAAGGAAAATGAACAGACCAACGCCAAAGGACAGCAGGATGGTCAAAATCATGTCAAAGACACTGATAGAGGATACTTTTTCTAAAAAGCTGGATTTAAATATATCGTTAAAAGTCATGGTTTGGGTTCTCCTTATTCCATTTTATTTTTAATCATACACGCGGCAGGCAGCATATTTGGAATAGGCCGTGCCGTGCCTTTCCCCAAGCTGCACCATGTCGCGGACCACATCCGGCAGATAATTGTCCCATTTCACTTCCAGGATACAGGGGGAACCGGCAGCCGGTATAGTGATGCAATCAGGATTTAAGAAATCCGTGCAGCCAAGGGCGGTACGGATATTGTAATCCAGCGTCACACGGACATTGCCGGGGACGAATACAAAAGGCTCACGGGTGTAATCCACAATCACCTTTGCCGCCAGGCCTTCATTGCGAAGACAGGTATAAAATCTCAGGATCACTTCATCGGTGCTGGCAGCCATCCAGTGAATATCACCGCCCGCAATCTGACAAGCCTGGGCCTGGGTCAGCAGGGCGGACTCCTTATACCCCAGTCCGCTGCATTTGAACTTCCGCTCCAGGCGGATTACAGACGGATCATTGTTATACATACGAATCCGGTACTTTTCCCGGCGGCTCACGCCGTCCAGCTTTTCCCGCAGGGCTTTGTCGTCCGGATTGTCAAAGTACAGGCTTCGGATTTCATATTGTCCGTCTATGGCATGGCTGTCCGGCGCCATCACCGCCCTCAGCCTTTGCCGCAGGATCAGCATATCCAGATTGCTGATTTCATGCTTTACTTCATGTCTGTATTGCATGCAGCATTCCTCCTTTCTATGCAGCCATTATAAAACCCTAACCTATGAGCAGCATTAGAAAGACCTTCCCGTTTGTGAATCCTTGCGGGAAGGTCTGTGAATATTTTGTGAAGTTGTATTAAAAGCGGGCAGTGAAGCGGATGGTCCCGGTCTCTGTGTACTCTGCTGTCAGCGTTCCGCCAAATGCCTGTGCAATGGCACGGGCGGCAGAAAGGCCAATCCCATACCCGGAGACTGTGCTGCTTTGGGTTCTGGCGCTGTCCCCCCGGAAAAACCGCTCAAAGAGCCGTTCCGGGTCAGAATTGCCGGGAGTATCGCAAGTGTTTTCTTCTGCAATTACAATATGTCCCCCATCGCCCGTCACGGAAAAACGGATTATCCCATCCTTCGGGGTGTATTTAACCGCATTGTCAAGTAGAATGGAGATCATTTGGGAAAATGTATCCCTGTGCGCCTGCATGAAAACATGGGGCTGGATTTTTACGGACAGCGAAATCTGTTTCTCTGCCGCGGCATCTTCCCAGGACGGCAGCATCCCGTTCATCAGCCCGCTTATATCAACCCGTTCTGTGGGCAGCTTCGTTTCCTCGTCCAGCCTGGCCAGCGTCAGAAGATTTGTCATCAGCACATTCAGCCGCTGGGTCTGAAGCCGGATGTTTCTGCTGTACTTGCTTTCTCCGTAAATCAGAGTTGCCGCGTCATTGTTGGACTGGATGATTGCAAGGGGTGTTTTCAATTCATGGCCGGCGTTTGTGATGAACTGCTTCTGCTTTTCCATACCTGCCAGGATGGGACGGACCACCTGCCCGGAAAGCGGGATAACAAACAGAAGAATCACAAGCCAGCATATAAGGGCAATGGCAGAGGAAATGCTCAGGGCCATCACACACATCCGAAATTGGCCGGATATATCCATAAAGAAAATCAAACGGTCTGCCCCGGACTGCTTTACTTCATATTTGTACCCTTCAATCTTGCCCGAGGCACCGGTAATCTGCCCGGCATATTGGGCTGCCTGCTCCGCGCTGACAGATGATATATGATCGATGTTCACATCCAGAACCGTTCCGTCCCGGGCCGTGCGCACCATAAAAAAACGGGCCGACTGGATGATGTCCATATCCATGGGCGGGGCAAAGGGCATTGGCCTGGGCGGTTCCACCGGCGGAAATTTTCCTCCCCCGCCGGCAAGGGTGTGCAGAACAACGCTTGACTGGCTGTCCAAAATAATCCAGCTAAGGCCGCTGATGGCTCCAACCAATACCACCAGCAGGATGGTGACCGCGGACATGGCAAAGACAATGAACTTTTTTCTCAGCGTTTTTTTCATGACGGCATCTCCAACCGGTAGCCTATATTGCGCTTAGACACAATCTCCACCGTTGATTCCATGGCCAGGAGACGTTTGCGCAAATAGGAAATATAGAGCCAGACGCTGTTGATATCCGTTTCCGCATCATACCCCCACGCCTTAATCAGCAAATCCTCCGAGGAAAGGAAGATATTGTAGTTTATCATCAGCTGCTCCATAAGCCGGTATTCCTGTTTGGGCAGCACAAAATCCGTATTGCCGCAGGAAAGCGTGCCGGACTGAATGTTCAGCGTCAAATCGCCAAAGGACAGCAAATCCGGGCGGAACTCCTCCCGCCTGCGCAGCATGGCACGGACACGGGCCAGCAGCTCCCCCATGTCAAAGGGCTTGGGCAGATAATCGTCCGCCCCTGCATCCAGTCCACGGATGCGGTCATCCACCTGCGTCTTAGCGGTCAGCAGCAAAATCGGCGTTTTGCATCTGTTGTTCCGCAGGGCGGAAAGAACCTTGATTCCATCCCGCTTGGGCATCATAATATCCAGAATGATTCCATCATAATCGCCGGACACGGCATAATCATAGGCGTCCTCGCCATTATACACGGCATCAACAATATATTTGTGGTAAGTCAGGATGTCCACCACCGCTTCGGAAAGCGAGCGTTCATCCTCGGCATAAAGCAGCTTCATAACGTCCTCCCTGGAAAAGATGATTTTATTTTGATAATGATACCATATAAGTGTGAAAATTTCGCATTTTGCAGGTAAAAAGGTAAAATATATTTTTATATTAGCAGGCGAAACTTAGATTAGCATAGGAAAAATGCCGCCGCTGTGAAAAACAGCAAACATAAAAGGAAGGCTGTCACGACAAATGGCATTTACTTATTAACGCCCTGTCCTAACACACTAGGCAGTGCTGGCAGTATCGTTTCTGGTCGGATGGAGTACTAGCTTCTGATTAACAAAAATGACCAGACAGATTCAATACTGCCGGTCACTTTTATTGTGTATAATCATACTTGATTGTCTCTTAAATTTATGTAAGCCGATAACTTCTTTCTTTTCTGTAAACTTGAATTAATAATTTAAGCTGATTATGAATAATGAAGCCAAAAAGCCGTGTTAAATCCAATTCCTTTAACAAGAAAATCAGTCAGTGTATCGGCAATCTTATCAGCATTTTCAAAATATATTGCACTATCTTCTGCCACATAAAGTCCAAAACCTTCTTTACCCTGTCCGTAAAAATAATGCAGGTCACCTAAATCATTCCCAATCAGCCAAATCTGGTCAATAATACCGTTGCTATCAGTGTAAGAATATATTTCTTCGTATTCTGGTCGCATTTTTAATGCCTGTTGTGCCGAATAAATTTGCATGGAGTAAATATTATCTTTTATCTTTATCCCAAGCTCTAAGCCAACATTCCCATCATCTGTATTTCCGGAAATCATCTTTAGAAAATCAATATAATCCTCCGGCAACAAGATGGGAGAAGTCTCTGCTAATTCTCTGACTATATCTTCCCCTCCATCGAAAGGAGTTCCACCAATTATCTGTATCTTTTCATTTAGACATTCCAATAGATTCATTTATAATACCCTTTCATTGCTTCCGATTGGTTCAACTTTCCGACAAAAAGGAAGTTAAGCAGCAATCAGGCTTCCGCTATAGATTCCAGTATTCCATATTTCCTCAAATTTTTCTTTAGAAATAATGATTGCATAAAAGCCTTCCCCCCCAAACCTTTGCGTTAAGTTCATCAACTGTTGGGATTGGACACGCTTCTATAACATCACAATATAAATCTTTATAAATCTTTACCATCCTGTTCACAAAGACCTCTATGGCTCTTAAGGCAAAGCGGTCATCATCCAAATTGACTTCATAAAAATATACCATAGGCATATCATCAGATTCATATTCCATGAATAACTGTATATACTCATTATTACTTCCCATTGATAAACACCTCACTATCAATTCCAGTTTCCAATATGTGCTGCATCCTCGCCGTATCGGGTCATACCAAGCATCCGTTTCAACTCCATCCACAAAATATCCAATGTTCAGTCTCTGGCTGACCTGACATTTTACACCATAACCTCACTACCCGGTCCCATATCTATGAAAGGCAAAAATTGGGGGAAAAATCGGCCTTTTGGCCTGATTTTTCCTCGGTTTCTTTCCAAAGGCCAGTATGTCTTGTGGTTTAACCCCTCTGTTTCCCTTTCAAAACACAATTTCGCATCATTATTACTACTTCGACATTTGTTGAGTGGATAATAATGATGGATAAAAGACAGAGTTAGGTCTGGGTGTATTGTACTTTTATTATAAAATACTATAATCACGATTATAAGTTTTCTATGTATTGCAGTAGCAGTCCCTTTAAACTGAATTATCCCTCATCTTGGAGGTAAATCACATTTTTATCGTTTCTTATGTCTCTATCTAAAGCTTTATTTAAAAAGGTTCCATAGTTAAACCACATTTCATTCACTATATTAAAATCAAACTCTCTAGATGTAAATAATTTAAAAATACCACTTATTTGATCTGAATCTGTATGCGTTAAAATCAAAAGATTAATTTTGCTTTTTTCCTCTACAATTTTTTTGAAAATTTAACTAATTGTCTGTAGCATTCTCTTCCAATCCCACCATCTATTAAAATATAATTACTCATTTCTTTCCCATAAGTTATAATTATAGAATTGATCATACAAAAAAACATCAGAAAACAAGTTTCATATACTATATAACTTATTAAACCGCGCTTTACTGCTCATATCCCACCATCTCTAGTTCCACATCAATCTAATTACGTTTTTCTATAAGAGAAGCAGAGCCCATGTCGCTGTCCACCAGGACTTTACACAACATATATCTCTGCCTCTTTCATTCATATATTTAATTATCTAATTTACGGAATTCCTTCTGTCCCAAATATTCTACTATTGCTTACAGAACTCCAGTTCATACAGTTTTAGATTTACTTTAATACATTAGATGGCAGTATGTTTGGACAAAAGCACAATGCTTTCGCAATTTATTGTTGTTCTATAACAGATATTACTTCCTCCTATTATCCCCTCTTTAGTACCTAAGAATAATGCTTTTCCATCAGCTGCCAACTAAAAAAGCTTATTGACTTCAGGCACTTCTGAAATGTGTCTTCACTGCTGATGTACCAAAGCATCCCACTTGTATCAGCTTCTTTGGGTTAACAATTAGTGAAAAGCACGTTATGTATTATACCATGTCGGCAGGTGTGGAATATGTAATAAATTGGGGGGACATCAGTATAATATCTGGATAAAAGTGAGCCATATCGACATTATGTCCTGATTTCTCATATCCTCAATATATCAGTCTACAATTATTATCCAATCCATGATCCCAATTTGTATGTATATCAAAATTATGCTAATATTACGATATGAAAAGGGTGACAATAGGGAATCAATAAGACCTTCGTCTGATTTAAGAAACAGATATCAAGAATTATCTTCTATGACAAGGGAAACAGGGGAACCTATCTTCATAACAGTCAATGGCCATGAAGACACTGTACTCATGGGACATGCACAGTATGGAAAAATGAAATCTGAACTTGAGTTATTGAATATGTTGGTTGAGACACAGGATGATGTAGATGATGGAAGAACCGCACCAATCCAGGATACATTTGATGATATCAGAAAGGCCCTCCTAGCAAGGAAATATAAATGATATATGACATAATACGAACTGATACTGCTGACAGGCGCTATGGTACCTGCTTTTCTATATAGCAGAAGATTCAGGGGACGCAGACATCGCCCTTGCCTATTTAGGCAAAATAGAACATGCCATTGAACTGCTTGCAGAGCAGCCTTACCATGGCGTAAAAGCGAAACACACCGCTTTACGCAGAATGGGGTTCCGTATGGTAATCATTGAAAACCACTTGATTTTTTATAAAGTAAGGGAACGGGACTATATGGTGATTATATATGCCATTGTGGATGCCCGGCGGGATTATGCTAATATCGTTATCTAATAACTATACCTATATATAGTGTCTCATGTTATGGCAGATAATAATCACTCCTTTTTTCCCTTCAGAAATAAGATAAGGATTCTAAACCAAGAAATCAGAAACACTTGGCATTAGAATCCTTATCCTGTTTTTGTGAGACTATACGTTATTGGTTCCCTAACCGGTCTTTTAAAAGTGCCCACTATGCTATTGAAGTTACCCGCATATTCTCCTTCTTTTTCTTCCTTTTTTCCCGGCAGCTTGTGATACTCACAATTTACTCTTCTCTCAGTAACCTTGCCGCCACCGCCAAACCGATTCCCATTGTGCTACTACTCTTTTTCCTGACTATTCCATAATTTCCTCGTCGTCCAGATTCGTTTCTATTACAGTCCCAACGCCAGCTGCGTTGCTTCATAGATTGCCTTCTTCGCGTCCCCGGCTGCCAGAGCATCCCCAATACGATACGCCTCTATTCCCAAACCGTCCATCTGCTCATAAAGTTCTGTATTAGCTTTCGCTCCAAATGCAAGAATCATTGCATCATATCCGGTCAGCTGTTTTGTTACTCCATCCTGGGTATACTCAATCCCATCCCTGTTAATCTTTAAAACCCTGCTGTTAAGGACAAAACATACGCCAAGCGCTTCCAGATGGCTGACTAATCTGGTCCGCACTTTCTTCGGAGCCGATGGCGCGGCCTGGCTTAACATATCCACCAGGGTCACATGATTCCCCTGTTCACAGAGAAATTCCGCTGTTTCGGCCCCCACCAGCCCGGCTCCCAGTACCATCAGTTTCTTTCCTGTAAATTGCTTCTCGCATCTTAAGATATCCTGTGCCAGGCAAACCTGCCCACCATCAACTCCTTCAATGGATGGCACTAGGGGAACTGCCCCCACAGCCAGGATGACCAGGTCGAATCCCTCCTGTTTCAAACATCCCAGGTCAGCTTCTACCCCATAGACCACTTCGGCTCCATACTTTTTACAGAATTCCAGATATGTACTGATGGTCTTGCCTAAATCCTGCTTCATAGAAGGGATGCTGGCCAGACGGTACTGGCCTCCTGCTGTCTGTTCCTTTTCAAACACCTTAACCTGGTGCCCCCGTTTTGCAAGTATCCATGCCGCCTGAAGGCCAGCCGGCCCAGCACCCACAATGCCAATCCGCTTCTTCTGGTCTGCCGTCTTGATGTTCCAGATTCCCTCTTTTCCGCTGAACGGATTCATCATGCAGGAAGTGCCGTTTCCTTCCTCAAAGGACTCGCTATAAAAACAGCGTTGCAGACAGCCTGTGCATGTATATAGTTCCTTCAGCCTTCCTTCCCTGACCTTTACGGGAAAATGCGGATCACAGATAGACTGACGGCCTAATGCCACAAAGTCAGCACTGCCGGAAGCAAGAACACCGGCAGCCTGGGATGGATCGTTGATCCTGCCTACTCCAATGACCGGAATTCCCAATACAGACTTAACCTTTTTGACATTTTCCATATTAAATGCGGTTTTTGTGTAATACGGCTGGATTGGATCTCCACAGGAGATATGGACCGCATCCGCTCCCGCTGCCTCAAACAGCATGGCCTGGGCGGCTGCGTCCTCAATACTGTTTCCGCCATGAAATCCTTCCTCTCCGCTGGTCCTGACACATACCGGAAAATCATTTCCGCACGCGGCCTTTACCGCGCATATCATTTCGCAGACAATACGGGCGCGGTTGGTAACGCTGCCACCATATTCATCTACCCTTTTATTTACGCCTTTGGATAAAAACTGGGCCAGCAGGTAACCATGGGCGCCATGAATCTCAACACCGTCAACCCCCGCTTGCTTTGCACGCTCTGCCGCCTTGACAAATTTATGGATAACCGTTCTGACTTCCTCTCCTGTCAACGCATGTACGTTCTCCGCCTTTCCGGGTGCCGTCAGGTGACTGGCCCCCACGGCGGGTAGCACGGTTGTTCCAACTCCCTGGAGACGGCCCGCGTGATGGAGCTGGGCAAAAACCAAGCCTCCTTCGCGGTGTATCCGGTCAGTCAGGGACGTGAGCATCGGAATAAAGCAGTCATCATAAATTCCCGCCTGGGTCCTGCTGGCCAGACCTTCCTCACTTACGCAGAGATATTCCGTAATAATAAGGCCAAACCCCCCCTTTGCCCTCTCTCCATAATAGTTCAGGGCCTGTTTGCTAAACTGGTGTTCCGCCGTGGTATAATGGCTGTCCATGGCCGGCATTACAAACCTATTCTTAATCTCCAGCTTTCCAATTTTTAATGGTTCAAATAATGCTTCATACATCTTGTCTTCCTCCTGTTCAAAGAAGCCGTTTAATCTTCCACCAGGCTCATCCCATTGGTCTCAATGACCCGCCGGTACCAGTTAAATGACTTTTTGCGGAACCGTTCCAGGCTCCCGCTTCCATCGTCATTGCGGTCCACATAAATCATTCCATACCGCTTGCTCATCTCTGCGGTCGAGGCGCTGACCAGGTCAATGCATCCCCATACGGTATACCCCATGACCTCCACCCCGTCCTTTATGGCCTCGCCCACTTCCACCAGGTGGCGCCGCATATAATCGATACGGTAATCGTCGTTGACCGTCCACTCCCCCTTCTCATTTTGCACCAGACGGTCCGTGGCTCCCAGACCGTTCTCCACGATAAACAGCGGTTTCCGGTACCTGTCATAAAACTGGTTCAGCACAATCCTAAGCCCCAGCGGGTCAATCTGCCATCCCCATTCGCTGGCCTTCAGGTAGGGATTGGAGATACCTCCTATGAGGTTCCCTTCTCCTGTTTCCATCTGATCCGCGCTTTCACACACGCTGACATAATAGCTGAAGGATATGAAATCCACTGTGTTTTTCAGGATTTCCTCATCCCCCGGCTCCATCTTGATGCTCACGCCCTCTGCCGCCAGATCGCGGTCCAGATACTTTGGATAGTTCCCGCGGACCTGCACATCCGCGAAAAAATAATTCTTCTGTTCCGCCTTCATGGCCGCCAGTACGTCTTCCGGCTTCGGGGTCAGCGGATAGGTGGGCATCGCCAGAATCATACAGCCAACCTTTGCTCCCGGCATCATCTCATGGGCCAGTTTCACCGCCATGGCCGATGCCACCAGCTCATGATGGATTGCCTGATACAGGTCCTGCCGCGTCAGGTTCTCCCTGGGCGTCAGAATGCCGCCGCTGATCAGAGGCTGATGCAGGACAGAATTAATTTCATTGAATGTCAGCCAGTATTTGACCTTGCTCCTGTAGCGCTCAAAAACCACCCGGCAGAAATTTATATAGTGTTCAATCAACTTTCTGCTGCGCCATCCGTCATACTCCCTGGCAAGGTGCAAAGGCGTCTCATAGTGGGAAATCGTAACCAGCGGCTCCATTCCGTATTTCCGGCATTCGTCAAATACATCATCATAAAACTTCAGTCCCTTTTCATTGGGTTTTGCATCATCCCCATTTGGAAAGATCCTGCTCCACGCGATTGACAGGCGGAAAACCTTAAAGCCCATTTCCGCAAACAAAGCAATGTCTTCTTTATACCGGTGATAAAAGTCGATTGCCACAAGCTTCAGATTATCCGCGGTCGGCGCATCCGTGGGCGCGCCTTTGATTCCCTTTGGCATGATATCCTGGATAGACAGGCCTTTTCCATCCTCCTGGTACGCGCCCTCGCACTGGTTGGCGGCCACAGCGCCTCCCCACATAAAATCCGCAGGAAACCTCATTTGATTCATACTCCCGCCCCCTCTCCTTCATCCTTTAAAAACTGTTCCGGAAGCGTGGAATCCTTCAGGATAGCCCTTCCTACTCCAATCAGGTCTGCCTTTTCTTCCATAAGCAGCCGTTGGGCCGCGGCCTTTTGCGTAATTCCGCCTGTCAGAAGGACCGGAATCCCCACTTCCTTTTTTATGCATTCAGACAATTCTGAAAACCATCCCTGCTCCTGATGGCCTGGCCGCACAAAGTCGCACATGCCGCCTGTCACGCTGATCATGTCCGCTCCGGCAATCTCGAAAATCTTACCTACCGTTGCCGCCTCTTCCTTCCCGGAGCCGCCCTCCATATAATCGCAGGCCCCCAGGCGGACGGAAATCAGGAAATCAGGCCCGGCTGCTTTTCGTATTTCTTCAATAATCCCAACATGCAGACGGGTCCTGCCGGCCAGATTCGTTCCCGCGTAATATCCAACCCTTTTATTTGTTAAAGGAGAATAAAACTGATTCAGCAGGTATCCATGGGCAGAATGTATCTCTACGCCATCGTATCCAGCCTCCTTTGCGCGGACGGCCGCCGCCGCAAAACACGCAGTTACCCGGTCTATATCAGCCTGTGTCATTTCTTTTGGCAAATCCGCCCCGGCTGCCCGGCCCGGTATATTCACGGCGCTGGCGCTGATGGTATTAAGCCCCGTAAGAAGACGGTCCGTCTTGCTGCCTGCATGGCTAAGCTGCAGGATTACCGGCACCGAGTTTTGGTGTATGGTATCCGCCAGCTCCCGAAGGCCTTTGATACAATCATCCGACGCGGCAGACAGCTGTTTTCTCCCCGCCTGCCCTTCCGGGCTCACATAACAGTGCTCCGTAACAATCAGTCCAAGAGATCCGCCTCTGGATTTTTCGTCATAATACCGGAGAAGCGCCGGAGTTACCCGGTTGTTTTCCGCCTTTCCCGTCTCCATTGGAGCCATGACAAGGCGGGATGATAAGCGGATGTTTCCTGCCTTAATTGGTTGTTTTAACAGATTCATACTGATTTTACCGTCACCTTTCTTCTCCCGGATAAATGACTCCCCAGCTTTTCCGCAGCTCATCCATGATATTCATGTAATCCACTGATTCCTCCAGCGGCATGATACTGCTTTCCAGTTTGCCCTGATTAATACAGTTCATGACTTCATTCAGCTCGTACTGGTAACCCAGTCCCTCATAGGGCATTTTGTAGCACTTTCTTTCTCCGGTTTCATAATCTTTAAGTTCAAATTCAACCGCCGCGAAAAAAGACGGTATGCGGATACGGCCTTTCGATCCGTATATAACACAGTCCCAGGGTGACGCAGTGTCCGCGCCGCAGATAAAGGATGCCATCTGCCCCTGGGGGAACCGCAGGATAACGCTGTCCCGCACATCCACCCCATTCCTAAGGTTTGCATATCCGAAGTATTCCTTTGGGCGCGCGCCGTATAGATACCCGGCAAAAGAAAGAGGATAAATCCCGCCGTCCAGCAAGGTTCCTCCTCCTGCCTTCGGGTCGTAAAGGTGGTTCTGTGGGTCGTAAGGATAATCATAGGAGAAGTCCGATACAATCTGATGGACTTCTCCTATGCTTCCCTGGTCAACCAACGCTTTCACCCTCACTACCGCCGGTATGAAACGCGTCCACATGGCTTCCATCAAAAAGACATGGTTCGCCTTTGCACACGCCTTCATCTCTGATGCCGCCTTCCCATTTAAGGCAAAGGGCTTTTCACACAATACGTTTTTTCCATGCTCCATTGCAAGCTTTGCATGGTCCAAATGAAACGCGTTCGGTGTTGTGATATAAATAATATCCATGTCCGGGTCGCGCACCAGGTCATCATAATTCTCATATGCCCTTTCAATCTTCCATTTGCAGGCAAACGCCTTTGCCTTCCCCTTTGTATTGGATCCCACTGCCAGGACCCTGGCACCTTCCGCCATGGAAAAGCTGGGCATCACCTTATTTGCAATGAATCCCGGCCCCATAATTCCCCAGTTATATTCTCTTTTCATGCCTGCATCAGTTCTTTCCTATTAAAGATGTTTACGCTGTTACTACATTTCCCCATATTCCGGAATGCGTAGTACGCGCCTATGAGGTTCGCGTTGTTATAATACCGGCACGCTTCAATCCGAGGCATGGGGACTACCCCGTGGAACAGCATATGTATCTTCCTGGCCTCTTCCCGGATCAGCCGGATATAATTGCTTTCAATACTGATGCCTCCTCCAAAGGCAATCACATCCGGGTCAAAGATGCACTGCAGATTATGGGCCAGCAATGCCGCGTCTCTGGCCGCGGTACGCACAGCCTTGTCCGCCAGTCCGTCTCCGTTTGCCAGCCGTTCAAATATTTCCTCGCACCGCAGGCCGGCGTCGCCGTAAGCGCGAACAATCTGGGCCGGAATACTTCTGCAGCCCCACATATTGCTTTCTATATCCCAGCTGTCATCCCTTACCCCATCGTCCTGGTAAATCGCATAGGATATTTCACCTGCAAAGAGATTCGTTCCCCGCAGGATTTTTTTGTCTACAATCACCGTTCCTCCCACTGCGGTGCCAAGGGTCAGGATAATACCGTTCTTTGCCTCTTTCAAAACACCCGCGTACAGCTCCGCGGTCGCCGCTGCCTTTGCGTCATTTTCAATCGATACCGGCAGGCCGTCGCAAAGTTCGCTGATTCTCTCTTTCATCGGGATATCCCGGATATAATCCAGGGAACCTCCTGTATACATGAATCCTCTATCCACATCAATGATTCCCGGTATACTGATTGCAATCCCCGAAATACCCTGATACATTTCATAGACGCTTCTGATTACATGTAAAAAGCTGTCAAGATTGTCCCGCGGAGTGGCAACACTGCTTACCTCTGTTACATCCAGATCCTCATCCAACACCGTGTGTTTCAGGAAAGAACCGCCTGCGTCAATACATAAAATTCCCATCTATTCTCTCCATCCCTTACAGTTTGTCACTGTTAAAAATTGAAGAAGACATGATTATCCATTTCATAGAGTCCAATCATTTCCCCATTGGCTCCTTTCAGCCGGCAGGAGCGGTAAACATGCCCCGGAAACAGCTGGTCATTCACGACCACCGGCTCAAATCTTTCTTCCTCTATTCCTTTGCTTTTTAATTCAGCAATTGCCTGTTCCAGGTTGCTGACACTGATTCCCAGATGATTGAATGTTCCCGCCACGCCGTTTTCCACACATGCCTTGTTGGCACACTGCATGATTTCCAGATAAAGGCCATCCAGCTCTATCAACGCCCACTTCATGGGATAATATCCGCTGATGTCCCCGGGATGGTCTTCCACGGTTTCCTTCACGATTCCAAAGGGGAGCTGTTTTGTATAAAAATGCATTGTCATTTCATAATCATCTGTAAAAAGCCCTATATGGGCAAGTCCGTTAAATATCCGCTCCATGCCTTCCTCCTGTCAGACCGTTGTTGTAAGGCTCACTCTGTTTCCCGTCTCTGCCGCCTTTTCAATGGCCTCCAGAACCTCAATTACATGGCGCGAATGTTCCGGTGACAGTCTTGGCGGACGCCCCTGTTCAATCGCGTCAATCAAATCCGTAATTACCTGGGCCTGGAAATATTCCTCCTGGGGCTGATCCTTCATCGGCAGCGGGTCAATCCAGCCGCGCAGTCCGAGCTCCGGCTGATCCACATACACATGGACGGCGGCGGTACCGGTATAGCCAATGCCTCCGTCAACTGCGATGGTGCCCTTATCTCCATAAATTTCAATTCCCGCTCCCGGATGGACATTGGCCTTCTCAATGAAGCCCGTATTCACCATTCCAAGGGTGCCGTTGCCAAAATCCAGTGAAATAAGATAATTGTCCGGAAGTTCACTGCTGTCAAACTGCTGTCCGTCCAGGGCGCCGGATCGGATGGTGCGTTTCGGCTCAGACACAGTTGCCATACAGCATAAGCTTCTGACCGGACCGATGAGGGCCACTACCTGGTCAATCCCATGGACTCCCAGGTCAGGAAGGGCGCCCGCCCCCTTTTTATAAAACCAGGATGGGTCGGTATCCCTGTACTGGTAATATTCAGGCCCGCCGTGGGTAACGTCCATCTTAATCAGGGAAGGATGTCCAATCAGACCTTCGTTAATCAGTTGTTTTGCAAGACGGATTTCAGGGCGGTTCCGATGGACCGGGGCCGTTGAAAGGACCACATGGCGTTTCCTGGCCAGTTCTATCTGTTCCGTTGCCGCCTTCACATCCGGCGCAAATGGCTTCTGTGAATACAGATGTTTGCCCGCCTCCAGAATCTTCATATTCACTTCATGGCGTCCAATGATGGATGAGACGCTCATACAGATTTCAACTTCTGATTCAGCCAGAAATTCATCGATATCATCATAATATTGGTCAATTCCGAATTTCTCCGCTATCTGCGCCGCCCGTTCCCGATTGCTGTCGCAGACAGCGACAATCCTGGCATTCTTAATTTTCTCCATCTGTGGGATATAAACTGTCTCCGCAATATTTCCACAGCCCACGATACCGATTTTCCAAATTTTCATATCATATCTCCTCGTTTTTAAATCCAACGCCTCCCCTTTAGGCGGCCACCCTTCCCTTCTGAAGCTGAAGCTTATTGTTATAATCCGCACGCGTGGATATACACATAAACACCAGTACAATCATGGAAATGATAACCTGCGTAAACGTACTCTTGATACCCAGAAGGATAATCAGCAGTTTTACCATCTGAAGGGTTACGCTGCCAAAGTAGATACCAATAAACTGATTGGTAGCAGCCCCAAGGGCCTGGCCGATAAACACGCACATCATGGCGTCAAAACAGGTGCCCATGGTACTCATTGGCGATGAAGACGCCTTCCACACCCCGGTCCTTGCCAGTGTAGCAAAGGCGTAAAGCCCTGCAAATGTGCTGGCGATTACAAGAACCCTAAATTTAACTCTGTAAATATCAATGCCTTCCTGGGCAGCGATTGCCGCCCCGTTACCCACCGCGCGTACATGGTAGCCGAAGGGTCTTGCGTAAAACAGGAACATTGCGAACACAAGCACAGCCGCCCCAAATAACAACATGGGAACCGCTTCGCCCAGAGCCACATATTCCCCTGTAATAAAAACTCCGGCTCCGTCAAAGATAATGGCCGACAGGCTTTCCATCAGGTAAACCATGCCAAGGGATACAATTAAGGTAGGAATCTTAAGAAGGTAATACAACGTGCCTGTGATACAGCCGCAAAGCAGGCCTGTGCCCGTACAGAGTACAAACATTCCAGCCGGCCCCAGTCCCAGCATGGATGCCAGATTGCCGCCTACAATCGCGGCAATCATCGCGGCCGCTCCTACCGAGAAATCCCAGTTCCCGATTTTCATATTATAGCTGACCCCCCAGGCCAGAATGGCCGCAGGCACCGACTGGTACACCATGTTTTTTAACGTTCCCAGACCGATATTCTCCGGGAATATCAGCTTCATAACCACAATCAGAAGAACCGGCAGGGAAATAGTTTTCAATGCTGCAACCACATTTTTTGCAACCTTATCCATATTAAACTCCTTTTTGTTTCAGAATCCATTCCATGGAATATTCATCCATGATTTGCTGAAGGGTCTCTGCATTCAGGCTTTCATTATTCGCTTTTACCAATGTGTTCAGGTACTCTTCCGTATAGATATCTCCTACATGGGACAGATCAGAGCCAAAATAGGTTTCAAATGTCTTACACTCCTCCGCGCTTGTAAGGAAGATATACTTCTGCTGGCAGCAGATATAGGAATCCGACAGCGGAGTTCCCGCTACGGCGTTATAGCACATGGCAAAGCTGTAAAGAGCGTCCGGAGCCATTCCGCCGCAGGCCACAGCCAAGGTGCCATTGTTGAAGGCGTCTTCCATTCCTGTGAAAAAGTCCCTTGTCACCAGTTTCACGCCCGTATTGGCCAGAAGCTGTACGGTAGCTTCCGCCATTCCCTGGGATCCTGCTCCCGAAAGAATCATATCCATGTCAGGATAAGCGTCCAGGAAATTTTCAATATTGGAAATTGTCACATTTGCGTCACCGGTATCTGAAACAGTATACTCTGCCATTTTATTGACTCCATATGCTTCCATACCATCGTTAAAACCGGCTGTAACCTGCTTCTCAAAGGGAACCGTGGGGGAGTTATATCCAACCCCTGCATTTTTATGCCCCGCGTCAGCCGCTATCTTCACCATCTCCTTTGCCGCGTCATAGTCAGCCTCAAAGGTCATACCAACAAAATATGGATTGGCCGTAACCTGCTGCCGGATGGTATCATCAATGATATCACGGAAACACAGGGAGAAATATACACCAGCTTTTTCACACATTTCAGATGTCTTCTGAGTAACGGTATCTGCCAGCGGGATAATAACAATTCCGTCCACGCCGCCGGAAATCAGATTCTGCACTGAGTTAAGCTGTGTATCATTGTCAAGGCCGCCGATTTCCCATTTCACATTCACGCCCCATGCTTTCGCTGCCTCGTTTACCAATGCATAGACAACGGAACCCAAGGCATCTGTTTTGCTGTAAAATACAACGCCGATTGTCTTATCCCCGCCATTGTCCAGGTTCTCCACGTCTTCTGCCGCGTTCTCCGTTGTCTGGCTGCTGGCAGGCGCTGTGCCGGAACACCCTCCCAGCATGGAAACTGCCATTACAGAAAGTGCAAGTACAAGTAGTAATGCTTTCTTCATTTTTCATTCTCCTTTTCAATTCATTGGTTAAATAGCAATCGCGCTGCTGTTCCTGTCATAAGTAAAGTAAACAAATAGTATAAATACGGCGCCTTTCACAATATTCACCAAATCCGGATTGACACCCCAAATAGAAAGTCCGTTGCTCAGCATATAGAAGGAAAACGCGCCAAGCAGAACACTGTAAAGTCTTAATCTGGTGCCTCCCGACAGCGGGATTCCGCCTAATACAACCGCAATCAGGGTGTTGGTCTCCAGATTCTGTCCGCAGGTGGAGGAAACCCCTCCTGAACGGATTAGGGTAAGGAACGCGCAGGCTCCTATGCACAGGCCGCTCATGATAAACGCGTATGTCTTATATCGGTTTACCGGTACGCCGCTAAGCAGCGCGGCCTCCGCGTTTGAACCAATTGCCTTGTTGTACTGTCCGATTTTCGTGTGTTCCATCAAAATGTATCCGGCCACGAAAACAATTAGCACCACCAGCCCATAAAACCACGCCACATTCAGTCTGGAAAAGGACGCCGGGGCATTCATGATAATAACTGCCGACAGTGTCTGGGTCATCCCTTTTCCAAGTATCATGACACACATTCCAACCACAAAGGCCGGCACATGCATCTGCGTATGTACAAACGCGCTTACAAGGCTTAAAATAACACCTGCAATCATTCCAACCGGCAGCACCAGGAGCGGGGAAATCTTCCCTGCCAGGGCTGCGGCCATACAGCTGATGGCCGTGGCGCCTCCCAGGGAAAAGTCAAGATTGCCATGGGCCATTACAAAAGCAGCTCCAACGCTTGCTACGATTACAAGAGCAGCCTGTATCATCAATGTCTCTATATTGGAAATTGTCAGGAATCTTCCGCCAGTCGTAAGACTGAAGAGCAAAAAGATAATGATAAATCCCATAAACGGAACCGCTGATTTTAAATCAAATTTTTCTTTTTTTCTCTTTTCATTCATAGTTTTTACTCATCTTTTCCTTCTGAAATTATGTGATATCATCCTTTACCGGCATCAAATCATCACCTTAATGATCTTACTCTCTGTAAGCCCTTCCGAACGGCTGTATTCTCCAGATATCCGCCCGTCCTTCATGATTAGTACGCGGTCTGCCATGCCCAGAACCTCGGGCATTTCTTCGGATATCATAATCATTGATTTGCCATTTTCCTTTAATTCGGTCATCAGGTCATAGATTGCAGACTTTACGCCGATGTCGATACCCCTGGTGGGACAATCCATGATGAAGATATTGGAATTGTTGGCCAGCCACTTTGCAACAACTACCTTCTGCTTGTTACCGCCGGACAACTCCTTTGCAAGCTGTGTCACCCCGCTCATTTTCACAGAAAGCTTCTTCGCCATCTCCTCCGCAAGACGTCTTGCCTTTTTCTTACGGATCAGACCGCGCACCTTCAGGTTGTCCAATGACGGAAGGATAATATTATCCTCAATACTGGCTCCCAGGAACATGGACTCCCTGTCCCTGTCTTTCGGCATGTAGCCAATGCCGTTTTCAATGGCAGTGGTGGTATTATCAATCACAACATTTTTATCCGGAAGAATTACCTGGCCGCTGTCCAGCTTCATCCCCCCAAATAGACCTTTGGCCAGATCATGCATCCCGCAGTCCGTCAAACCACATATACCAAGAATTTCCCCTTCAAACAGCTGAAAGCTGATATCCTTAAACTTCTCACCATAAGAAACATTCCTTGCTTCAAGGACAACCCGTTCCCCATGGCTTTCTTCCTGGGAATCACGGTAATAATGGTCGGTCAGGTCCCGTCCTATCATCAATGTCCTCATCTTATCAACATTAATGTCATCCCCCCTGAGGGTATCCACATAATGTCCGTCGCGGAGGATGGTTACACTATCGCACAGGAGGACCAGCTCGTCCAGATCATGGGAGATAAAGATGACCCCCCGCCCCTCATTGCTGCTGTTCCGGATGATATCATAAATCTGGTCCCTGCCCTTCTGGGACAAAGCCGTGGTTGTCTCATCCACAATCAGCAGCTCGGGATGGGTTCCCAGAGCAGTTGCAACCTCTATGAGCTTACGCTCTTCAAAGGAATAAGCCTCCACCGGATCTCCTGCCTTGATATCCTCAATTCCCATATCCCCAAGTATCTGCTGGGCCTTCTCAGTCATTGCCTTGATATTGACCATCCCCGCTTTCCCAAAGGATGCTTCCTTTCCCAAAAACATGTTCTCCGCTACCGTCAATCCGTTGATAGTGCCGGACTCCTGAACCAGGATACTGATTCCCTTATTCCTGGAATCCAGCAGCGACGCCGGTTTATGTACCTGACCCTTGTACCACATATTACCGGAATCCGGCTTATTTACTCCGGTTATCATGGATACCAGCGTGGATTTCCCCGAACCGTTTTCACCAATCAGCCCGCGGACTTCCCCTTTCTTGACTTCAAGATGGACGTCCGCCAATGCTTTCGTGGAGCCAAAGGTTTTACTGATGCCCTCAACTTTTACTAATACTTCTGGATTATTATCTTTCATGGGTTACCATACTCCTTTAAATGAGCAGAAACCGTCTTCTGCCATGACTGTGGTTCCGTTAATCGCAGACGCTTCGTCCAGAGAAAGCAGGTGGAATACGCCCGCGATTTCTTCCGGTTCCTCCACTCTTTGTTTCATATGGAAGGTTCTTGCTTCCTCTTCGATAGAAGGATCCATAAGCCTTGTCCTCACGGTTGCAGGAGCCACCGCCGCACACCGGATGCCATAAGGGCCAAGTTCCTTTGCGAAGACCTTCGTCACCAGGTTCACGCCTGCTTTTGCCGCATGATAACCAACGCTGACATTGGTCGCAAGATAACCGCAGATGGAACTGGTATTTAATATGACTCCCTTTCCCTTTTCTTTCATGTATCTGCCTGCATGGACCGACATGTAAATTGTCCCCATCAAATCCACCTGGATGACATCGTTCACTTTCTGCAGGTCTGCCTCCAGAGGGGTTTTGAGTTCCCCCACAATGCCCGCAATGTTGCAAAGAACATCCACTGCGCCATACATCTGCACTGTCTTATCGACTACCTCTTTACAGTTTTTCTCATCTGACACATCCAGCTTAAAATATGTAACTTCTCCTAACGGCCCCAGTTCATCCAGAGCGGCCTGAACCGTCTCCTCATCATCGATACTGGCAACAACCACCTTATTTCCATATTCAAGGAACCGCTTCGCTGTCTCCAGGCCGATTCCCCTTGTGCCGCCTGTAATTAATACAATTCTGTCCTCTTTCATTGGAATCTCCATTTATCTCCGTAATCGCCGGGTGAATCTATTTTCCTCCGATTTCGTCCCAGTTTTCCCCTTCATCCGCTTCCAGCAGCTCCACAATTGTTTTTATTTCGGAATGGACATCCATGTATGCGTACTGGCCATTTTTCGGAAAATCCGGCCATGTTCCGTACTGCATAAGTTTTGCATTGCTTCTGTCCTCGACGTCCTTTAAAGCCTCTTTTATATTGTCCGTCTTAAAGGCAAGATGGTGAAGTCCTTCCCCATCTCTGTCCAGGCACTCTTTCCATACGGAATCCCCCTCGCCATACGGGGATACCAGTTCAATCTGGATGTTCTCCAAATTGAATAACGCCTGATGGCAGCGCCCATAACATGGTTTGCCCCAAAGTTCCTGGCCAGTCACTTCATATGGTTCCGTTACCCCCACGAAGTCTGCCTTCATTCCCAGAAAACGTTCAAATGCCGCAACGCTTTTTTCTAAATCCCGCACCAGAATCCCAATCTGCCTGATTTGTTTTGTCCTGATTTTTGCCATCTTATTTTCCTCCTTTTTCATGTCACCCCAGTGACCTGTACGCATTTTATTTTTATTCCATCAGAGATCGTTCCGCGTCCGCCCTCATTACGCCGCCAAATGTCCTTGAATTATAACCGGTCTTTAAAGGCCGGAAGGTAAAGTCCGTTGTCATCCCGCAGGTTTTCCCCTCCCTGGAGGAGTGGTCAATCCCGCTTATAAGTTCCAGCGTATGCAATGCAAATTCCTTACTGCACCGGCTCTGTCTGCCAAGACGCATGGCCCAGGCCATCTCCGCCGCTCCCACTCCCCGGTGGCCATATGACTGCTCATAAGCAGTGGGATTGTCAAGGATAACGCTTCCATCATATCCATGGGTGAATGGCAGCAGGCACGGCTCTCCAATCTCCCGTATCAGCTTTACTTCCCCGCAGAATGTATTGGGGTCACCAATCTGAAGAATACCTTCAGTTCCGTAGATATAAATCATCGGCATCTCCTTATTGATGCTTAAACCATTAAAATGCAGCATTCCCAGTACTCCGTTCCTGAACCGCAAAGCTGCTGTCATCAGATTACTCCCTTCCAACTGCCAGCTTTCCTTATTATCCATAAAAAGAAACTCTTTTTCATGTACAGGGGCTGGAGCCGAGAATCCGCTGACACTGTCGACCGGCCCTAACAGACTTAGAAGGGCCGCCACGTAATACACCCCTACGTCCATGGAAAATGCTCCTCCCGGACCGTTCTGTATGAAGCGGAACGCCTCTGAAAGCAGGGGATGATTTCTGTTTATACTGGCGAAACAGGAAGTTACCTTGCCAATCAGTCCTGCGTCAATCGCCTTTCTGGCGGTCTGAAGCCCTGCGCCTAAGACAGTATCCGGCGCGGCTCCCAGGTACAGCCCTCTTTCATCAGCCAGCCTTACCAGTTCCTTTCCTTCCTTAAACGTAACCGCAAGTGTTTTCTCTGTAAAGACATGCTTTCCCGCTTCCAACATCTGCCTGATGACACTGTAATGCGCTCCAGGTCCTGTAAGATTCACCACCAGTTCAATTTCATCCGAAGCCGCCACTTCCTCCATGGTCATAACCGTTTCAATCCCATAGGCAGCCGCTTTTTCCTGCGCGCTCTCCAGCCTGATATCACAGACCGCAGTCAGATCAATGATGTGGAAAAGATCCTTAAGATTACGAATGTAAATATTGCTTATCATACCGCAGCCAATCACAGCTGTTTTTACAGGTTTTATATTTTTCATGTCCCATCCTTTACTTTTTAGTACATATATCTCATATTTTTATTTTATTTGAGACATATGTCCCATTTTATGGTAAAAAATATCCCAGATATTAGTTATCTGGCCGTTCCTTTCATTCTTTCAGTGTCAGCTTACCATCATGGCCGCTTTAACGCGGATAACAGAAGCTCCACCTGTAAATCCAGCATCTCCCGTCCATACCCCAGTTCGTTTCTGTAAACCCCTTCTCTGGGCAGGATGCGCTGCGCCATGGCGATGCATGCATTAATCAGGGTATACAATGTCAATTCCGGGTTCTCTAAAGGCTGGATACTGTTATCCTCAAGTCCTCTTAAGATATTGCCCAGCATCTCTTCCCTTCCCCTGGTAGACATGATTTCCTTTTCAAACTGCACAGCCTCTTTGGTAACAGGAATGAACCGCGGGAAAAAATAATCGAAATCGCGCATGAAAATTATCTCATCCACATTATTCATCATAAACGTCACCTGTGCTTTTAACTGCCACACAAGGGCCTCGTAGCCATTCTCAAATGTCATCCTTGGAGGGATAATGGCTGCTTCCATAATTTTCATAACAGATTCACTTGTCAGACTGAATAGGATTGCCTCCTTTGAGGAAAAGTGCCGGTATAACGTACTGCGGCTGCATCCCAGCTCTTTGCATATATCATTCATCTCAATGTTCACGATGCCATTTTGCGCAAAAAGCCTTCTGGCAATCACCAGTATCCTTTTATCTGTTTCTCTAAATTTATCTGTTACGCTTCCACTTTTCATATTATCACTCTTCATTCCAAATTTAGTAAATACCCTTAAAAGCAGTGTATCCGTCATCCATCATCAATACTGAGCCGTTGATGGCGGATGCCTCATCTGTTGTCATAAGCCAGATTGCTTCCGCAGCCTCCCTGGCCCCTATCAGGCGTTCCTTAATATGTAACCCGGCTCCCTGCTTTTCCCAATCAGAGGAATTCATCCCCGTCTTCACGCCTCCCGGCGCAACCGCAAGACACCGGACGCCGAAAGGAGAAACTTCCCTGGCCAGAACCTTAGTAGCCATATCCACCGCGCTCTTGGAGCAATGGTATCCATAATCCTCTGCCGTAACCATGGTCCCGCTGATTGAGCTTATATTAATGATGGTTCCTGATCCCTGTTCCTTCATGCGGCCGGCTGTAATCGTGGACATCCGGACAGTTCCAGACAGATTCACCTGCATGGTATGTTCAAAATCCGCAAAATCTGTCTTTAAGGGAGGACCTACCTGTCCCCTTACTCCGGCTGCGTTAATCAGAACATCCACTCTTCCATACTTATTTATAACATCATTTACCAGCTTAGCGCAACTCTTTTCATCCGTTACATCCAAATCGTGGTAATCCGCATCCCCCTCCTTTTTCAGTACCAGCATCGCGGCGTCAACTATATCCTGCGGATCAAGACTGGCAACAACCACGACGGCATGTTCCTCAAGGAATTTCCTGGCTGCCGCGAAACCGATTCCACTGGTTCCTCCGGTGACAATGACTACTTTTCTCATAATGTATAACCTCATTCCGTATTTGTGGAACTAACGCGCAGATATTTTATTTAAATTCACCTTCTACAAATGGTCCGTATTCATAGAAAAACTTACTGAATCTCCATTCCCCATTTTCCCTGCGGGCCTGTATGCGCCAGCGTGAACCGATGATATCCAGCCTTTCTGTCTCTTTAGAAATGGTATACGGCGGATTAATCATGGTATTATCCATATGGTAAATAACAATATCCGCAGTATCCCCATGGACATCAATCGATTTAACCCTTCCCATGTGCAGGCAGCGTCTGGAGCCGGATTTATTAAGCTTCAGCACATTGGTAATTCCCCTCTTATCATGGATACCCAGCGGCGGAAGGTACGCAACCACATCATCGGTCCAGACATCCTTAAAGAATCCGAAGCTGTCCGTATCAATCGCGAAACAATATTTAAAGAAAAGCTCTTCAATCTGCTCTTCGTCTGTCCCAATGTTATCCCTGTTCTTAATTACGTTCCATGGTGCATCGTACTCCGCGCAGATTGCGTTCAGCCTTGTGCCAAAATAGAATCCGTTCTTGTCAATAATAGGCGCCCAGTTTTCCACAAAAGATAAATCCCCAGTCCCCTTCACTGTAATAAAAAATCCTGTCTCATCTCTTGTAAGGATGTTTGCGTCATCTGTCAGAAGATCAAAACGGATACTTTGCATCTGCCAGCCTTTTTCAGTTTTAACCCAGCTGTTGGCAAATAAACCGTTAAAACAATAGTGAGCATATTCCGCGCCTGAACTGTCCGACATCAATGCCGAGATACCCGCCGACTGTTGGGCCCTGTTCCCTTCAATCAGGCAGACATAATTATTAATGAGGAATCTGGAATAGGTTGTCTTTCTTGTCCTTGTCTTCAGGTTGTTCTTCAGAAGATCCCTGCTGCAGGACTCCCCAAATATGCTGAAATTCGCGTATGTATCAACAGCAACCACCTCATCCAGCCCATCCATGTTATTTGTTTCCCATGACTTGATAAACTTTGAAAATGCGTCTTTTATTTCCGCATAGTCACTTTTCTTTTCCATTGCTTTTTTTGCCTCGCTCATTGTTCTCTCCTCTTCATGGTTTAATTTTTCGGTACACGTGTCCCGTTTATGATTTTATAATAACTCTATATATTACCGCTGTCAATTATTATATATATACAATGTTTTTTGTGTATTCTGCACATATTTTTTTATAATTTTTTGTTTTTTATATGTTACATCATAATTATTAAATGCACTAAAAAGAAACATATGTGTCATTTTGTGTAATCATCGCCATATCCACTACTTGGATTTACTAATGCTAATATTATATTGTCGAATACTTGTCGACACTTATAATATCAACAACATTTTAATTTATAATGTCCCTTCTTATCCCGGATTAACTAACTGGCTTTGGTGTATGAACTTGACTTCCTGTATTATAAAATCAAGCTAATAGGAATGGAAGCTTCCATAACCAATGGTATACTGAGGTTTTAGAAAGGCTGATTCTTTAACGTTGTGAGGAAATTCACCAGTCAGAAAATTTGTCTCAATTCAAGGGGTTCAACCTCATAAAAGCAATCAGCAGCGCGAGTGGCCGAACATTTGGAAACAGACATCTTCATTATTTTAAAAATGGTTAGACTCCTCTTATAACGGAATCTAACCATAGGAATATCAAATATTAACTAAATAACGTTGGATTAAATCGACATTGTAATCCCGTTCAGGCTATCCCCCGGCAGCCCTAATCCCGCAGGAAACACCCCCTAAGGGATATCTTGTCCATCATTCACGGACATACCCCCGAGTCAAAATCCAAAGGGCTCACGGCCCGTTTGAGGAAGTCAACCCTTGACTTTAAAGAATCGGCACCGCTTTGGTGAATCATACATATGCTACTTGTAAGAAAACTGGTAAAAAACATATGTTTTATCAGGACCTTCCATTCCTTTTTGATTTGGCAACCATCTTCTGAATCAGCATTCCGCTGCTTAAATCTCCAACTACATTAATCGCAGTCGTGGGGGCGTCTGTTATGGTATGGAGAGCCATAACGGCTGCAAATGTTTCCATGGGCCATCCGAATACAGAGAACAGTAGGAATGGACCGCCGCCTGGAATTGCTCCGGCAACAAAAGGATATACCACAGCCATCAGAATACAGGTTCCTAAAATCTGCGGTGAGAAGAAATTCTGCCCCAGCATTGCACACTCAAACGATACGGTCATTGCCGCCATGATTGCTGTACCTTCTTTGTGCAGGTTACATCCCAGTGGCATAACAATACTGGCCACATCCTCATCCATCTCTGCCTTTCTGGCGGCTTCCACATTGGCCGGAACGCTGGCTGCTCCAGAACATGTTCCAAGGGCGGTTAAAAATGGGGCTACCATACATTTCCAATAGGTTGCAACTCCCCTCATCCCATCTGCAATAAACGCATAAATACTATGGGCTGCCGCCATATAAACCAGGGTTCCAATCCAGGTGGCGATTCCAATCTTCATCAATGGTCCGGCTGTATTGCCGCCGCTGGTACCCATGAATACAGCAAAGTAGCACCCAAGACCAACCGGAGCAAACTTCATAATAGAGTTAATGAATTTTGCAATCAGTGCATTCAGGGAGTTTACAATCTTCAGCAATGGCTCGCCTTTTTCTCCCAGGCCGCGCAGTGAAAACCCAGTAATCAGCGCAAATACTACTACTGCCAGCAGCTTCTGTACACTCCACAAATCCTTGAAATCTGATACCGTCAGCTGACCGACCAGGTCAATCCTGACTTCCTTCATTTCCTCTGCAATGGCATCCGCCGGGAGCGCGGCTCCTTTTGCCGCGTCAATCACTCCAAAATAAACAGTAAACACAATCGCTGCTATCACAACAGTTGCGACAAAAAATACAGCTGTCCAGGACAGCAATGTCCCAGCTTCTTTTCCGCTCTTTAAATTTGCGATGGAACACACAATAGAAACAAATACAAGTGGTACTACAACGCAGAATAACAGGTTCAGAAACGTAGATGCAATCGGCTCTACCACGGCAATTCCCGGTCCAATCAGCTTCCCGGCAATACCGCCCACCAGCATTCCCAATAAAAGCAATAATGAATCCTTGTAATTTTTCAATACCTTCATAACTTCCCTCCCGAACTATTGATTCATGATTTCACGATATGCAATTATGATATTGTCAACAACGGCTTTGACTGTTTCCGGTGTTGTAGCCAGATTCAACCGGAAAAATCCACTGTATTTTTCTCCGAACCACTCGCCATAGTCTACGGCCAGGCGGCATTTTACCTGAACAAAATCATATACATCACGGTTGACTGGCGCCTTACCGTTCAAACTCACAGGTTCCCTTGTGGGATGCTCCACATCAATTATATTTCTTAAATCCAGCATCGGCAGATAGGTTCCTTCCATATCGCATACAATAATCCCTGGCGCTTTTTCCGCCAGTTCTTTCTTTAAATAATCATAGTTGCCGCTAATCACATCCTTTAATGTCTCCAAATATGCACTACCGTTAACATATCCTGCTTCGGCCGCCGTAATACCCATGATATTCCAGTCTGCCTGAACATTCTGTGCTGCATATGCGTCATACCTTGCACGGAGCGATTCACCTGGAATGATGATATTGGCATGTACCAATGCAGCAATATTGAAGGTTTTGGAACTCGCAAATGCAAGAATTAGATTGTTGGCATATTTTCCGCCGGATACTGCGGCCGCACAAATCTGCTTGTGATTTCCGTATGTAAAATCCTGGTGGATTTCATCGGAAAATACAATCACGTCATGTTTCTGGCAGATGCAAAGCACATGATCCAGTTCATCCTCGGTCCAGACACGTCCGCAGGGATTATGAGGTGAACAGAGGAAATACATCTTTACATCATTCTCTACAATATCCTTTTCAAACTTATCATAATCAATGGAAAAATGACCGTGATTGTAATTCATATCGCAGGATACAACCTTACGTCCGCAATCCCTGATTGCGCCGGCAAAGGGATAATATACCGGAGTATTAATAATGATACTGTCACCCGGATGGGTAAATGCATTTACAAAATAATACATGGCAGCGACAATACCATTTGTCAGGCGGAGCATTTCCTTCTCTGGCCGGAATCCATAACGGCTTTCCATCCAGTCAAAGCATGCCTCATAGTAACTTTCCGGAATGTACGCATATCCATATGCGCCATGTGCAACCCTGCGGTGCAGAGCATCTGTAATGCATTCCGGAGTGCGGAAGTCCATATCCGCAACCCACATCGGAATTAAATCCTGGTCACCAAAGCGTTGTTCGAGAAGATCCCATTTCAAAGACACCGAGTTTTTCCTCTGTACTGCATAGTGTTTTACAAATTGTTCCCTGTTCATTTGAACACCCTCCATTTACCTTTTTCATGAAAAACGCCCTATACTCAGCTGTTTTCCTCTTAATTATTTGACATATTTATTATAATATGGTATGTTCTTTAAGAAAAGCGACAATAAATCACGAAATCCTTGACAAAACATCAAGGATAAGAGGATACGGTTTTGGATGTTGAGAAAGCAAGGGCGCTAATCTGCGTTATTGAGGAAAGAAGTATTTCTGCTGCTGCAAATAAGATGGGATACACCCCCTCAGGCATCAGCCGGATGATGACATCATTGGAGGATGAGCTTGGATTTCCGCTGTTAATCCGCAAAAAAGAGGGAGCATCCATGACGGCCGATTGCAGAAAGATGCTTCCTGTCATCAGGGATTACATCAGAAGTGACGAGGAATGTCTTCAGATGGCAGCAAAGATTCGCGGTATGGAAGTAGGTAATGTAACCATAGGAACCGCATACAGTGAGTATTACCGATGGCTGTCAGAATGCATAAAGGACTTCCATGAGAAATACCCGGGAATCCGTATGGAGTTATCCTCCGGATACAGTTCAGACCTGGTGAATAAGGTATTAAACCATAAGCTGGATATGGCAATCGTCAGCCACAGAGATGAGGTTGATGAATGGATTCTTTTATGCAGAGATCCCATGATGGTATGGGTCCCGGAAAAACACCGGCTTGCCGGCCTTAAGGGGGTCCCGATTGAAGAATTCGCAAAAGAAAACTACATTGATTCGAACTCAGAATATGTGACGGATAACGCGCTGATATTGGATAAATACGGAATTAAGCCAAACATACAGATTCAGTCAAAAGACAGTTATGCATCCTGGCAAATGGTAGAGGCCGGTCTTGGGATTGGTCTTAATAATTACATGAACAGTAAGGACCGAATCGGTGATGTAAAGATTCTCCCTCTTATCCCGGAACAGACAGTGGAGATTGGGATTACTTACAGCCGCGAGATGGCCCTGGCTGGCAGGATATTTATGGAGCATCTGAAAAGCGAATATATTTCAAAGCTACCTGTATAAATCATGAAGGGACATCTTCATAAAGCTTCTTTAATCTGCCAGAGCTTATGTCAATGTTTAAGGAAGCGGCAGACATCAAAACCGCCGATGAACTGAACTTACCGACTCCCGAGGTCATTTATGAAACAGTGGTTGCAAAGCCCACGGAAATACAGTAGGAACTGGTGCAGGAGCTTTCAGAACGAGCTGCCAGAATACACAATAATCGCATAGACCCTTCTATCGACAATATGTTGAAAGTAACCTCCGATGAGCGAAAATTGTGGCTTGACCAAAGGGTGATAAATCCCCTGCTATCCGATGATGATAACAGTAAAGTAAACACCTGTGTCAACAACATTCTGAATATATGGGAGAACAGCAAGGAGGAAAAACTGACGCAACTTTTGTTCTGAGACCTCTCTACCCCGAAGGGCAAACATCAAACTGACAAAGTAGCAAAGGCATGCAACAGTGCTATCAATGGTATGGAACTCCATGCCCTTGAAGATGCCCTACCCAACGATGTAACAGCCCCTAAATCACAATTTAGCATTTATGAAGATATAAAGGATAAGCTCATTGCAAATGGTGTGCCTGCCCATGAGGTGGCTTTTATCCATGATGCCAATACCGATGCTCGCAAAAAGGAGTTATTTGCAAAGGTGCGTAGCGGCGATGTTCGTGTTCTGCTTGGCAATACAGCCAAATGAGGTGCCGGCATGAATGTGCAAGACCGTCTTGTGGCTCTCCATGACCTCGACTGTCCGTGGCGACCAGGGAATTTAACCCAACGCTCTGGCAGAATTATCCGTCAAGGCAATGAAAACGAACAAGTTAAAATCTTTCGCCATGTCACAGAGGACACCTTTGATGCCTACCTCTGGCAAATGGTAGAAAACAAGCAAAAATTCATCAGGCAGATTATGACATCAAAATCTCCTGTTCGCTCCTGTGAGTACATTGACGAAGCTGCACTCTCCTATGCCGAAATAAAGGCTTTGTGTGCAGGCAACCCTTTGATAAAGGAAAAAATGGACTTGGATATTGAAGTGGTACCACTGAAGCTTTTAAAAGCCAATCACCAGAGCACAAAATACCGTTTGGAAGATAACCTGTTAAAGCATTTTCCCGAAAGCATTGAAAAATATAAGGGTTTTATCAAGGGCTTTACCATGTATTTAAGCTATGCTGCCTCTGGCAACGAGCATACTCTTGCTCTTAAAGGTTTAATGAGCCATATCGCAAAGCTTGGGCTTGATGCAACAGCAGTATGTATGGTGATGACATAGAGGATTTGAGAAAAAGCTATGACAGACTTTGGGGTGCTGCTGAGGAAATCATGCTCCGACTGGCGGCAATTTGAAATCCGTATCATGGACAGATAAAAAATGACCTGCTATGCTTATCTCAAAAAAGGAGGTCTTTATTATGCGAATACTGCTGAAAATATTGCTGTTCCCCATAACTCTTGTACTGTCTGTCATTGTACTTATATGCCAGTTCCTTTGTGCATTCAGTTCCATGTTGTTATCCGTTTTGGCATTTACTTATGAAAGCTTTCCTGGACAGACCGGTCAGCTGCAGTGAAAAATGGGCGCAAAAAGAACTGACTCACCGGAAACGCTGCATCAGACTACTCCTGTCACCTGCACGGACAGGAGCCGTTGACTGGAGAAGGCAGGATACTGACAGCACATCCGGAAAACTTATGAATAAAGGATTCCGATTGGAACTGGAATCCTTTGTTGGATATCTGGCACAGAAAGAGTTCAGCCCCAATACGATATCTGGATATAAACGAATTGTTACTTATTTTCTGCTTTTTTGCCAAAAAAACGGATATGGGAAGTTATCTGATATCCAAACAAATGATGTGGGTACCTTTTTCCTGACCCTTTACAAAGACGGACGATACCGGTGCATCTGCCACGGGAAGTAAAGATCATGGAAATCTATAATGGTAAGGAGCTTGCGGCACTCAGATCCACGCTCTCATCAGGGGGGCTGACTAAGAGGGATACCGCTGTCTGCAGGCTCCTCCCGGAAACAGGGCTCCGGGGGATTGATGTCTGTTCTTTGAAGCTGAAAGATACCGACTGGAGAAAGGACTGTATCTCCATTATTCAGAATAAGACAAAGAAAACGCTTACCCTTCCATTGAGGGCTTCTTACGGAAATGATATCGCGGATTATATCCTGAATGAACGTCCGCAGGGCAAATCGGACTATGTCCTTTTGAGGACTTTTGCACCGTTTGGACGTCTGGGTACAGGAAGCATTTATGAGACCCTGAAAAAACTGGAGGAACTTGCCGGGATTAAAAAGGAAGAGCGGCCTGTGGGGAGTCGGATGACAAGGCATCACGCTGCGTCTTCCATGCTCCGGGCGGGTATCCCTATGTCAGATATCTCAGCAGCTCCCGGGCACAGGGATCCGGACATTGTATCCGTATATCTTTCAACTGACGCTATAAGTCTGGCGGCGTGTACGCCCCCACTCCCTCTTGTCGGGAAAGGGGGTATTCCAGATGTACAATGAGTCCCTGTTGGAACTGATCGACCAGTTTGTTTCCTATAAGAGAGCGAACGGCTATCAATACCAGACCGGAGCTTATTATCTAAAGAGATATGCCCGGTTTGTTATGGAAACAGCTCCAGGATACCCCGGGAAGCCTTTATAACGCGGCTGCGTCCCTGCGTGAATTCGGCAGGTATCCTGCCGCCCGCGGCATCAAGGCGTATCTTATCCCGTCCGGAAGGCTGCATCTTCCCACGCCGGTCCAGCCGTATTCTTTTACGGAGGAAGAGATCGTTGCGTCTTTCAGGGAATGCGACATCTTGATGAAGGCTGTCTTGATATCATCCAGTCGAAAGGACCGAAGAGCCGGAGGGTTTATATTTCAAGAGAACCTGCGGAATACTTAACCGTCTATGACCGCCGGATCAGCCATCTGTTCCCGGACCGCGCGACTTTCTTCCCGAACAGGGGAGACCATCCATACGGCGCCAGCTGGCTGCAGCAGAACTTCCTGCGTTTCTGGTATGCCGCTTTTCCGGAGAAGAGAGGTTCCGGTATCAGCATACGCGCGTATGATTTCCGCCATCACTCTGTCTATGCCAACATGAATCGCTGGCTGAGGGAAGGAAGAAACGTGAATGTTATGCTTCCTTACCTTATGCGGTATATGGGGCATTCCGATGTGAAAAATACCCTGTACTACTTCCATCCCGTGCCGGATATCTATGGAGGGATACTGGACAGATCCAGGCATTCGGAAGAACTGATACCGGAGGTGGATGATTCTCCAATCCCAGAGATTTCAAGAATCTTTTCTGCGTGAGGAATCTGTCTGCATTTCTGCATGAGTTCCCCCTCTGTTTCTGACAGCTTTTTATCCAGCTCCATGATTTTTTCTGCAAACCATCTGGTGACTGTCTTACCCGCCTCAGTACCATCCTTTAACCCGACACTTTCACCGGCATACTTTATGATCTCTCCGGCTCTGCTGTATCCGCGTCCTCTCAGCTTTGCCTCGCGCCAGATCTGACGGATCCCATCTTCTCCCAGTTTCAGTAAATCCTCCGGAAATGGCGCAATCCGCAAAACCTCCAGACAGAACAGTCCGTCTGTCTTTCCAAAAGCATCTTTGTATTCTGGAAAATAAATCTTCATTTCCCTGTGCAGACGGTTGATATTCCGCATTCTGTCCTCATTCAGCTGGTCTCTGAACATGGTCAGCCTGCGCATATCCGCATACACTTTTTCAGGAAGATACGGCATCCCAAAGTTACCATCCTTTACAAGATTTGCAATTAACTTCGGATCCTTTCTGTCATCCTTAAGCTGGCTGTCATCCTCTACCTCCTCCTAATATATAAGTGTAGGGTTTCAGTACCCAACAACCAGTTGGGACTTAATCCTCTCATTGTTTAAGCTGTATAATGATTAGGCATCGGTCTGACGACACCTCCTAGGACCATCAGCGTCCGTGCGAAAGCCTGTCAGCCAGCCTGTCATTGCAGCCGTTCGATTTATGCAGGTTGAACTACCTCTCACGTTCGTTTGATACCCCAGGAGATTGAATCGGCAATGAGGAATGCTGGAATCCATGCAAATTCATTATTCAGGAGGTACATAAGAATGTACAACGCAGTAGGTATTGATGTTTCAAAAGGCAAGAGCACCGTTGCAGTCCTGCAGCCTGGCGGCACTGTCATCCGTAAACCCTTTGATGTTTCCCATACTTCCCAAAACCTCAATGAACTGGCTTTTGCTGTGGCGTCATATAGCCGATAGCACTATGAATCCTTTTGCGGTTATACCAGCCCTCTATGTACTCAAAGATTGCTCTCCGAGCCTCTTTGGAATCTCGATATGTGTGGAGATAGACTTCTTCCTTTTTCAACACAGAATGGAAAGATTCTATGCAGGCGTTGTCATAGGGATTCCCTTTACGGCTGAATGAAGTATCCCTTGGCTGTGCAGGTAACTCTCAAATGCCTGACTTGTGTATTGACTTCCCAGATTACTATGGAGGAGGATGCCTTGCGTATTCCTGACATTCAGGCAGGCATTTTTTACTGCCTCCACTGCCAGTTCAGCTGTCATGGATGTGCCATAGGCATATCCGATGGTCTTACGGCTGCATAAGTCCATCACGGAAGCCAGATAAGTCCAGCCTTCTTTCTGCACATGGATGCAGGTAATATCCGTACACCATTTCTGGTGAATGGTCTCCGCCTCAAAATCACGTCCCACTGGCCTTTGGCTATAATCCGCTCAGATGCCCGAAGTGTGGCACTTCTATGTTGGTTTTAGAAGTTTACCACAAAAAAACTGCACTATTTGAACGCTATTGGAAGGTCATGGGATACGGTTAGCTCCATATTCCTGTTTCTTTCTCTACCGTCAGATAGTGCAGTCTAAACAAAAAACAAAAAACTACATAGACAACGTCATGGCGAAGTCATATCTTCGCTCTTTTGCTATGCCATTTTTTATTTCCAGTCTATTATACACCATCTTTGCCAATTTGCGAAGTTTCCTATAAAGCGTAAAAGAGCACCGGATTACTCCGATGCTCCTGTTATAGCCATCATTATTTGATTATTACAAGCTACCTTCTCCACCCATCATTCTGGTCATTTCTTCGATTCTCTCGATAGGAAAAGGCGGCTGTCCTAAAGGCTTCATTGCAATGGACATAAGCTTCATCGGATTATCATCAGCAGCAACTCGATTGGAACTAAGCGTTCCGCACGTTTTACATCTGTGAATAATCGCCCATTCACCTTTGTTTCTAACCCATACAGACACAGGTTCCATATGTCCCCCACATTCAGATTCTCTGTCACCTGGTTCAATATCCACATGCAGGCTATATAGGCAATTGGGACAATGATTTCTGTGATTGCTTCCAGCGCCTTCTGGAACTACTGTTCTGCCGCAATTCTTACAAACAAATATTTCATTGCATGGATGCTTTTTATAGTAGCCTTTTTCATATAACTTTCGCTTGTTCTCCCTATTCATCTTTGAATCCCCCATTATCTTCCTTTGCAGAGGATTCATACTTGCGTATTATTCCACGGATTGTTTTATCCGACAGGAAAAATAACTCACACAAATTAGTAATAGTCTGGCCTGAATAGTAAAGTTCAACTATTTTTTGATTACGTTCTGCCAGTCTATCTTTGGTTCCGTTTTTTTCTCCCCAGGATTTTGTGTTTTCATCTTTCCTTGGAATATAAATAATTTGACCATCGATATATTTTTGAATTTCCCATATCAAACATTCTGGCAAAACATCATCTGCATTAACATAGCTCATATGCTTCCTCCTAAAAATTTTTAGGATGCAATGGCTATAGCATAAATTTTGTATTTGCAATAGCCATTGCTATCGCACAATAAGCTTATACTTCTTCAAAAAACACTCTTTGAACCTTTCTTGTCATATTTGTTACAGAATAACATTTAAGTGGCTGCATCGGCAACCTTAATTTTGATTATAATTGTTTTTCAGAATTGCATTACATTGCTTTCAAAGTAAAAGATACATTCCACAGCCCCTTATAACTCATATCCTTCTCCAGCTTCGCCTTGAACCCTTCCACAAACATCTCCGTCTGCTTCACATCCAGCGTCTCCGTGTCAAAATACCTCACCTGTATCTTGTCCCGGTTCTTATACTCCGTCAGTTTTTTCAGCCATGCCGGGGACACGGAAAAACTCACCGTGATCGTCACAACCCCTGTCCTGACCACATCCCTCTGTTTCGTCCCCGCCTCGGTCTCCCCTCCGGAATCCGCCTCCACGTCCTTCAGTTCCACCTCATAGGAATCCGGCAGGGGAAGGTCCTCCCCGTCAAAATTCAGATACTGTATAAAAGCCATTCCTCTGCCTCCTTCCTATCGTCCGCCGCTCCGCAGATTGCTCCTCTGCTGCGCGTTCACGATCACCTCGTCCAGCATCGTGCCTCCCAGGTAAATCGGTATCACGATATCCCCGGATCCGTTCACGCTGCTCATGCCTTCCCTTATCGCGGAAACCAGCGCCGCCGGATCAAAACTGCCCATGCCGTAGGTCATGCTTCCGCCCAGCGCCGCAAGTTCACCCGCTTACCTCCCCCTCATCAAATCCAAACTCACAATCTCCTGCTCCAGCTTCACTCCCTGTTCCAGCATATAATCGACCACCTCCGCATAGGGCTCCATCCTTCCTAATTCCAAAAGTCTGACCCGATCATTTTCTGAAAGCTGATGTAAGCATCTGGCATGCTCCGTGTTTTGCAGTTCACGGATTGACATGCCAAACAGCTCAAACCTCACTCCGGTGACCTCACACAAATTATGGTGAATCCAGAAACCGCCGGCATCCATATCTCCGAAATGTTCGTATCTGACATTAGGATTCGATGCATATACCAGCTTAATAAAATCTCTCTGATAACGGTTGGTATACCCTCCCAGATAAAAGGTGACAGCGTGATCCGAATGATATCTGAGATAGGACGTCCGGTTTTCTATTGTCATGAACTTCGGCGCGTTAATTCTGACTGACTGAATATGAGTCAATTCTGATGCAAGAAACTCCACACCTTCTGCAAATCCACTGATATCGACTTCTTTTCCGGAAATGTGGATTACCGCATTTCCCTTCACACAAAGCTTCTGCGGTTCTTTTGCGATATGATAATCCAGCAGAACTTCGTCCGGCAATTCCTCCTCAAGTTTTCTGTCTGAATAGTCCCGAAGCAGCCGGCAGACAGGCTGCAGGGTTTCATTTTCAAAATACTTGGAATCTCCATACACCTTTACGGAAACCTCCCGGATATACAGTTCCTCCCGGTTCCTCTCGATAAAAGCGACCGCCTTCAGAATATCATCCAGCTCGTCAATATTACCCGGAATCTTCCGATTCTCTATACACGCGGACAACTTCCCACATTCTTTCTTGCAGATAGCGGAAGCGTCCTGGTACCGTTCAATCAAATTCTGCAGTTTCTCAACCTTCGCATCCTTCGATATATAACCATACTGATCGGCCAGGTACTTCTCTATCTCCTGAATCTTCTCATCCACTAAATTAATGTACTTCAACTGCGTTCCAAAGGTTTCAGCCGCACTGGTTATAAATCCCCATTTAGACAGCTGCTCCACCGCTTGATTAATTTTAGAAATTTCCGCAAAGTCTCCATCATTGGCATTGTATTTTCTGTATAACTTCTCTGGTTTGAGCCGTGTTCTCCGATTTGTCTTATTATCACCGGTGTCTTTTTTGCTTTTGCGATAGTTCTCCACCAGAGAGGTCAATATTTTTTCTTCGTAGGTTAAATTCTTCATAAGTCAGATTTTATGCCCCTTTATGTATCTCAATCATCCCCATCTCCATCAGATCCGGACTGGTCCGGAGCACCGGCAGTATCACATCACACTCATTTCCAATCAGTTCCGTCTTATCGGGTGCGCAAAAAATCATCTGCAGCTTCTGCTCCTTCATGAACCGCATCATAATCTTTACATTGGTCGGATCCATTTTGGCAAAGGGTTCGTCAATAAACACCAGTCTGGTCGAACTGCTTTTATCATTATAAATCATAAGCAGGGCAGACAATAAGATCAGCATGTACGGTATCTGCACCTCTGCGCCTGAATTATAGCCGGACTGTCTGGAAAGCTTCGCCCTGGTAAGCACATCATTGGTCAAAAGGATTTCATAGGTCATATAGTTCCGATAGTCTGCATAATGTTCAATCTGCTCTTTATCATTGCTTTCCACAATCTGATTAATAATCTTCTTCATGTCACGCTCCAGCTCCTCCCCCTTATCATCGGAATAGGAGATCAAGGCATCGAAGGTCATCTGTCCGGACGCGGTTCCCAGTTCTTCCCGCTCCTTTAAATACCTTGCATACTCCAGTATTTTCTCATAGCGGGAGCCGTCCTTTACATACCTAACCTCAAATGCATATTGGGATTTAAACTCCAGCCGCGCCAGCTCCGCGTTGATTAGCTTTAAATCATCTCTGGCCGTCTCACAGGACTTTAACACCGTGAGGACAAACTCATTTTTGAAAATATCTTCATAGCGTCTCGTCTGTTCTTTTAGTTTTACCTGTATTTCCTCCCTGTCATCCATCCAAATCCGGGATTTTCTGGCCTGATAAGCCGCGATGGCGCCGCCCGTCATCGGCAGCTGGTTATGGGTTGCCCTGGATGCGTTATAAGCTGCCTGACCGCCCCGCAGATTTTCACCGGCTTCCTTTAAATTACGCTCGGCTCGGGCTCTGTCCTTTAATATGCCGCCCTGTCCGGTTTTTCCATTGGCGGCGAACCGGTCATAATCCTCCACTGCCTTCGCATAAACGGCATAGCTTGCGGCCTCATATTTCTTTAAATCTTTTTGAACGGCGTTCATCCTTTCATCTGCCGCTTCATAACTGTTTTTATTCGTCATATACAAGGTCTGCATCTCAGATTTATTCTCATACACCTTACTTCGCTCAGCTTCAACAGCCTGCAGCTCCTCTTGCAGGACTCCGACTCTCTGGGAAAGTTCCATATATTCCTGATTATGCTTCTGCGCTTCCTCCAATGCCTTTTGTTCTGTTTCTTTTCTGGCGCAGTCAAGGAGAGCCTCTTTATATTCCCTGTAGGCATCATAATTGTATTCGGCAAAAAACTCCATCTCCGTGTCCAGATAGGACTGTTTCCCCGTTTCCTCCATCAGCCGGCCCTTATATTCCCCATAGGACTGTCTCAAATGTTCCAGACACTTCACAGCCTTAATCCGGTTTATCTCTATAGACTCCTGGCCCAGGCAGTAAAATCTGATGTTATGAAAATTCAGGAAATAACTGTCCATGGCGACAGATACTCTTCCTTCTTTTGACATGGCGTTTTCATGATTTCTCACCTGGTCCATGGCAACGGCATGAAATCTGCCCAGCTGATAATTGAAATACTGCTTCGCCACCGGATTTCTCACCTCGATAAACTGAACAACGGAATCCTCCTCTGGAAGCACCTGTTTCTTCATCAAAAGCTTTGTGTTGAACAGATGGGCATACTTATATTTTGATGCATTCAGCACATCGTCCGCAATATCGTAATATTCCGGCTCCACAAGAATCGTGTATCTTCGTCTCCCCAGATATCCTTCAATGGAATCCCGCCAGTCTTCATTCTGAAGGCCCAGCACATATTCGCACGCAAATCTGGCCTCTGATTGGATTCCTCTTTTTTCAAACTCACGGTTAATCTCATTCTTTAAGGCAACCGAGTCCGGTATCTCCGAAAAAGTCGTCTTTCTGGCCTCGCAGTCATCAATAATCTTCTGACACCGCTCCTGCTCCCCCTGGTTTTCCCATATCGCGTCCTTAATTCTTGTCACCTGGCTAAGAATCTCATCTCTGCGGCTTTTGATTTCCCGCAGGAAATCAGCCACGCTGCTTTCTTTCTGAACCTTAGTCACGCTTTCTTCCGTTAAGGAGGAAAGAATTTCCTGTCCCGGCACCTGGTACTGTTCCTTTACAAACCATGCCATCAGCTCGCTGATTTTTGTCTGAAAGCCGCAAAGCGCTTCTTTCTCTTTCTGTAAGCGTTCCTTTTCCTTCTGCGCCTTCTGGAAAGCCTCCTCAGCGTCCGCGATTGCCTTCGCGCAATCCATGGAATCCCGCTGAGTTTTTGCAGCGTTATATGCCTCTCTTGTCTCTTTCTCCCGTGCCGCAATGACCTCCAGCCTCTTCTCATCCTCGGCAATCTGTCTTTTTGCAATATCCATATTTCTAGAGGCCTCTTCCAGCCTATTCTTACTGTTGACGAAATCCCTGTAAGCAATCTTTATATCATCTGCCAAAATAACATTTTTTGCTCTCTGAAGCTCGTCAAACCGTGCAATAATCTCTTCCAGTTCCCGGATTTCCTTATCAATAATCTCAAAATTAGCTGTCAGGGTATCTATGTTATTCTTCGCATCCACTAATTTAGAAAAATCAACCTTCTTTTTTTCCAGTACGCTTTCACGGATAAACTGGTCGATTTTGGCATTGGGGTCATAGGACATAATACTGCGCAGCTTACGCCGGAAGGCTCCCAGCTGCTCCTCATTCAGCCGCAAGCCTGTCCTTTGCATGAACCTGGAAAGGCCCTCTTTTACGTCCATCATCTTAAGGCCGTAAGTCCTTTGAAGCTCCGCCGTGCTGTATGGAAGCATCTGTCCGTCCTGCTCATAGATATGAGCCACCTGAGCCAAGGTCTGTTTCTCAATAATATATCTCTGCGTCTTAAACCCATTGCCGGCATCTGTATCGATGACTGTTCCCAGAATAAAGCGACTCCCAAGCTTTGCATCCTCCATCTCAAGGACAATGTGGGTGTATACGTTGGGCATCTTGTCCGCCGGTCTCATATAGGTGCCGGCCGTCGCATCCAGCAATCCCCTGGTGTAAGAAGGCACCGTCCGGCTGCCTTTATTTTCCGTTGATTTGTTGAACACAGTATCACCATACAGCGCATACTTAATGGCATCCAAAAAAACAGATTTTCCATTTCCATTCTTTCCGGCAATCAGAGTAAAGAAGCCCACCGGAACCGTGATCTGGCTAAATCCGTACCAATTAATCAGGCGAACCTGCTTCAGCTCTACCATTACCCGTCCTCCTCTTCCTCTCTGCCACCCTCCGTTGGTTCTTCCCCAGCCCCATCAGGAGCATTCTTCCTGTATTCTGCTGTTACCGTCTGGAACTGGGCGATATCCCAGCCGAACTGCAGAGATGGATATAATGTAATCAGCGCATCCTCGGATTCATCTTTTACATCATAGTCAACCAAATTATACTTTTTAAACAGCTTCATTGCTGCAGACAGCTTCGTCTTATCCACATCCACCTCATAGGCTTTCATCTTATCAATTAAATCCCCCCGCAGCACCAGATTCCCGTTGCTGTAACCAAGATTCTCCAAATAGACCTCCCACAGCACAAGAAGCAGATGGTATTGTTCCGTGGTAAACGAAACAACATTGGCGCTTTTTAGTCCTACCGCCTCCTCGTCGGCTTCATGAGGTTTGAGCATCGCAATTCTCACATTGGTATCAACCAGCACATCAAACCCAATCATACGAAGGTAGTCCGAGATATCCTGCTGATTGGATTCTCTTGAAATAAATGCATACAGCTTTTCATCCTTCTCCTCCACGATAAAGGTAGAATCCAGAAGCTTTCGGATGCAGCGTTTAAACCAAATCGTGTTTTCTTCCTTTATGGAAATATTTAATTTGATATCACTCATTTAGCTTTTCCTTTTTATTCTAATCTTACTGATGGTTGCCACCTCTGTTTCAATAATCCCATCTAAAAAATCCACTTCAAAGGGAAATTCACCGCTCCCGGAATAAATGATGCCAGCGGCCATCATCATAGCGTCATCCCTGGTCCGAATTATGGTTTTATCCGGTATGACGCTTTCTTTCTTTAATAATAATTCATCAAAATAACCGGCAGCTTGTCTGACCCCATACCGATCCGGATACTCATATAAAAGTTCTCTCGTAAGCCTTGCTTTATCCTCCTCCGTCAAAGAACTGGTAAGAATCGCCCCACTCTTCGTATTTGGTTTTCGCTTCCGCCTCCGCTCGATGGATTTTCTGCCGATATATTTATAGGACTGCAAATTAAAACAGCCGGAAACGTTCTCCAGAAATTCTCTCCTTTCATCCTCGCCATAATCCTTCATTGTCATCAGCAGATCGTTTAAATAGGTCTGCATATTAATGCTATTGCTTAGCACCATAAGGATCCTAGTGGAATAAAGGCTGTAATAGGTGTTGATTCTTTTATCAATATAATCCACCTCTTTGACATAGTCATAATTAATAAAACTCCTGACCTGATTAAGCTGACCGTCCACCTGCTCCCGAGCTTTGATTTCATCTACATGATGGAGACTCTGATACTCTTTTATCATGTTCTCATAGACTTCTGTTTTTCTGATTTTCCGAAGCATCTTTTCAATTTCTTCAATATAGCCCGGAATCAAACCATCCTTCTTTATAAAAAAATAGTCATGAAAGAAAGACTCCATTATCTCGTCTCTTAACATGAACTGTCCTAATTCATTTGTCTCCGTCATCTTAATGACCATCCGCATAATAGAGCGGATGCTGTCCTTCAGCATGAGAAGTTCATTTTTCAAATCTGATACACTGTCCACCGTCGGAACGAGAATACTCGAATATGGCCGGTGCGTTCTTCCATGATCTACAATAAAAGCAGAATGTAAAATATCATAAATTGAAAAAATATGGTTCGTCAATACAGCGCTGCTGTCGCGATTGAAAATTCGCTCTATGGAATCGATCATCTTTCGGCAGTAGGGCGTGACCGTAGCGATATTATCTCCGTTTCTTCCGATCTCTTTTTCCGAAAGCCAACCACAATGTCTAAAATATCTTAAAATGGCGCCTGCATTCTCCATCTCCGTTTTTCTGCCGCTGATATGCGCCTCAGCCTCTCCGCCATTCTCCTCATCCTCAACTACATAGGCGCAATTCCTGAAATAGAGAACTAACGTATCCCTGGCGTCTGCCTCGTAGAGAAGTGGAATCGATTTTGATTTTTCTATGAGTTGTAAGATGCATTCATAGTAAATTTTTTTATTCTTACAACAAAGCGGATTAAAAAAGTACTCATATGCGGCGTTGTCAAACAGTACCATTGCCCCCTCCTGTTTTCATGAGTTCATTCGTGTTTTTCTTTATTTTATCATTCTGTCCCGGTGTAGCCGATTAAAGTTCTACTTGATTTCCTTATCAGCCTCCACTCTCCGTAGATATTTCAGGACGCCATCCACACTGCAAAAGCCGCTAGAACAGTTTTTAAAATCATGCACCGATTTCGACTCAATCACCTCCCCACCTCACCCTTTCTGCTGCAACGGGACGATAAACTTGCAGTGGATAGGCACCGTATTACATCAAAAATCTTCCCCTTTTTAAATATCCACATTCACTACTTTCCAATATCCAGACTTATTGGGGCCAATCCGTTCGATAAAACCATATAATATATTAAATAAATATGATTCCTTTTCCGGGAACTTCATAAGATTTTCCTTACCAGATCAAATTCTGATATACCGTTCCCGTGAATAGGCTGTTGGAAATAGCAGATTTATATTCTCCCAGTTCATCCGGCTTATACCAATTTTCTTTAAACTCAAACCATTCATATTCTGAATCATATTGGCATAATTCATTAATATCTTCCATTACATTACTCATTCTTGCTTTCCCTTGCACGGCCAACTTTATTACCCTCTTTATCACCCATTAATTATATCACATATGGGTAATCAAATGAGTGATAAATTTTTTATCTATCATTTTCTATTTTCAGCAATAAACTATTTCCTCATTTTCGACACAATTCCACGCAGACTTCGCAATTTGTTGAGTGGATGATAATGATGGCGGGAGGGCATAATTATCCCCAAGCGGAAACGGTATAATTATTTTTACATGTCACTTTGGTCCGCTTGATGTTCTAATTCCAACAAATACTTATCATAGTCTGACATAAATAAGCGATCCTGAACAATGCGATATTTTTCAAACTCCGTCTCTGCATGAAGCTTTGCCTGCTCTGCACTGACTTTTCCCGGCCCCATAAGAAGTTCATTTCCATTAAACTCCAGGAATCCGTCAAGGCGCTTTGCCCAATCCTCCATACTCATCGGTATTCTTCGTTCCGCCTGTAACTCCGCATAGTCGAGATATAGTGAAACGATTCTCTGTAAATAGGACATTTCCTTTTCGCTCAGATAATTCTTAGCAACAGTAACATCTGCTTTGACAATTTTCCCATCTGGCGCTGATTCCCACGTTGTCAGGCCCATATGTTCTTTTTCGGCATTTGCACGATCTACAATCAATTCCGCTGCTGTATGCCGATGTACGGCCCAATGCATCTTATTCTGTACCATTTTGAAAAACTGCCGGGTAGTCTTGGCATCTTTGTCGTAATCAAACGCTGTGGCATAGAGATCTGTAACCTTCTGATAAAATTTTCGCTCGGACAGGCGTATCTCACGAATATTTTCAAGCTGACGTTCAAAGTATTCATCGGTGAACATATGCCCTTTTTTCAGGCGCTCTTTGTCCATCGTCCATCCTTGAATTGTATAATCCTTTACAATCTGACCAGCCCATTTGCGGAATCTTACGGCGCGGTCGTTGTTCACTTTAAAGCCAACGGCAATGATTGCCTGTAAGTTATAATGTTTCGTACTGTAGGATTTACCATCCGAGGCAGTTATTAAGTATTTCTTAATAACTGATTCCTCTACCAGCTCATTATCTTCAAATATCCTTTTAAGGTGCTGATTGATTGCCGATACAGAAACATCATATAAGGTTGCCATCATTTTCTGCGTCAGCCAAATGTTCTCGTCTTCATAGCGCATCTCAAAACTATCTGAGTTACTACCTGTAGATGCTACATATGTTAAATACTCTGCGGCTGAGCAGTGTATTGTAATCTCTTTCTTCTTGTTTGTCATAATTTCTTTTCCTCAATAAATAGTTCTCTCAACCTATAATTTAAATGCGTAATCACATTATCTAAATCACAATCCGCTCTTTACAAACCCTTTTCTCAAAATCACCATTATATTTCATCTAGCTGTTTTAAAAAGTATTCACCAGTTTGAGGTTAATATATCTTATTATCCATTTATATTTTCTTTAAAAGACAGACTGTCTCCACATTCCCCGTCCCAGGAAACATATCCACCGCGCACCCCTTCTCCACCCGGTATCCTTTCTCCTGCAGCACCACCAAATCCCTGACCAGGCTGGTAGGCTTACATGAAATATATACAATCCGGTCCACCCCAAATTCAATTATCTTTCCCAATGCCTTTGGATGGATTCCATCCCTTGGCGGGTCCACCACAATCAAATCCGGCTTATCCTTCAGGCCGTCAATCACCTTCAGCACATCCCCTGCCACAAATTCACAGTTATCCAGCCCGTTGAGTCCGGCATTCACCTTTGCTGCTTCTACCGCTTCCTCAACGATTTCCACTCCCACCACTTTTTTAGCCACAGGCGCCAGTATCTGGGCAATGGTGCCTGTGCCGCTGTAAAGGTCAAACACTACCTTATCCTTTGTCTCCCCTACAAAACCGCGGGCCGTGTCATACAGCACCTCCGCCCCCATGGAGTTGGTCTGGAAAAAGGAAAATGGGGAAATCCTGAACCGAAGTCCCAACAGTTCCTCATTAAAATAGTCCTGTCCATAAAGAATATGGGTTGCATCACTCTGTACCACATCGGCCAGGGAGTCATTCTCCGTGTGAAGGATTCCCGCAAACTTCCCGTCAACAGGCAAGGACAGCAGACGTTCCTTCCACTCAGATAACACAGCCGCCTCATCCCTGCCGCCCAAATACTCTCTCTGGGTGCTGGTAACCAGGTCCACCAAGATTTCGCCTGTCTTTACGGCCCTGCGCACCAGCAGATGACGGAGATACCCCTTGTGCTGCAATTTCTTATAAAATGCAGTCCCAAGTTCCTCAAAGTATTCCTTTGTAGCCACCAGGATCCGGCAAAAGTCCGGGTGCACAATCTGGCAGTCCGGTGTTGTGACAATATCATAAAAACTTCCCCGCCTGTGCATTCCCAGGGCCAGCGGCCCGTCCTTTACCTCATCCCCAAAGGAAAATTCCATCTTGTTGCGGTATCCCTTTTCCAGCGGGCTGGCCTTGATTCCCATAAACTCATAGCTGCCTGGTTCCACTACGCTGTCTAAGAGTGATTTCACCTGGCCTTCCTTGATTTTCAGCTGTGCTTCATAAGGAAGGCTCTGGTAAATGCAGCCTCCGCACAGACCAAAATGAGTACATGCGTGTTCTGGCAATTCAAGAGGTGAACGCTCCAAAACTTCCAACACCCTTGCCTCGGATTTACCTTTCCTCCTCTTTGTAATCACACATTGGATTTTCTGCCCCGGAACTGCATTTTTCACCACCACACGTTCCCCATCTATCATAAGGATTCCTTTATTAGGAAAATCTATCTTTTCCACAATTCCTTCATAAATCTCGCCTTTTTTCATTCCGTTATCTCCGTTTCTGTTATAATTCTCCTGCTCTATCACTTGCGTCTTCCATTTTTTCATCGTCTCATTATATCATGTCCTTAAAAACACATCAAGTTATCATATCCGGCCTGCTGCCCCACTCATTGCGTATATGCTTCCGCACCCATCGCTACATACACTTCCACCCCACTGCTGCACTCATTGCCGCACCATCCATTCCCCATCCCATCCATACTGAGTCCCGGTTCCTCGCACAAAATCACCCACATGACAGGAAAGCCCAAAGAAAAGGCCCTATAATCAACAGAACCTTCCTTGTAACTGTCATTTTCCTAAATTTTCCTCTCCCCAGGCCTTCAGATATTCCATTACCGGCATAAAGCTTTTCCCAAGTTCGGTCAGGGAATACTCTACTTTGGGCGGGATTTCTTTATAATCATGCCGGTGGATAAATCCATCCGCTTCCAGTTCGCGCAGCTGCGTGGTCAGTGATGACTCGGAAATCCCTCCTATGTGGCGGCGCAGCCCGCCAAAACGGTGGACATTTTCAAAACCAATATAATACAGGATTTCCAGCTTCCACTTTCCTCCAATGATTCTTTGCATCACAGCAATTGTTTGGCAGCGTTCAGGTACAACCGCTTCTTTTCTCATCCATATCACCTCATTCCAGGTTAATTATACAGCTAATACTACAACAAAACAATGTACATCAAAAAAATTAAGTACTTTTATTTTCAGTGTACCATGTTATAATCAGGTTAGTTCATGGTATGGAATTGTTAAAAACAACCTGTATAGAAAAAGGAGAACCTATATGAAAACAGTTATTTACTATTTTTCAGCAACCGGGAACAGTCTGAAGACAGCCGCAATCATATCACAGTCGCTGGGGGCAGATATGCTGCCCATGACAAAAAATAAAGGAATTCTCTGCACGGCAGATAAAATAGGGCTGGTATTCCCAACGTATTTCTGGGGTGTTCCCAGGACAGTGGGGGAATTCATAGATAAGCTGCGCGTAAGCCAGGATTCCCCCTACATGTTTGCAGTACCCACTTACGGAGAACTGCACGGGGGTGTATTGGGGCAGGTGGACAGACTCTTAGTAAACAAGGGATTGAAACTGAATTATGGCAGGGAAATCAAGGCTGTGGCCAATTTCGTGGAGGAATATAATCCAAGGGTCCATCTTGCAGAAAAAAGGTTAAGGGAAGCAGCCGGACTGGCTGAATTGGCTGCCGATGAAATTGCTGCGGGAATCTGTAATGCACCCTTTCATGATTCTGTCCTGGATAAATTGTTCTACCGGATATATACAGATGTGAAGGTCAACCATGACCAGGGATTCCATGTTGACGATACATGTATACAATGCGGCATCTGCCAAAACATATGCCCTAACCACAATATTATCTTAAAAAATGGATTATTGGAATTCCGGCATCAATGTGAACACTGCGTTGCATGCATCAACTGCTGTCCACAAAAAGCAATCCAGTGGAAATCGGCCACCCAAAAGAGGAATCGGTATAAACATCCAGATGTCACGATTAAGGAAATCATTTCAGGGATGCAAGCATTTTAGGCATGTAGTCATTTTAGGTATGCAAGCATTTTAGGTATTTAAGCATTTTAGGTTTTTAAGCATTTTTAACATTCAAGCATTTTTAACATTCAGGCATTTTTAACATTCAGGCATTTTTAACATTCAGGCATTTTTAACATTCAGGCATTTAAGCACTTTAAACACTTTTAGCACTTCCAAACCCACCACCCACCCACCAAAAACACCCCACTTCCAAACCAGCCCCCAAATGCGCCATATGCCTCCCTACCTTCAAAGAAAGGACCGTCACCCAAGCGACGGTCCCTCCTAAATCCATAATCTCTATTCGGACTTCTCAGTCTTTTTCTCCTCCGGCTCCTCATCTTCAAAGAAGTCATCGTCAAAATCATCGTCAAAGTCGTCTTCAAAATCTTCCAGATAATCTGGTGTAAAGAAGCGGTACACTGCATATGCGATACCTGCCACGGCTGCTACTGCGCCGATGATGGCCAGCACCCAAAGGATGCAGTTTTTCTTCTTCTCATCTTCCTCTCTTTTGTGAAGCAGTTCATTGATCCTGCTGGAGTTCATCAATTCTTCTACACGGCTTAATGCCTCTTTTCCCATTGCATCGAATCTGTCTCTGTCAAACCTGTTCATCCGGTCCACGTCCTTTCTTATATGCAAGCAAAAAGCTCAGATACATATTTTTAATTATTATACCATGGAAGTCCCTTTTTTACTATCCCAATTTCTTGAATTTTTATCCTGGGGGTTTTTAACCGGCTGTCCTATGCCTTTTTTAATTTTGCAAAGGATGCAAACATTTTTTTCTGCCCCGCAGTATCAAATTCCACGGTTACTTCATAGTCTTTCCCGCCATCCTTTATGGACTTGACGGTTCCCTCCCCAAACTTAATATGCTTTACCCGGTCTCCTTCCCTGTAATTCAGGGAAGCAGGCTTTTCAACCGTAAATGCCTTGCCAAAAGCCGGTTTCCCACCAGTTCCGGCGTGACCAGCGCCTCCGCCATAGCCAGCCTTTCCAGTACAGCCTCCGCCTACGCCATAACCAGCCTTTCCGGCATGACCTGCGCCCATACCATGACCTGCGCCAGATCCCGCCCCCATGCTGCTGCCAGCGGCGGAGCCATTTCCTTGGACACCAGATTCCGCCCCGCTGCCCTGTCCTGCCGGACCGATGCCAAAACCGTCAAATGGCAGCGATGTTTTTGAGGCATAGGCATTATACCCTTTGCCAAATGTGCTTACCCGTCCTGAGGCAGCGGACTGGTTCCACGGAAGCCCTGCATCGTCTGCAGTACTGCCAAAGCCTGAGGCATTTGCCTGTCCTGCACCGTTCCCGCGGCTGCCATAGCTTCCAAGCACCGGCTCCAGGCGTTCTTCGTCCAACAGTCCTTCCGGCACTTCCTCAAGGAACCGGCTTGGCTTGCAGTATCTTGTCTCGCCGTTGACCATGCGCTGTCTGGCCGAGGTCAGCACCAGTTCCTTCTTAGCCCTGGTGATGCCCACGTAACACAGACGCCTCTCCTCCTCCAAGTCAGTCCGGTCATCTGAATTAATGGACATCATGCTGGGAAACAGGCCGTCCTCCATACCCACCAGGTATACCTTGGGAAATTCCAGGCCTTTGGCGCTGTGGAGCGTCATTAGGGTCACACGGTCCTCGGACTCATCCATGCTGTCAATATCAGCCACCAGCGCCACCTGCTCCAGGAATTCGTCCAGAGTAGGGTGTTCGCTGTCCTCCTCATAACTTACCGCCTTGTTCACCAATTCCTCGATGTTCTCAAGGCGCGTCTGGGCCTCAATCTCGCCCTCTGCCTCCAGTTCCTGCTGGTATCCGGTTTCATCCATGATTCCTTCTATCAAATCCCGGATGGAAAAATCCTCAGATTCTGCCCTGGCCCTGAAACTCTCCATCTGCCCTATGAATTTAAGGATTTTCTCGGCAGCCTTGCCCAGCCCCGGAACCTGACGTGCTTCCTTTAACGCCCCATAGAGGCTCATGCCGTGCTCAGATGCAAACGCAGTCACCTTGCCCATGGTGGTTGCGCCGATACCGCGTTTGGGAACATTGATGATGCGCAGCACGGCCAGGTCATCCACGCCATTGGCAATTGTCTTGAGATAGGCCAGGATGTCCTTGATTTCCCTTCGCTGATAGAAGTTCACGCCTCCCACCAGCCGGTAAGGCACATTATAGAAAATGCACCGTTCCTCTATGAGACGGGACTGGGCATTGGTCCTGTAGAGCACTGCCTGATCCTGATAGGAAAATTCACTGTCACGTATCTGTCTGGCCACATAATCCGCTTCCTCCCTGGCCATGTCAAACTGCTTGAACCGAATCAGACTGCCTTCCCCATTGGCTGTCCACAGGGTCTTATCCTTCCTCCCGCGGTTATGGCGGATAACACCGTTGGCCGCATTGAGGATATTCTGGGTGGATCGGTAATTCTCCTCCAGCTTTATGACCTTGGCACCTGGAAATGCTGACTCAAAGCTCAGGATATTCTCTATATCGGCCCCGCGGAACCGGTAAATGGACTGGTCGTCATCACCTACCACACAGAGATTCCTGTACTTATCCGCAAGCAGGTTCACCAGCTTAAACTGGGCCTGGTTGGTGTCCTGGTACTCATCCACCATGATATACTTGAACCGTTCCTGGTAATAATTCAGCACTTCAGCATTATTCTGGAACAGTTCCACGGTCTTGACAATCAAATCGTCAAAATCCAGGGCATTGTTCTTCTTTAACTGCTTCTGGTACTCCTTGTATATCTCCCCCACCTTTTTCTGGCGGAAATCCTGCCCTGCGTTCAGTAGGAATTCCTCAGGCATGATCAGCTTATCCTTGGCCGAGGATATCACGCCCAGCACGGAGCGCTCCTTAAACTGCTTGGTATCCACGTCCAGGCTCTTAAATACCTGCTTCATCAATGTCTTCTGGTCATCGCTGTCATAGATGGAAAAGCTGGTCGTGTATCCCAGGCATTCTATGTGCCTGCGCAGGATCCTTACGCAGGTGGAATGGAATGTGCTCACCCAGATACTCTCGGCCCCAAAACCTACCAACTGGTCCACACGCTCCCTCATTTCCCCTGCCGCCTTGTTGGTAAATGTAATGGCCAGTATATTCCAGGGGTTCACATTCTTCTCATCAATCAGGTAAGCCACCCTGTGCGTCAGCACCCTAGTCTTGCCCGAGCCCGCTCCGGCAAGAATCAAAAGAGGACCTTCGGTGTGAAACACAGCCTCCTTCTGCATGGGATTTAATGTATCGTAAATACTCATATTATATGTACCGCCTTTATTTCTTCATTCAATCTGTCAGATGTATAAGTATACCATTACAGGCCTCATTGTGCAACTTAAGACCCTTGGGTCTGTTTGAAAATTGCTTTCTGTCAGCTGTGCGTTCCACTTTGTGGGAGATTTGGTCCCGATGAGGGCGGCGTAGCGGGCTACGTTGACCGAATTGGGACCAAATATGCCGCGAAGTGGGGCGTGCTTTGCCCTAAGGGGTACCTATGGTGGATTCCTTAGGGCAGATGGCGGGAATGAATTTTCAACCAGGCCCTAGGGTATGGTTCCTTCTTCGCCGTTCCTGCATCCCCATTCTTCCCCGTCCCCATCCCGCCAGCAGAACATATTCTTACCGCTGGTCTTGGCACGGTACAGGGCTTCGTCCGCCTTCCGGTAGGCCCTGTCAAATGTCCCGCCGTCCTTCCTTATCTGTGTAATCCCAATGGAACAGCTTTGGTCCAGCCCCATCCTTAGGAGGATCCGGCTGATGGACTGAATCAGGATGCGGGCTTTATTTTCCCCCTGTTCCCTTTCCATGGGACCTGGCATGAAAATCATGAACTCATCCCCTCCTATCCTGCCTGCAATGCCGGGGGGTGGGACAAAATCCATAAGCGCTGCCCCTACTTCCTTCAGCAGTTCATCCCCCTTGAGATGGCCATGGGTATCGTTGACTTTCTTAAAGTCGTCCATGTCAATGACGAACATCAGGCCGCTTTCATGGTCATTGGTCAAAAGCCTGGTTATGTGCATTTCCGTATACTTCCTGTTGTACAGGCCGGTCAGGGAGTCCAGCTGGATGGTCCGCTCCAGAATGGCGGTCCGCTCCAGGGCAGCGGCTGCCTGGTCCGCTATGGTCTTTGGATAGTATTCGCCTTTCTGCTGGTAAATATAGGGCACGGACTGGTGCAGGCTGTCAATCACAAGCCGGCCGCTGTCATCCCGGTGGAGCCCTGCCGTAATCCTTGTATCCATGTCAATGATGATTTCCTTCCCGTCCGTATCTTTTTCCCGGGCCTTAAATTCACCATAGACTACACAGCTGTTTTCCGTAATCAGCTTTGCCTCATACCACGCTTCCCTGATGACGAAGCTGATTCCATCCGCTTCCTCCTGGTCCTTCCTCATCCCTTCTGCCAGAGCCTCCAGACCAAGATAGAATTCATGCCGTCCCGTGCCAATCACAAGCACATCAGGCGAACAATATGTAAGCAATCTGGCCAGTACCTCCGGATTACCAGATATATAACCTTCCATGGCACTCTGTATCAATTGTTTTGCTTCCCTGCAAATATCGTCCCGCATACTTATTCCTTTCAATCTGATTGCAAATTCCTCTGACATACAATATAACATAATATGGCGTTTTCTGCTACCGTCAAAGTATTTTGCCATGTTCTGGCATTTGCCCCTTGTCATCTAGTATTGAATACTATATAATAGATATAGCAATGTGATATCTAAGACAGAGGTGACTGACAGATGAAGACAAATGAAGAACGTGTTCGGGATCTGCTGGGCTATCTGGGAAGTCTGTCCCATGTTAAGCCGGAAGAGATACCTGATATTGATTTATATATGGACCAGGTTACCACCTTCATGGAAAGCCATTTAAAGGACATGCGGCGCCATCCAGAAGACAAGGTCCTGACCAAGACCATGATTAACAATTATGCCAAGAACAACCTGCTCCCCCCGCCCGTGAAGAAGAAGTATTCCAAGGACCACATGCTCATGCTGATATTCATTTATTACTTTAAGAGCCTGTTATCCTTTAATGATATTGAGGAGCTGTTCCGCCCCATCACATCGAGACACTTTACCGGCAAGGATTCTCCCCTGTCCCTGGAAGATATCTATACAGAGGTATTCACCCTTGAAAAAGGCGAGATGGGCAGCCTGATGAAAGACGTGACCGGCAAATTCGCCCGCTCCCGCAAAACCTTTCAGGACGTATCGGTGGATGAAGAAGATAAGGAATACCTGCAGCTCTTTGCCTTTATATGCGAACTGTCCTTTGATGTCTATCTGAAGACGCAGATGATTGAGATGATTGCAGACCAGCTGCGCGGGGAGGCAACGCCGCCGCGGAAGAAGTAAGCCAGGACAGACGCCGGATCCGGACAGCAGGAGTTAAAAAACGGATATCCAGTATATCGGCTGATATACCGTGATATCCGTTTTATATATGTCCGCATGATTCATATCGCGGCTCATTGCCGGTTACAGGACAGCCCACAATCCCCTGCATCCAATTTCATTATCTGCCGTCTTCCTTTTCCGGAACAATGCTGTCTACCTGAAGCCTTGAAAACACCATATCGTACCCATCGCTTCCATAGTTCAGCGAACGGTTCACGCGGCTGATGGTTGCCGTGGACGCCCCTGTCTTTTCCGCAATCTCCAGATAGGTCTTGCCCTCCCTCAGCATCTTGGCAACCTCATAGCGCTGTGAAAGTGACAAAAGTTCATTAATCGTACACACGTCCTCGAAGAACTTATAACACTCCTCTGGATTCTTAAGTGTCAGTATGGCATCAAATAAATGATCCACTGCATCCGTTTTAATCTTTTTGTTCATGTCCTGGTTCTCTCTCCTTATAATTTATGCGGTCCACGTTCATCCCCGCCGCATGTAGTTGTGGAATCAATGTCCCCCTATGAAGGGACACAGGCCTTTGGCATGTCTGGATACCATCCGTACATGTCCCATGCCTCATACCCACTCATTTTAACATATTAAAGTTTGAAAGTCCATACATCCTAACACTTTTTCAATGTAAAGTTTCACCGTGTGCAGTGTGCAGGTACCGGATTACAGCATATATCAGACGTAGACCAATGTGTGTCTGGCATGTTACAGCACAGTTCATACGCAGCCTGCATGTCTCCGGCATTTCACCGCACGCCTCAACCTACCCCCGTCCCAGCATGAATTTCTCCACCACCAGGCCGACGCCGTCATGATTATTGGAAGCAGTGATATAATCCGCAGCATTCCTTACAGGCAGCACTGCATTTTCCATGGCCACACCAAGGCCGGCATACTTAATCATGGTCAGGTCATTGTATCCGTCTCCGCAGGCAATCATCTGCTCTTTCTTAAGGCCAAGGATGTCCAGGAGACGGGCCAGGGACTGTGCCTTGTCTATGCCCTTTGGCATGATTTCAAGGAAATATTCCTCGGAACGGTATACGCTGAAGTCGCGGCCCATTGCAGCCTTTACCTTTGGTTCCACAGTCACCAGATAGTCCCCATCATCCAGCATGATGAACTTGGGTACCTGAAAATCCACATAGGCTTCCATATCATCCACCTGGCGCAGCGGAAGATGGTTAATATTGGATTCAGAGATTGCATAAGGGCATTCCCTGTTGTTGGTGATGACCTCTTCCCCCTCATAGGTCAGGATATCCACCCGGTGCTCTTTTGCCAGGCCTATGATTTTCCCGTTGGCTTCCAACGGAAGAAGGGATGAAAATACAGTCTCTCCTGTCTTACAATTGGTAATCATGCCCCCATTATAGGACAATATGTAACTGCCAAAGCGGTCCATCTCCAGTTCCCTTGCCAGCGGCTCCACGCCGGGTGTGGGGCGTCCGGATGCCAGAACCACGATATTTCCTGCTTTCTGGGCCTCCATTAAGGCATCCCTGGTCCTGGGCGTGATGATTTTGTCCCGGTTGGTCAGAGTACCGTCTAAATCCAATACGATTATCTTATAGTCCATTGCTCTTTCTCCCCTGTTTGTTTGATATATTCCTGAATTTATTCCATGGGTTTATTTTAACAGAAAGATTGCTTTGATACAACCTTAACAAATGGTTTTGAGTGTTCAGGTGAAAACAGAGGCATATCAGGCTCTAGGCTGGGTTTCCCGCTCCTGCGCTATCGGATAATCAGACCAGCAAAACAGTATGGCATTTAGTGCGGGTTATTCCAGTATCAACGGCAGACAATAGACCGCAACCGTACCCGTCCCCTCAGTGCTCATGATTTCCAGTCCATATCCTGACCCGAAGTTCCTGCATATTCTGTCACGCACATTCCTGATTCCTCCATGTGTCTCCCCGCTGCCAGTCTGTACGCCCGTCTCATCCTGGTCCAGGCCGGCCTTCAGGGCCGCAAGAAGCTCCTCTGTCATTCCCACGCCGTCATCCATGACAGTAATCTCCAGGATTTCATCCTTACGGCGGGCCTCGATACGCACGGTACCGTCTCCTGTCTTGGGCATAAGACCGTGCTGAACCGCATTTTCCACAATAGGCTGCAGGCTCATTTTAACGATGATTGCATCCATCACATCCTCATCCACGCTGACTTCCAGCTGGATTCTGTCTTCATACTGTATCTGCATGATGTGGAAATACTCCCGTATGTTGCCGATTTCCTTTTCCAGCGGAACCATACAGCTGTAGCTGCCAATCAGGTACTCCATCTGTCGGGACAGGCTTTCTGCGATTCCGGCGGTTTCTTTATCCTCATGTTTCATGGCTGATATTCGGATGACCCCCAGGGTATCAGACACCTTCTTCATAGATGACTCCAGTTCCCGGGCCATGTTGTTAAATCCGGCAGCCAAGACACTGATTCCATCTTCCTTGTCCCCCACGTCGATGCGGCTTCCCAGATTGCCTGTCTGTATCTCCATCATTCCCTGTTCCAGCAGCCCCTCTGACCTTGAGACGCGTTTTGTTAAACTGGAAAACAGGTACACCAGCACCAGGAATGAACCGGTTAAGAATATTAAGATATACTGTCCGGTCGTGTAAAAGCTGCCCATGACAGCATCTTTACCGGCCTGGGCCGCCACAATCCAGCCGCTGCTTTCCATCCGTTCATACACCACATACTGACCGGCATCGGTCAGGCTTCCCCTGATTCCCGTCATGGAAGACAGGCAGGGCATCATTGGTTCCAGCGGCTTTCCAATCTCAGGGCCATCCATACTGTAGATGCAGATTCCATTTCCGTTGATGATGGAAAATGTCTCGTGGATTCCCATGCCCACATCCCGAAGCGCCGAGTCCAGCTTTCCAAGGTCCAGGTCCAGATAGAGGTTTCCCAAGCTGATTCCTATGGTCTTAAAGGATGTCAGATCCTGGTAACTTCTGCGGAAGGTTATGACCGGGTTCCCGGAATCCGTGAAATAGCTGTCCACATGGGTAGGATACACGGAAAAATTCTCCCCGCTGTACCCTTGCTGGGATATCCACTGCCGGAAAGCGTCTTCATCCAGCACCTTCTGCGTGTTCCTGGTGACATAATATATCCTGCCCTCCCTATCCACAAAGGCTGCTGTGCGGATCCTGCTGTCCCCTTCCAGCATTTCCTCTAGGAACAAAGCCATCTGGGTGCGTTTTTCCTGGTCTTCCATGGATGTATCTTTCAGAAGCTGGTAAAGCAGTCTGCCATCCTCTGTATAAATGTCGTACATACGCCTGGTAAGACTGCTGCTTTCGTCCACCATTTCCTGCGCATTGCGTGCCGCGTAACTGACCATGCGGCCCATATCATCCAGTATGGCCTGTTCCATGTTTCCCTTAAACCTGTGAAACAGAACCGCGCCGGCAATCAGCGTGGGCACCAGCCCAAAACAGATATATGACAGGGCCAGGTGATAAAAACCACGATTCTTTCTCCGTATCATGGCGCCTCCCTCTCCCACTTGCGGGTCAGTTCATCCGCCAGACAGGATGTACTCTCCTCCCCCCAGAGGGTATCCGACAGCCGTTGGGCAAAGTAGGTAAAAAATCCATCGGGGACCTCAGCATAATCCGTCACTCCCCCGGTTCGGACCGGGTTCGCGGAATAAGCCGCCTTTATGATTGCCTGATCCTGCGTATCCATTCCTCGGACAGGACGCACGGTCACCGAATCCCCATTCATGGTTTCCAGTACATTTTCATAAATTCCTTCTGAATAATAAAACTTAAGGAAACGTCCTGCTGCTTCCATCTTGTTCTTGTCCCGGGCAGTGGCCGCGGATATCCCCCATTCTGCCCTGCGTTCCTGAACCGCATAGGTAATCCCGTCTTTGCCGGGCAGGAAGAAAAATCCCAGGTGTATCTGCGGGTTCAGGTCCTCTATCCGGGTCAGCATCCAGGGACCGGTATACACCATGGCGGCCTGTCCTGATGCCAGCAACTGGACTGTCTGACTGTCGGATACATTCCGGTATGCCGGGTTTATATATCCCTGTTCCGCAAGATTCCGGTAATCGGCAAGCATCTGCCGGGTACGTTTCGCGGTCCACTGCACGTTTCCGTCTTCTGTAACCATATAATTCCTGAACAGATAATTCCCCCAGAATTCCATATGACGCACATCAGCCGCCCCCAGGGCCAGAGGATCATACCCCGCCTCCTTTACCGTTTCACAGATTTGGAGGAAATCCTCAAATGTATCAGGTGCAAGAAGCCCCTGGCCCTTAAATATATCTTTATTGTAAATAATTCCCAGCGTAGTTGCATACAATGGCACACCGTAACACACACCCTCATATGTGCCAGGATTCTCCACCAGGACAGAAACAGCCTCCGGAACCGGCGCCAAAAGTCCTGCGGCAGCCAGGGCAGATGTCTCCCTCATTTCCACAATGTCAAAGAATTCCTTTTGGGCAGCCAATATTTTCAGGGACTCAATATAGGGCCGGTTCTTATTGTCCGGCATACAGTACAATTCCAACTCGATGTCCTCATTCGCCTTCATGAATGCCTCTGCCGTGTCTTCAACCACGCTTTTCCATTTCAAATCATCAGCGGAATAGACCAGACGGAGTCTGACCTGGCTGGAAGCCTCCTCTGTTCTGGCAGCTTGTCCGGTATAGGTTTTATGGACCGCACCGTCTTCACCGGAGGGTGATGTACGGACGGAACAGGCGGACAGCGTGATTGTTAAAAACAGGACGGTCAATAACAGGAATACGGACATGGGGAAGAAACGGAATACACCCGATGGCATGGCATTGGAAAAGCCGGCTCCACATCGCGTAACATCGGAACATGATTCCGAAAGCCGCAGTACTTGGGTTCCCAGGAGTCCATATTCTTGGGCCCCATATTTTGGGGCTCTGCATTTTTGGACTCTGCATTTTTGGACTCCGAATCCTTGGGCTTTAAATCCCAGGCTCCTCCTGCCTGCTGCCTTTCCCAACCGCCCCGTACCTTTACACCCTATTTCTCCCATGGTGTTCCCTGTATTCACTTGGACTCTGCTCATATTTCCCTTTAAAATTTTCGTTAATCCGGCGTACATTCTTATACCCCACAGCCTCAGCCGCCTTATTTTCCTTGTAACCCGTTTTTTAACAGCTTTATGGCCCCTTTATCCCTATATCTGTCAGATAGTTCCTGGAATCCTCCCCTGCATGTTTCCTAAAACAGCGGTTGAAATGCCGTCTGTCGGATAATCGTTCCCTGCTCATTCTTTTCCATGGACTTCAGTATATAATCCCTTACCTCGCAGATTAACGCTTTCTTTGGATAGATGAATCCCTGATACCCGTCAATAAAGACAACCTTGTTCCCAAGTCCCGGCGTGTTGTTTTTTCAGCATAGGAACTCGCCTCGACTATTACAATAATTTTATTCGAAATCCCATCCGCAGCAGTATGAAGGAATCAAACAGCGAATGTCCGGTAACAGGTAACAGGCAGCGGACATCCGAAATCATGCAATAAGCAGCACTTATATTACACGCACTTTATACTTCTTTCAAACTGAGTTTATTGTCAATAAATTCATATTCAACCAATTTCACGGACGACCAGATACATGGTATGGCAGGCCGGCAGCCTTTTGTATAGTGTCTTACACATTCCCGGTCCCTCTTCTGTCTGACGGAATCCGAAAACCCTGACGCCACTACATATGCCTCAATCATGGAATAGTCGCCATATGCGTATTCTCCCTGAATCCAATCCACATATTTCATTATCTGTCCAATGACATCATCTGCCGCCTCTCCCTTTTTTATCTCTACTACCAGATACCTGGATTTAGTCTTATATCCCGGAATATACCTGTATCCGAATATGTCCATCTTATCCATATACTCAATTGCCTTAAACGGTGAGGCAACCACCTGATGGGATATATAGTCCCACTTTCCCATCGGAGTACTGTTATCTCCTGACAGGATTTCACACAACGCGGCTTCAATTGCCATTTCATGATTAATCTTGCTTCCTTTAGCACATGACATAAGTATGTTATCTGCTGTCAGCTTGTACTGTTCTGTATTTTTATCCCTAATCTGATTATGTAATACTTTCGAAAATGGATATGCATTTTTATTAAGAAGCAGGTCTTCCTCATTTCTTTTCAAAATAATATCCATCAATGCCTGATTTTCATCATCATCCACTTTAATAAAAGAAACCTTCCACATCGCCCGAAGCATGCGGAACCTGTCCGGATTGCTGTTTAATGCATCATCCATATCCACTCCATTTAAAAAGAAAAGCGGTGATGGCTCAAACACACACAAACAGCGGTTATTGGCAGTTCCCTCATCCAACAACGGTTCCAGTTTCTTATAGTTTTTCTTTGAATAATCGACCGGCCTGTCCGCACCAATATAATTTAAGAACCTGCACTCCGAATGAATTTCAATCAGCTTTCCAATGCCGTATATTTTCCTCTTAATAAAGAAATAGATGCTGTCACCTGGTTTCATGCTAAGATAGTCAGCAAATGTCCCTTCATGATACGTCATCCAATTCCCCTTTGGCGTACCGAGATTAGTACTGTATGTTCCTGTCTTTACACAATATGTAAGAGAATCAATATCACTAAGAGTCATTATATATCCAGCCATAAAGCCTCCTCCTTTATCTCTTGCCGCTCCCCCGCGCCCTGGTGTGGTTCAACATTCCTTCCTGCTCCATGCACGTCTCACTTCATCGTGGTTTGAACGTATAAAGCCGGACGTACAAGGAACACTTTAACACATGCAATGGAGTGCTTTTTTATTTACTTTACCGCAAAAACAATGGAATGAAAAGGAGAAACTTATATGAAACTACAATTCTGTGCGAATGGGATGAACTCCGTCCTGTCTTTATGAGTTATATGAGGAGTTTTTTATGAGTCATCCGGCGTTGTCTTTTGGATTTATCCTATATCGTCTTTTGGATTTATCCGACACCGCCTTTTGGATTTATCCAATGCCGTCTTTTTAAGTCATCCAGCGCTACCTTTATGAATCCTCCATCTCCGTAGTTATGCATTATCCGGCGCCGTTTTAGGTGTATAAACGGTTTCCTTCCCATCCATCCTGATTAAAACCGACTTACCCGGAATCTCCTGATTTCCATAAATAAAAGGTTCATCATTAAAATTTGCTGCTGCCTGTATTCCATCGCCATATTCCGTCATCTGCACGGAACCGTCTTCCTTCAGATATCGAAAACCAGTCATCTCCTGTGTGACGGCATTCCGGCTGAATTCAGACCATACCGCATTATGTCTTACTATATCATCCTTATATTTTTCCCACTGGGCGGCATCCAGATGGTAAAGGGGCGGAACATTATAAAGGATTTCCCGCAGCATGCGCGTTCCGGTCTGGTCTTTGATTTTAAAGGTTGACCAATCCCAGTGGTAGCTGGTAATCACGGAATCATTATAGACCAGTTTGTACAGCGGGACATCATATCTTGGGTCGGTGAACAGTGTCCGGTACCTGCTTTTTACAGGAATCCGTCTGGAAAAATGCTCCGCCACCCCACCGTCCGGATTATAATATTTTCCTATAAAATATTCACTGTCCCTGTTTTCCTTCATATCATCGTCCATCCACGAAAAACTCTGCATCTCAATTCCATGTGCAAATGCAATGGTAGAAGCTGCAAAATCATGGCCTCCCTCAGAACCGATGACCATGCCGTAGGTATCCCGGATATATGCCATCCGCTCCAGCCGGGCCGCCAGGTCCTGCTGCTGCGTGGTAATATGGCCTGGCGCATAATCATCATAAATCTCCCCGGTGGCATCACAGTCAATAAACCAGGAATTAAAAGGAAGTCCGTTGCCCATGATTTCCAGCATCCGCTCCCGTACAGCAGGAAGTGACAGAACCGGATTCAGCTTTCGCCCCACACCCTTAAATCCCTCTATTTTCCCTCCATCCCTATCCTCCACCGATGCGCGGTCATATAGGGATGTATCCCCGAATCTGGCCGTAACCCACTGTTCATTGCCCGGCTCATGTATGGAGTGATAGGAATCATAGCTGCCAATAAGATAGCCCTGGCCTACCGCCTCCTCCACAAGTTCCGGTTTCGCATAGGCCTGTTCCCAGCTGTTAAGCCCAATCCACGCCTGGCTGATGCCGGACGTCTTCAGCTGCCGGATTAGTTCCACCGTATTCTGGTCCATCCAATTGGAGGGATTGCCGAATACATCCGGAAGGTTTGCGGACAGGATATATTTGTTAACCTGGATTTGATTGGATTCGTTCAGGTTTTCATATCCCGGAGCCAGAATCGCTGTCAATTCAGGGGAGGATGTGGTAAATGCATGCCAAAGGGCGGACGGCGCATCGGAGGGTGCAGTGGACGGCGCATCGGGCGGGGCGGTGGATGGTGTGTAGAACGATTCATAAGGTAGTGAAGAAAGCTGCGAATAGAATTCCGGCAGTTTCAATACTCCGCTGAGATAACTGCATACCAGATGTTTCTGGTAGTCCGCAACATAATCCTGAGATTGGATTTCATCCAAAACTGCTTTGATTTCATTTCCATTCTCCACCTGGGATGAAAATGATGTAAGGTAATTCATGAACAGCGACCCTATTGCGGTACGAAAGGCCGGCCAGTTCACGTCCTCAGGGGAAATGAGCCGCTCGCCCCAAAGGTATATGAATGGTGCGCCGTAAAGCTTCCTTATCATCGGATTAGATTCTGCCTTTTGTTCCAATGTGATAAACCAGTCAGTTTCCCTCACATACTTGCGGTAGAGCTTCGCCGCAGAGACAGGGTCATTGTCTGTAAGATAGATGCGGAACTGCTTTGTCCTGTCCGTATCAATAGCCGGAAACTCATTATTCAGTGAAAATGTCAAATCCGGATTTTGTCTGAAACCTATTTTCGTGTGGAATGGGTCTTCCATTATGAACAGGACCGCGTAATCTCCAGCGGATGATATCCAAAAAGGCATGGAAAACTGTTCAAGGACAGAAAATTCCTTGGCAGGAGGATTGGACTGGTCTGCCGGATAGGATTGTCCTGCCGGATTAGGCTGACTGACCTGGGCTGTTGTGTTGGATTCTTCCAGCTGACCTGCAAAATCCGCCGGAAAGGACGAAGCAGGTTGGCCTATCTGCCCCGCCAGATAATCCTTCCAGACCGAATTATCTGCCGGAACCCGCTTTCCTTCACCAAATGGGAAATAATAGCTGTACGCAGATATTTCCGGCCATGTAAAGGCGTTGTCACGGTCTGTCTCCGAAGTAATCATAACACTGAGGTAATCGTCTTCAGGGCTAACGGAGACAGCAATCCCATCTTCCTGATACCGCCATGAGACTTCCTCGCCCTTTTTCCGGTAATCTTCCACCGCCCTCTCCTGAAGCGGTAAAGCTGCGCGCACTGAACCATCCGCTGTAAACAGTTCAATCGCAAATGTTTCCGAATCCACCTCATACTCAAATGCCATGCCCATGGCTTTCCCAAAATCAGAATCTTCTTCCTGTTCCCGAAGGACGGCGGATACCTTCACCGCATCCGTCCCCTTACTGTCTGCAATGGGATTATGAATCCCGCACCCGGTCAGGCATACCGCAAATAGAATGCATGCCCCCCGGAATAACAAACCTGGTTTTGTCATGTCAATCTCCTTATCATTTTTATACTTCAGACCCAGTATAATAAGGGGATGTTACATTTATTTGACAAAACCAGGTTTTAAAAAATAACCGTAATTTTTATTCTCCCGTCTTCTGCGGTACAATTTATCCCATAACCGCATTGTTCTGCAATCTTTTTTACAATAGGCAGCCCCAGCCCGGTACCGGACAGATTTTGATTGCGGGAGGACTCCCCGACATAGAATGGTTCCCATATTCTGTCTAAATCCAGATTCCCTGCCTGCAGCTGGTTGGATATGGTAAAATGACAACCAGCGTCATTTCCATACAGACGTATTTCAATCCCAGGCCCAGACTCTGCCGCATATTTAATTGCATTGGACAGCAGGTTGGAAAAAATAGTTGAAATCAGTTCTGCATTTCCCCGGATATACCGGTCCGGTTCTATGGATGTGGAAATACCGAGATTTCTCTGAACGGCAGATATCCTCTGTTCCTCAACCTGGTCCTGCAGCAGGCGGTCAAGGGCAATGGTCTCTTCCGAATATTTCTTCTGCCCAATCCGTGACAACCCCATTAACTGTTCTGTGAGCCGGGCCATTTTCGCATTCTGGCGGATAATGGTGTCTAAAAATGTCCCGTCATCCAGCCCATCCTGCATCCCTGTCGCATAGGTGCCAATCAGCGAGATGGGCGTCTTCAGGTCATGGGCCACATTGTCCAGCAGCGCCTCCATCTGCCGGTTCTTCCCAAGCAGCATATCCTGATATTCCTTAATACTTTGGCTCATCCGGTTCATACTGTCGGCCACTGTCTCCAGTTCATCATTAGTATGGATTACCAGCCTGCTGCCGTAATCCTGCCCGGAAATCCTGCGTGAAAACTCCTCCATCTCCTTTAATGGGTTGGTAATGTGCCTAACCAGTATATACATGAGGACTACTGCAACCACGGATGAAATGGACAGAAGGATAATCAGGAACTGATTCAATATGCCAACAGTTTCCTCGGTATTGGGAACCACCGCGGCAATGGCAAACATGCCTTTATCTGTAAACATGTACTCAGCCAGAATCCCATACTTCAGTTTTTCCTGCTGATAAAGGCGTAGCTTCATGCCGTGTTCTACCGCATCCTGGTAATCCTGTTCCCAAAGCCAGAACTTCTGGAAACCTAACCCCTTTTGCCGGAACTGTTCGCGCAGTTCATTGCTGAGGGCTTCACTGTCCGATGTGTTGCTTGAATATACAACCAGGACCTTTTCCTGTTCTTCCAGAATCCTAACAGCATTTTCAGGCGTTGTACCGCTTTCAAAAAGGGTGATTAGCTGACTGCCAATGTCCTGGATATAATGTTTTTGACTGCGCAGGTAGTATTTCCCTACAATCTTTGAGTTCACTACAAGGGATAGGATTAGAGTGAATGCCATAATCAACGCTGTTCCGTAGATGAACTTTTTCCATAATTTATTCATATATCTGGTTTTCTGTTTGTGTCTGACCGGATAAGTGGCCATATACTGGTTCGTGTACTTGTCTGTAAGTTTCGTTATATATTTAATCCTTCCTGTCACTAATGACATAGCCGATTCCGATGCGGGTCTTTATATACTCCTCTCCGATTTTCCTGCGAAGCCTGCGGATATGGGTATCCACGGTCCGGCTGTCGCCCTCAAAGTCCATCCCCCATACCTGGTTTAACAGCTGCTCCCTGGTCAGGATGATGCGCTGGTTGGTCAGGAAATAACGGAGCAGTTCATATTCCGTCCTGGTCAATACAACCGGAATGTTGCCTTTCCTTACCTCAAAGGTCTCCTGGTTCAGGGAAATGTCCCCGCAGCACAGGATACCTTCCAGACGGCAAAGCTTCTTGATACGCAGAAGAAGCACCTTGATGTCGAATGGCTTACGCACATAGTCGTCTGCCCCGCTGGTTAAACCCAGGATTTCATGCTCTGTTTCTCCCTTTGCAGTCAGCATCAGGATTTTAATTGGAAGGTTCAGGGCCCGGATTTCACGGCAGGTCTGGATGCCATCCTGGACCGGCATCATCCAGTCCAGAATCAGGAGGTCGGGGAGGGTGGCGGGTGCATGTGATGAGGGGGATTTCGAAAAGGTCAATCCCAAGTTATTTTTGGCTTCCTTCTTTAGACCACAGCGTTCCATCAGATAGGTAATGGCTTCTTGTCCGTTAGATACAACGGATACCTGGTAACCCTCCTTTTGCAGGTAAAGAGTTAGGATTTTCCGGAGGTCCGGATGGTCTTCGGCAATTAGGATGTGCATGACAGTTCCTCTTTCATTTCTATATATTACTTTGTAAATCTTCAGCACATATAACGCAAAGCTTTACATATTTAAAATCCCCTGATAAAATTTTACTATTACTCATGTTAGATGTAAATATTCATTCTCATACCGCTTCCTATAATAATCCATCGACCGGTACTCAATCACATCCTTCATCTGCTCCGCAAACCCATCCAGCCCCACAGCCTCATGAAGCTGCGGATTTAATGCCAGCACCGCCCCCTCCAGCTGCACAAAAAAACCATTACCGGACTGCAGCAAAAACTTTACCGGATTTTTCAATGCCTCGGTGACACAGCGTTTCTTATCCCATGACCTAAAATCACTGGTCCCTTTATCTTTCTCTAAATCCTTCCAGTTATTTGCCGTACCATAAAACTCCATATAACTGCGATAAATATCATCTTCACTGATTGCCGTCTTAATATCCCCATCATTATAAAAGGCCATCAACACCGGCATCTTATATGATTTTGACATCTGGGTGGTTTCCAGCAACTCCAGGAACTCATTCCCAATCCCCCGGAAAATAATACGCTCCCTATCCCCCAATTCATCCAACCCGTCCAGATATCTCAGATAATGCTTAAACGGGCTGTTCTTCAGGCCTGCACTCAGCTGAAAAATCTCATCCTCCATATAAGTAAACAGTTCCATCCGGGTAGGTACCCTTCCGCCCAGCTGCTCTTTAATACGGAAATACTCTCCCCTGACCCGTTCTTCCTTCTTAACCCCTTTCTTCGCCATCTCATGAAACAGATCAATTAGCCGCATATCAAAATCCACCACACACTCATCCGGATATTCAAAGTCCTGCTGCTGCATCCGTTCTGCCTCTGCACTGGAATATGGCCTTTCGCTTAACAAGAATGGTGCAGAACCTGCCTTCTCATAATTTCCTATGAAATCCAGTACATTCAGATACTCCTTATTCCTGCTTTTACGCAGTCCCCGGCCAAGCTGCTGCAAAAACACAACCGGTGATTCTGTGGGTCTTAAGAACATGACCATATCAATCTCACTGATATCAAGTCCTTCATTGAACATGTCAACTGAAAAAATTACCTTTATCTCACCATCCCTGAGTTTTCTTATGGCTTCGCCCCTCTCCTCCGCGTATTCACCGTCTGAATCGCTGTACACTGCGGCCGCCGGGATATTCCTAAGACAGAATTCCTTTGCCATCTGCTCCGCATGCTTACGGGAACAACAGAACCCTAACGCCTTTCTTGAGCGGTATTTCATATAGTGGTTGTAAATTAAATCGTACCGTCTGTTGACCAGCAGTTCCCTTGTCAGTTCTTCCTCCGCGTACCTGCCCTTTACCATATGTATCCCGGAATAATCCACTGTCTCATCAAAAATGCCATAATAATGAAACGGTACCAGCAGGCCTTTATTAACCGCATCCTTTAAGTTTATTTGATAGGGCACATTATAATCGCATAATTCATATATATTCCTTCCATCCATCCTGTCTGGTGTGGCGGTCAGTCCCAGCATGAACTGAGGCCTGAAATATTCCATAATCCGTTTATACTGGTCCGTCACCGCATGATGGAATTCATCAATCACGATATAGTCAAAATAATCCCTGGGAAAATACCTTTCATTCAGATAAGCCGGTTTTCCCAGGCTTGATACCGATGCAAAGATTACCGACTTTCCAATGCATTTCTCCTGACCGGTAAAAAATCCATAATCATCCGAATTCCGCACATTACGGAAACTCTCAGCCGCCTGTTTTAATATTTCCTCCCTGTGCGCCACAAACAGGACGTTTTCATAAGTCCTGGAATCAAAAGCTGCCAAATACGTCTTTCCTATACCGGTTGCCGCATAGACCAAACCCTTCTTCGCTCCTTCCCTGCGGCTGCATTTTAATGCATACAAGGCTTCAATCTGCGCTCCTCTTGGTTCAAATCCTCCCACACGGTCCGTTTCGTTGACAAGACTGTCATACCGTTCCAAATCCCGCTGGACCGCTGGTTTTTTCCACTCCTTTGAATATTGCTTCAGGACCTGGTCATTTATAATGATGGAATGGTTATAAAACAGATCTTCAAATGTATCATAAAACTGTCTGAAATTATACGCATCACGTCTATTGTCAAAATGATAATTCCATTCAATTCCTGATGTAAGCGCACTCTTAGATATATTGGATGAACCTATATAGATTTCTCCCCAATCTCCATTGCGGAAAATATAAGCTTTGGGGTGGAATGAACGGCCCCTATCATTATAAAAGCGCAGTTCCACCTGGTCCCCCAATTTATCCTTTATCAGATACAATGCCCCGGGCTGCGTAATCCCAAGGTAATTGCCCGTTAGTATCCTGATTTTCGCACCGCGTTCCAGAGCCTGTTCCAAATCATCCAGTATCATCTTCACACCTGACTCCATGAGAAATGACACAATGATGTCTATATGCCCTGCCTTGAGCATACTGAGCTTTAACTGGTACAAAAGGAAACGGTTTTTATCCATTCCCCCTGTCATCACATCACAGGACCCGATATCAAACTGCATATTATCTGCTCCTCTTATTTTTTCCTCAAAATCATGTTCAGCCATTTCTCTTCATCTCTCCCCGGTCGTACATCAGATGTCACCCACATATCCTCAACTGAAAATACATCCACAGTATCCAACAGCCCTTTCATCTTATCCTCAGTCATATCCGTAAAATAACGCCCGTTCCGTTCCCTTTCATCCGTTCCATATTTAAACGATGTATACAGAATCCCATGCGGAACCAGGGCACGGGCCATTTTCACAAACACCTCAGCCAACTCACTGTATGTGAGATGTAAAATCGATGAACAGGCCCAGATTCCATCGTACGTTTCATTTTCATTCAAATCCTGGAAGAACATCTGCCTGACATTGGCGCCGGTATACTCCGCTGCTATCTTAACCAGTTCCTCTGAGCCGTCCACTGCTTCTGCCTTAAAGCCTCTGCCCAGAAAATACTTTGTATCCCTGCCTGATCCGCATCCGAAATCAAGTATCCTGGCCCCTGGATTCAAATATTTCAGAAACCGGTCCTGCATCTCTGTAAATTCAACATCCCTTGTGTTATCAAAAAATTCCTTTGCATGCAGATTATAATATTCCAATGAATCATTCATCCCTTTACTATCGCTCCTCTCATCCTGCTAATTAGCCAATGGCTCTTTTCTCTTCGTAATCCACTAACTGCTCTTCAAATCCCATCCTTTAAATCCAGCATTCTGGGCAGACTTATAAACAGGAAGCATGATATTCTCCAGATTAGTGCAAAATTCTTCCTTATTCAGACCAGGTTTATATAGCTTCATATAAACCTCATCGCTATTGATATGCACATTCCTGCATTTTTCAAATGCTTCATGAACCACTTCATATTCCCACATCATATTATAAGAAAAATATTCTGTTCTACATAACGCCGGAAAATATATGTCCCAGTCCGGCAGGTTATTCCCTTTTTTGCTGTTAATTCTCTTTGTTGTTGGATGTAGGTTCCAAAATTCATTATGTGCCACATAAGACCATGGAACAAAATGGTCAATGGAAATATTTTGGCTGGTAAGCGGCTGGTTTAGATAAATTTCATCAACCGGCTTTATTTCAATAATCTTCTTCCAATATTGGATGACCAGATTCATCTGCCTTTTTCGCGGAACATCCAGTTTCTCTGCAATTCCCGGCACATTTGGATTCCGTCTTTGCAGATACATAATCAGATTATACCGCACCCAGCCTCTTAATATCTCCTTATTCTTACTAATATAGTCACACCACTCCGGCTGGATCTTGATGGCAGTCTTCATTCCGGCCAGTTCTGTAAAATAATATATTAAACGTTTTTCACGATTTAAATTCTCTGCCAGTTTCTTTCTGGACCCCTTCCACATATCATTGGTTATCTGTTTTGTAAAAGGCGCCTGAAGTCTGTACGGAACATTCTGTATTATAGTCCGTTTCATTTCAGCCACGTTTTTATCATTAAACCCATTTAAAAAAGAGAGTATTACATCCTTTTTTTCATTGGTTTTGAGACCGCTTACCTGATATATGTATTTCACAAGGGCTTCCAGGGTATCTGACGGTCCCAGATTCAGCCTGAATTCCGTAACCATATACCATGCATCCGCAACCATCCAGTTAATCAACTCATCATATGTCAAATAGGATTTTCCATCACTGACCTTGTCTACAATGGCAAGAAACCAGAATAATTTATATGATTCACTTTTTTTATCAAACAATCTGGCTAAATATATAATATCGATTGTTTCTGAATATGGAAGCTGCATTTTTCCTTCCCCCTGCAATGTATCCGGCAAATCATATACCAGGAATATCTATAGCTTGATTTACGTCTCCAAATACATATATTTACAACATTATACCACAGGATTTCACTTTTCACCTATATATACCCTTGTTTATACTTACATTTTCAATTTTTCCCTCACCCCCGCCCGTCCCTCCTAATAAAATATACTAAACCCCAACAAACACAAGGAGTATCTATGAAAAAATTTATAAGCATCCTACTGGCAGGAGCCATGGCAGCCGCTGCCCTTACCGGCTGTGCAAAAACTCCGGGCGGGGCTGCCTCCGGCAGCACGCCCCTGGTCCTTAACGAGGTGGCCCACTCTATCTTCTACGCCCCACAGTACGCGGCCATTGAACTTGGCTACTTTGAGGAGGAAGGCATTGACCTGACCCTGGTCAACGGCGCAGGGGCAGACAAGGTCATGACCGCCCTTATCTCCGGTGACGCGCAGATTGGTTTCATGGGTTCAGAAGCCAGCATTTACGTGTATCAGGAAGGTTCACAGGACTACGCCGTGAACTTTGCCCAGCTGACCCAGCGCGCCGGTAACTTCCTGGTGGGCCGCCAGCCGGAAGATAATTTCAAATGGGAAAACCTGAAAGGCAAGAAAGTCCTTGGAGGACGTGCCGGCGGCATGCCCCAGATGGTATTTGAGTATATCCTTAAGAAACACGGTCTTGACCCCAAAACAGACCTTACGATTGACCAGAGCATCAACTTCGGGCTGACCGCCGCTGCATTTACCAGCAACGATGCTGACTACACCGTTGAATTTGAGCCGTTTGCAACTACCCTGGAGAGCGAAGGCAGCGGAACCGTTGTGGCATCCCTTGGAACGGAATCCGGTTATGTGCCCTATACCGCATACTGTGCCAGGAAGAGTTATATGGAGAATAATCCGGAATTAATCCAGAAGTTCACGAATGCCATCCAGAAAGGCATGGACTACGTCAACTCCCACTCCGCCGAGGAAATAGCCAAAACCATTGCTCCCCAGTTCAAGGAGACCCCTGTGGACAAAATCGCTATCATTGTTGGCCGTTACAAGGACCAGGATACCTGGAAGGATAACACGGTCTTTGAAAAAGACAGCTTTGAGCTTCTGGAGAATATTCTGCAGGAAGCAGGAGAGCTGAACCAGCGCGTGCCCTACGAGGATCTTGTGACCACGCAGTTCTCGGAAGCCGCGAAGTAAACCTGCCAATATTACCGGATCATTTTTCCGGATTATTAAAAAATCCCCGGGGAAGCTGACTTCCCGGGGATTTCCAACACTTAAACACAAACGGAAATGATATGATTAGTAAATATGCCCTGATAAACATTAGTTTTTCCTCTGGATAATTTGTGTCTTATTTGAAATGCATATTTGTTCCCGCAACGTTCAATTTCCAGTTTGACAGACCGGAATACCGTCACTCCGTAAACAGTTTTATTCCAGAAAACATCTTATGCAGCCTATGTTCATCAAATGGCAGATACTCTGCAACCGTAAATCCGACCACGTCGGAATTCCCTGTGATGACCTTCAGCACATGAGAGAGTTTCTCAATTGTCATCTTGCCGCCGCCTGCACCATCGCCAACCAGTTCAGGATTGGCAAAATAGGTTGAGTGGAAAAAATGCTCATCCAGCACATCAATGTCAAAATGAATAAGGATATGGTCAAAGCGGCACATAAAATTCCTGATTTCATCATCCGAAACAAAATCCTTGTCCTGCACTTTGTATTTTACACCCGCCTCATCCAGAAAATTCTTTTGGTAATCATGAAGCGGCTGCAGACCGACATAGAGAATTTCATCGGGCCTGAATTTTTTATTTAACATATGTGAGGAAAGCTGTGCAGCGCCATGTCCCATCAGGCTCCCCAGCACCATGGCATGGGCATTGGGATAACCGTCATCTACCGTAGAGACATCCGGATGGGCATCAATCCATATAATCCCGGCGTTTCCATATATGCCGTGAAGATAATCAAATGGAGCCAGTGAAACCATACAGTTTCCGCCTATGGTGATGATTCGGTCAGGTTTCTCCGTAGCCAGCTTTTCCTGCGCATCCTGAATGCCCGCTATGACTTCATCTTCGGCAGCAATACCATTCATTATTTCTTTTTCCCCGCCGTTAGGAGGAATGACATCCACCTTCACAAGCGGCTGGTTTTCGTTCTGCGGCAATATGTACTGCAGCAGTTCCGCCCCAAAATAATATGTTTCCAGGCCGCCGCTGACATAATCAGGGTACAATAATCTAATTGTTTTCATATCCTTTCTCATATTCTTTCTCCTAACATACTGGTTCTTTCCTATCTTCGGTCATAAACTAAGTCCACCATACCATTATATGATTGTGTGTCAATCAGCTTCAGCTGAATTTCATGCTTCCCATTTTCAAAAAGCCGGATCCCATTGCCTAAAAGCGTTGGGATTACAGTAATGTAATAGCAGTCAATTAAATCCTCATTCATTAACTGCTGAACAATATTAGCCCCGCCGCAAATCCAAATATCTTTTCCAGGCTCCTTTTTCAACCTTTTTATCAGATTAACCGGATTGATATCTGTAAATCGGATGTTTGCCGAGGAAGCATGCCCGTTATGCGTAATTACATAAGTTGTAAAATCGCTATATACCCACTCGTCCGGGGAAAGTTCAGTAACAATCTGATGATACGTATTCCACCCCATTATTATTGTATCAATGTCTTTTACAAATTTGGAATAGCTATCCATCCCATCATTATTGCTTCCCTGCCCTTCCAGCCAATCAACACCGCCCCTGATATCCGCAATGTATCCATCTAGGCTCATCGCAATAAACAAACTGATTTTTCTCATGCTTCCAACCTCTATAAATCCCAATTTGTTTTATTATATCAAATGTAAAACTAAAATTGAAGCAAGATTATTCCTGCTTACTTATATAGCCAAAATCGTCACATCTCCGCTCGTTCGAAGCACATTACTGTCGCAAGACAGGTATGTCCCTAGAGCGTGTTTGAAAATTCATTCCATCCCCCTGCCCCTCCTGATACAGATACAGCCAAGGGGTATTCACGGGCAGGGCTGCGAATTCTTCCCTGCAGTACTCCTGCACGGTCCCGCCCCGTCCCACCCGCAGCAGCCGGTCGGCCAGGGCCAGGGAATCAGCCAGGTTCACGGCCATGATCACCACCGGGATTCCCCGGTTCAGGAAACGCTCCAGGAGTTCCATGATATGGATGCGCAGGGATACCTCCGCACTTTTAAAAGGCTGGACGCAGAATACGATATCCGGGTCCTGGAGAAAGATACGGGTGTAAATCAAATCATATTTCTGCCGTTCGGTCAGCCGCTCGATGGGCGTGTCAAATACATCTTCCCCTAAAAGACCTGCGTATTCCCTGCGCAGGCTTTTTTTTATCTTCCCCCTTCCCCACACCCCCTTCATCCGGTGGTCCAGCGTAAAACACAGGTTATCCAGATAGCTCATATTGGGAAACAGCATGGTATGTACGGGCAGCTCCTGGATGATGCCCACCCGGCGGTCATTCAGCCCCCCTGACAGGGTCCCGTTAATCCATATACTGCCGCTCTTTTGCCTGGTCCCGCCAGACAGCACCGATACCAGTTCCTGTATCATGCAGTTGTCCAGATCCTGCACCACCAGGCATTCCCCTTTGCAGGCTGAAAAGCTGAGGTTTTCCACCAGCCCGCTGCATAGGTTTTCCATCCTGAACACTATATGGTCCGGGCCCGTCTCCGTCCGGTCCTGCCGGGCCATCCGCTCACGCACATGGCGGTCAAAGTCCTCGGTGCACCGCAGGAAAAATGGGTCCGGGGGCTTCTCTGCCCCGCCGAAGCATTTTATGATCTGCCCGTTGAGCATCAGGGCCGCGCGGTCGCATATCTGCTGCGCCTCTTCAAAATGGGCTGCCACATAAAGGAACGACATCCCCTGCTTTGCATAGTGGCGCAGGATCCTGCTGAGTTTTTCAAGCTCCGCCGCGCTGATGAAGGTGCTGATATCCTCCAGCACCACCAGATGGTTCCCGGCAACCACTGCCTTTAAAAGCTCCACCACAAAGCGTTCAAATGTACTGAGGTCTTCTATATAGGCATCTGCGGGTATCTCCATACCGATGTCTTCCATGAAGGGCTTTAGCTGTTCCCGGAGGATCCCGGGCTGCATCAGCCTTTTGCGGAAGCCCGGCCTGAGCACGAAAATGTTATCCGCCACCGTCAGGTCTTTTGCCAGGCAGCTCTGATTCTGGATGATGCTGACCCGGTTGGTGCTGACCCGGTTCATGCCGGTACACGGAAAACGCCAGTCATTGACCAGCCTTTCCTTGTAGTAAACAAATCCATAGTGCAGGGGCAGGTTCTGGCGCAGCAGCCGCAGCAGGGCGGATAACCCAAAATGGTTGGCCGGCACAAGCCCCAGTATCTCCCCTGTCCAGATGGCCATGCTGAAATTCTCCAGCAGGGCCACTCCCTGTTCGCAGTACGTCACACGCTCCATGCGGTATACTTCTTCCCTCATTTTAAAGCCTCTTTATTCTTAAGCTCCCTGTCATTGGCAATGGCCGGCAGGTTAATCTCCACATCCGTGCCCACCCCCGGCATGGAGAACACATGAAGCCCGTATTCCTCCCCAAACAGCAGATGGATGCGGTTGTTCACATTCACAAGCGCGATTCCTCCCCTGGTTTCCGAACCCTGGGAGGCAAATGCCTGTCCGCTCCTGCCCAGCCGTTCATTCATCCTTGACAGGACCTCCTCATCCATGCCCACGCCGTCATCCGATATGCGGATCAGGAGGCGTTTGCCGCTGCGCTCCAGGTGGATGGTCAGGTGGCCTGTGCCTATCTTGCACTCCGTTCCATGGATGATGCTGTTTTCCAGGATAGGCTGCATGGTCAGTTTGGGAAGGCGGCAGCCATAGATTTCTTCCCGCTCCTCCGGGTCACATTCAATGGTCAGGTCAAGCCGTGAGCCGAACCTGTACTGCTGGATCCTGAAATAGGTCTGGCAGTTCTCCAGTTCTTCCTCCACGGACACCAGGTTTTCCACCTTACTGATGGTATAGCGGAAAAATGCCGCAAGGGCTTCCGTCATATCCGCCACTCCGGTAAGCCCGGCAATCAACGCCTCACTGCGGATGCTTTCCAGCGTGTTGTACAGGAAATGCGGGTTAATCTGGTTCTGCAGGGCCAGATACTGGGCCTGACGTTTATTCAGCTTAAGCAGTTCCGAGGAATCCATGATCTTCATCATATGGGCCAGCATCTGGTAGACCATGGGCGTGGGCGCGGTCTGGCACAGATGGGTCAGGTCCGCCGTGGTATATCCGTCCAGGAACAGGCGCATGGTCCGCTCCATGTGAAGGTACGGCTTTAGGATCATGGCGCCAAACCACCATAGCAGCCCCAGCAGAAGGACCAGGGACAGGATGGCGGGCCAGAAGGGCGCATGGCCCATGAAGGCCAGAAACAAAAGCACGGCAATAAGAAACAGATGGATACACAGCGCTGCCGCCAGCAGCGCCATGACCCGGATTGACAGATATTCAAAACGTTTCATATCCCATGCCTCCTTCCGGCACCATTCCCTTCGCCAGTCCCCATTCCGGCACCATCCATTCCGGCACCGCCGTCCTGCCACTTCCCATTCCGGCACCCCCCATTCCGGCACCACCGTCCTGCCACTTCCCATTCCGGCACCCCCCATTCCGGCACCGCCGTCCTGCCACTTCCCATTCCGTCACCGCCCATCCCGCCAGCCCCAGCCCCTGTCTTCCAGACCTATCCATACAGCTTCCTGTATTCCGCCGGGTTAAGCCCCGTGTCCTTATGGAAGGTATGGGTAAAATGCTTCCTGTCGCTGTATCCCACCCTCCCGCATATCTCAGCCACAGGAAGGCTGGTTTCCCTTAAAAGGGTCTTGGCTTCCTCCATCCTGACCCTGGTAAGGTATTTGGCAAATCCCTCCCCGGTTTCCCGTTTGAACAGGGTGCTGAAATAGTTGACGCTGAAACCGATGTCCTCGCACACGGTTTCCAGGGTAATGGGCTCCTGGTAATGCTGCATCACATACTGTTTGGCAATGCGGATAGGACGGGCGGCCTCATTGCTGCGGAGGTCCCTGGCCTCAGACAGAAGTCTGGTCTGTATCTGTTTCAGCTGCCCGAACAGTCCGCCAACCGTACTGCACTGGCGGCAGCGGGCCGCAAAATCCTGCTGGATTTCCTCCACATTATTAAGGGCGGTCCTGGCAATGAACAGACGGCCCGCGGACAGCACCAGCTCCAGTATCTCCCTGCCGCAGATCCGCTCCAGCCCCAGTGCCTCGCGTTCCAGCATACCGCATGCTTCCCCTGCCTCTTCCAGGTTCAGGGTGTCCACGGAATGCTCCATCAGCTTCATGTACCGGTCCAGCAGGTTCTGTTTCTCCAGGCCCGAACCAACAGGGACCGCTTCCAAAAGCCTTCCGGTCCCCTCCATCAGCCGCTCCCACATGGCTCCCTTTGCCCATTCCAGGGAAGCGCCAAGAAGGGCCGGTGCAGCGGCGGGCACGCCCAGGCTCAGCGTGAAATCAAGGGGACCCATCAGGTCCTTTTTCACTTCCAGATGGCTGAGGCATTCCCGCAGCCCCCTGCGCACCTCATCCCTACGGCCGGAATCATAATTGAGAAGCCCGTATCCGGTATAGGACTGGAAATACAGCACCATGTCGCAGCAGATAGAGGACATGGTATGATGAAAAATATCCCTGATTTTTTCCTGTATGACCTTGGCCGCGGTGCGGTTCACCTGCTCCATGCTGCAGTCCATCTTCACCATGAACACCTGGTACATGTCCCCGGCCGTGTCCACGTGATAGCTACTCCTTAGGTTTTCCGCGGTCAGATCCGCCAGGCTGCCGGACAGCAGGTCCTTCATCAGGCTTTCCCGGATACGGCTCAGGTCCTCCTGGCTGTTCTGGTGCTGGCGGTGGATGGCCGACCTGGTTTCCTGTCTTGCCTGGCATTTTTCCCGTATCTTTACCAGGGTTTCCATCAGCTCTGTCTGCTTAATGGGTTTTAACAGATAATATCCTGCCCCGTATTTCATTGCTTTCTGGGCATATTCAAAATGCGCGTATCCGCTGATGATGACCACCTCCAGGTCCGGCATCAGCTCCTTTGCGCTGCGTATCAGCTCCAGGCCGTCGCATCCAGGCATACGGATATCCGTAATCAGTATGTCCGGCTCCCTGGACTTAATGAGTTCCAGCGCTTCCAGGCCATTCTCAGCCAGGGCCGCTACCTCCATGCCCAGGGATTCCCAATCCGCCAGGGCCTGGACCAGCCTGCATATCAGTCGTTCATCATCCGCGATAATTACTTTTAACATAAGTTCCCCCCTCAGGCCTTTTACATACCCTCCCCTGTGTATCATATCATGCCGGGTTTTGCATTTCAACAAAAACGCCGTTCCTCAGAGCGGCGTTCCTGTTGTATGCTTCAGGTTTTATTATTTTTTCAGGACAGACACGCCTGTATCGGATACGGCTCCGCCAAGGGAGTCTCCTTCAAGGGCCTTAACACAGGCTTCCACGCCCTTTGCGCCCATTACGTCCGGGTTCTGGGCCATGGTGCAGAGCAGGTATCCGTCGTCAATCAGTCCAAGGATGGCATCCGATTTATCAAAGCCAACGCCGATGATCCCGTCCTTACCCGATGCCTTGATGGCATTGCCAGCGCCTGTGGTAGATCCTTCGTTACAGCCAAAGATGCCCGCCACGCCCTGGGTGATGTAGTTCTCGGCAATGCTCTGGGACTTGGCTGCATCGCCTTCCCCGTACTGTGTCTCTAACAGTGTGAAGCCCTTGCCCTCAAATGCAGAGCGGAAGCCCTCTTCACGCATGACGCAGGAATCCGTTGCCGCGTTCACGTTGATGATGCCGATGGAGCCGGAAGTCACGCCTGCTGCCTCCAGCGCCTTTAACATTTCCTCCCCGGCTGTCTTTCCCGCTGCCTTGTTGTCCGTGGAAAAGGTGGCTTCTGCGTCCACATTGGCCGGTGAATCCACATATACAATCTTTACGCCGGAGGACTGGGCCTCTTTCAGCGCGGATGAGATGGCATCCGGGCCGTTGGCAGCCACGATGATGGCCTCATAGCCGCCTGCAACCGCATTGTTCACACACTCAATCTGCTGTGCATCATCCTTGGTATTGGGGGACATGAAGGTTACGGACACGCCAAGGGTCTCTGCTTCCTTCTGTGCGCCCTCATTCAGCGTGACCCAGTGCTGGTCAATGGAGTCCATGGTTATCAGGGCAATCCTATATTCCTTGCTGGCTTTTGCAGTGCTTCCCTCTGATGCCGCGCTGGCTGTCCCGCCCTGTGCCGTGAGGACGGATACGCCTGTGTCGGTTACCTTGCCGCCCAGGGATTCCCCGCCAACAGCCGCAACAGCCGCCTTAACGCCTTCATACCCCATTACGTCCGGGTTCTGGGCCATGGTGCAGAGCAGGTATCCGTCATCAATCAGTCCAAGGATGGCGTCCGACTTATCAAAGCCAACGCCGATGATTCCGTCCTTACCCGATGCCTTGATGGCATTGCCAGCGCCTGTGGTGGAGCCTTCGTTACAGCCAAAGATACCCACCACGCCCTGGGTGATGTAGTTCTCGGCAATACTTTGGGACTTGGCTGCATCGCCTTCCCCGTACTGTGTCTCTAACAGTGTAAAGCCCTTGCCCTCAAATGCAGAGCGGAAGCCCTCTTCACGCATGACGCAGGAATCCGTTGCCGCGTTCACGTTGATGACGCCGATGGAGCCGGAAGTCACGCCTGCTGCGCTTAACGCCTTTAACATCTCCTCCCCGGCTGTCTTGCCGGCCGCCTTGTTGTCCGTGGAAAAGGTTGCCTCTGCGTCCACGTTGGCCGGTGAATCCACATATACGATCTTTACGCCGGAGGACTGGGCCTCCTTCAGCGCGGATGAGATGGCATCCGGGCCGTTGGCAGCCACGATGATGGCCTTTGCGCCGGCTGACACCGCGTTGTTTACACACTCAATCTGCTGCGCATCGTCTTTTGTATTGGGGGCCATGAACTGTACGGTCACGCCCAGTTCCCCTGCCGCCTTCTGGGCGCCCTCGTTCAGAGTGACCCAGTGCTGGTCAATGGAGTCCATGGTTATCAGGGCAATCATGGTGCCGGAGCCGGCTGCCGGTGTCTCAGTCTTTGCCGCCTCAGTGGCTGCGGATGCCGCCGTGGAAGCCGCCACATCCTCTGTCTTGCTGCCACATCCCGTCATAAGGGAAGCTGCCAGGCCCAGGGAACAAGCCAATGCTAACATTTTTTTCATTGCATTTTCCTCCTTTTTGCTTTCACATACGTTTCTCAATGCATATATTAGCGCTGCCGGGACTGCTGCGGTCATAGGGTGTAAACCTGCGATACAGATAAAGCCCCGGGCGTCTAATTCTATTTCCTTTCCCTAAGACTTCTTTTCAGCCATCGGGCGTTTCCGGATCAGCATGCCCTTGCGCAGCACCACATCCAGAAGCACTGCAAATACCACGATGATGCCGATTACAAGGCGCTGGATACCTACCTGGACCCCAATCATGTTCAGTCCGTTCTCCAGTGTCTGCCATACGGCCGCGCCTGCAAATGTCCCCAGCAGGATACCGGTCCCGCCAAGCGGCGAGATACCGCCGATAACGCCGGCCGCAACCGCGTACATTTCATACATGTTGCCTGCCTCCATATTGCCCATGTTGGCCTGGCCGCAGAGGATGAGTCCCACTACAAAGGAACAGAATGCGCTGACAAGATATGTCTTTGTCACGGTTGCCACCACGCTCACGCCTGACAGCTTGGCTGCCTCCACATTGGAACCAATGGCATAGATATGGCGCCCTGTCCTGGTCTTGGAGAGCAGGAAAAAGAAGGCGATGAACAGCACCAGCGCAATCCAGAATGTATTAAACACGCCGGCTGTCTTGCCGTAGTAGAAAAAGGCCTGGAACTTATCAGCTGCTTCCTTGCCGATGCCGGAACTGATGGCATCCGTATTCCGGTTGCCGTTTACCATATAGGCAACGCCCCTGGCCACGAACATGGTTCCCAGGGTTGCAATGAAGGGCGGCAGCTGGAACTTTCCCACCAGGATGCCGTTGATGACCCCGATGGCCAGGCAGCAGATTAATGTGATAAGGATTGCCGCCATGGGATGAACCCCGTGTGTCATCAGGGTGGCGGATATCATGGCGCTCATGCCTACCACGGAACCGATGGAAAGATCGATATTTCCTGTTATGAGCACGTAACTCTGCCCGATGCCGATAATCAGGTATTTTGACATGGAACGGAACAGATTGGTTACATTCTGGCCGGAAAACACCGTGGGATTAATGGCGCCAAATGCTATATAAATGATGATAAGCCCTGCAAACGCAGTCAAGGCCCCCCTCATGCCCCGGATATTCAAAAACTGTTTCACAGCCCCTTGATTCTTGTGATTCATTGCTTTTTCCTCCTTGCTATGCGCACCCGGCGCCTGGGTCCCGGATGCCTATGTCCCAGATACCTGGGTCCCGGATGCCTGGTTGCAGTGCACGCCCGCCCTGCTCCGGTCATACTACCTTTTTCTCAAACCTGGTTGCCAGTGTCAGGATGCTGTTCTGGGTGGCTTCATCCGCCATCAGTTCCCCGGTTATGCGCCCGTCGCACATGACTATAATCCGGTCCGCAATCCCCATGACCTCCGGCATCTCGGAGGATACGAACATAACCGCAATCCCCTGTTGTTTCAGCTGGTTCATAAGGTTATATATCTCAACCTTTGCCGCCACGTCAATTCCCCTGGTGGGCTCATCAAATATCACCACCCGCGAGTTCCTGGCCAGCCATTTGCCCACCACCACCTTCTGCTGGTTGCCGCCTGAAAGGTTGCCTGCATTCACATCCACATTGGGTGTCTTGACCTTTAAGTCAGCCACCACCTTATTGCACATCTTATCTTCCTTTGTCCTGCTGACCACCCCCATCCGGCTGCACAGCAGGTCCAGGTTGGGAAGGGCGATGTTATGTCGGATGCTCAGCTTGGTGCACAGACCATCCTTTTTCCTGTCCTCAGGCGCCAGGACGATTCCTGCTCGGATGGCGTCCTCTGGCCTGCGGATCATGATTTCCTTTCCATCCAGGAAAAACTGTCCGCTCTCCTTGGGGTCGATTCCGAATATGGCCCTGGTGGTCTCGGTCCTGCCCGCGCCCATCAGCCCTGCAAAACCAACGATTTCCCCTTCGTAAAGGGAAAAATCCACATCCCTGACCATCCTGCCCGCGTTCAGGTTACTGACCTTAAGCACCAGCCTGCCCTTGTCGCATGTGACGCGGGGAAACTTCTCTTTGATTTCCCGGCCCACCATGTTGGAAATGATTTCATCCAGGGTTGTATCCTCAAAATTCATGGTTGTTATGTACTGCCCGTCGCGCATGATGGTAACCCGGTCCACAATGGACTGCAGTTCTTCCAGGCGGTGGGATATGTATACAATGCCGCATCCCTTTTCCTTCAGGTTGTGTATGATGCGGAACAGGTCCTCAATCTCCCGGGCCGTCAGCGCCGAGGTGGGTTCATCCATGATAAGTATCCTGGCATGGGTGGAAAGGGCTTTTGCAATCTCCACCATCTGCTGTTTGGACACTGGAAGGTCGCCCACCACCTGATGGGGATCCAGGTCGATTTTAAGCTCATTCAGGATTGTCCTGGCTTCAGCCTCCATCTCCTTGTTGGACAGTATCATGCCCTTTACCTTCTCCCGCCCCAGGAACATGTTCTCCGATACGGAGAGATGCCTGCACATATTCAGCTCCTGGTGTATGATTGCAACCCCTGCCTCCTGGGCCTGCTTTGGATTCATGTCCCCATACTCTTTCCCGAATATCCTGACCGTGCCCCCATCCCTTGTATAGACACCGCTGAGCACCTTCATCAGGGTACTTTTTCCAGCACCGTTCTCTCCCAGAAGCGCCATGACCTCACCGGAACGCAGTTCAAAATGCACATGGTCCAATGCCTTTACTCCCGGAAAACTTTTGCAGATGTTCTCCATGGAAACAATCGTTTCACTCATTTTCAGCCACCTGTCCTTCTCTGTAATCAGTTTTCAGACCTCTATTCCCTGATTGTATTATAGCAGGACCCATCCGGATGGATAAGGGGGGCATAATCCTAATTAGGGGGGTATTATTATGCACTTTTACAGTTCATGGCGCTCCGACGGCAGTCAAAGCCATCATTTTATATATATTACCGCGTCCAAACTCCCGGTTATAGGTATTTTCCGACAATTAAAAAATCCCCCTGCCAATCAGATATTGACAGAGGGACCCTGATGGGGTGACGGATATCACCCGTCTGTATCTTCGGCCTTCTCCTCATCATGGACCACGTATGATTTAAGCCGCTCCTGCATCTTCCTCTTACTCCGGCGGAGTATCAGCAGTATGACAATGACAGCCGCTGCCAGAGGAACCCAGATGGGGCTGGCTGCAAGGAACCAGATAATGAAGCCGGTCACTCCCCGGGACACGGCATTCAGGTTTTTTGTGAACCCTTTCCCAATCCTCTGCCCGATTCCTTCCGGCTCAGTGGGCGTAAAGGACGCTTCCTCCTTAATCTCATGGACGTACAGATTGACCGTACTGTAGTCCACCTGGTTGTCGTACAGCCTGAGCTGTGATTCCATGGACTCCAGCTGGTAGCGGATTTCGGAAAGCCGTTCTTCCAGGGCAATGACTGATTCCAGCGTATCCGCCTTCTCAAGCAGGGCCCAGATGCGTTCCTGCTCCACGGTCAGGGATTTCTTCCTGCTTTCCAGGTCGCTGTACTGTACGGTGACATCCTGGGTGGTTTCTGATTTGTTGGTTATATTGCCGTTTGCCTCCACGACAGATATAAATCCGTCCAGCCTGTCAATGGGGATACGGACCTTAAGGGATGCATACCGTGGAATCAGCTCATTGCGGTAGTTCAGGCTGTTGCCCGATATGTCTGACTGCTCCACATACCCGCCCAGTTCCCCAATCTTGTCTGTCAGCGTCTTTAGCAGCTGGTCAAATGCATCTGTCTCCAAGGACAGGTCCACGCTGCGTATCAGCTTGCGGTTTGACGGAAGGGCCTGTCCAAGGGACGTGGTGTCCGTCATCCCAGTCTTACTCGCGTCCAGTTCCAAACCCGCCTGCTCCTCCATAGCCCTTTCACCCGCTGTTTCCGCAGAATCCATGGCCTCATAGTCAGCGGCCGGCATGGCGGCTGTTGTCTGGACGCTCTTGGAACTTCCTGCGCAGGCCGACAGGCCCAGTATGGCTGACAGGAATACAGCAGATCCGTAAAACAGTAATCTTTTCTTCATCATACTTACCTCCTTCACCGCAAAGCGGGACGCCTCCGGCGGAAAAACAGTTTCAAACAGACCCAGGCACGGCTCAGTCCCCGAACCGTATCCCGGTCAGCCTCCTCACCTCATCCATGACCTCCATCTCCATGACGGAACCTTCCAGATGGGCTGCCCCCAGTTCCCTTCCACCGTCCTGCTGCGTAAGTTCCATCATCCGCTGCACTTCGTAATACATATTGTTGTCTTCCTTCTGGATTTCAAATGTCTCCTGCCTGCCGCCCCTGTATGTAACCTGAATCTTCCTGGTGTCCTGTATCTGCCAGATAAGCATGTTGGCATCCTCGCCCTGGATCTCACTGGGCTGGGCGGAATCCGTTATCTTGGAATATCTCACCTCCCCAAGCATGGAACCGTAATCCATGAGCACGGTCCCTGCCCCTTCCATATGATTGGGCAGGAAAATGCCTGAGGCCATGACCTGCCGGGGTTTTCCGAACAGCAGTACCATGGGGTGGATGCAGTACACGCCGATATCCATAAGGGCTGCATTGGAAAGCGCGGGGTTAAAGGCATTTTCAATGATTCCGTTTTTAAACGCATCGTATCGGGAGGAATACTGGCAGTACTGGAACACGGCGCGCCGGATCTGTCCCAGCTGCCCAAGCAGTTCCTTTATCTTTGCGAATCCTGGGTCGAATACAGGACGCATGGCCTCCAGAAGGATTTTCCCATTCCCATCCGCAGCCTTCATCATACGCTCCAGTTCCTGTGCGCTGGATGCAATGGGCTTTTCACACAGCACATGTTTGCCGTGTTCCAGCATGAATACGGTCTGGGCGCAGTGGCTGCTGTTGGGGCTTGCTATGTATACCGCGTCCACCTCCGGGTCATCCCCCAGGGCCTTAAGTGTGGTATATACCTTGTCCACGCCGTAAACAGACCCAAAGGCGCGTCCGCTGTCCTGTGACCTGGAATAGACGGCCTCCAGCTTAAAGCCAGGCACCTTTAAGGCGGCCTTCATGAATGTGTGGCTAATCTTCCCTGTTCCTATGATTGCAAAACGCAGCATGGATTGTGTCCTCCTTCTTCCGGGCCTTATAAAACCTGCCCGGGATTCCTGCTTCTATTATAGCAAAAATCCCGGGCAGATCCCATACCATATTTCCCACACCCCAGGGTGTGTTTACCGGTTCAGCTTCCAGGCCCCCACCAACCGTTTCAGGTAATCCATATACCCGGCCTCCCGGACACTTCCGTTGGTGAGTACATTGACCTCACCCAGCTTTTTGCCTCCCAGGGTATATTCCAGTACCCCTGCTTTCTGTCCCGGCTCCACGGGCGCGGGCATGGATTCGGCCAGCACCAGGTTTTTCTCAATTGCCCCCAGGTCCTCCCCTTTCAGGCTGAGATAAGAAAACACACCTTCGTATGCAAGACCCACCTCATCCTCCACACCTCCTGTCACAGGCATCTGGGGAAGGGGGACATGTTCCTTGTCTTCATAGAGCTTACAGTTGGCATAGCCATAGTTTAACAAGGTCTGGGCGTCCCCGAACCTGGCCTTGAAATCAGGGGCGGCCATGATGGCGGCTATCAGCCGCACGCCATCCTTCTCCGCTGTGGCGGACAGGCAGTATTTCGCAATGGAGGTGGAGCCGGTCTTTAATCCGGTCACCTTGAAATTCGTTGCCATCTTAAGCAGTTTGTTGGTGTTGGAAAGACCGAATTCCTTGGTTCCCTGCTTTGTGACATGGGTTATGTTCTCCATCCAGATGGTGGAATAATTATGTATCTGCGGATATTTGTTAATCAATTCCCTGCTCATGATGGCAATGTCCCTGGCAGTGGTCAGATGGTCCGGTGATTCCGTAAGGCCACAGCAGTCCACAAAATGAGTATTGGCCATACCCAGTCCTGCCGCCCGTTCATTCATCATGCGTACAAATTCCTCTTCCGTCCCCCCTATGTACTCCGCCATGGCCACCGACGCATCATTGCCTGAAGCAATGACAATGCATTTAATCAGGGTTTCCACGGTCTGCTTCTCCCCTTCTTCCAGGAAAACCTGGGAACCTCCCATGGATTTTGCATGGGCGCTGGTGACCACCTCGTCCGTCAGATTGATTTTGCCTGACTGTAGCGCATCAAATATAAGTATAAGGGTCATGACCTTGGTAACGCTGGCCGGGCTGCGTTTCTCATCCGCCCCTTTTTCGTAGATTATCTGCCCTGTGGACGCCTCCATAAGTACGGCAGAAGGCGCCGCAATCTGAACCGCTGCCTGGGTATCTGCTGAAGGCGCTTCTGCTGGCTGGGAGTCCGAGGACGGCGCCTGGGCGGACCGGGTGTCTGCCGAAGGCACTTCCACGGCCTGGGTATCCCCAATTCGCTCCTCACCGGCCTGACCGTCCGCTGCCTGACCGTCCGCGGCCTGACTGGCTGCCGCCCGGGCCGCCCCCGCATTCCCGCCCACAGCCGTTCTCAGTTCACTGTCAGCAGCAACCGCTCCCACAGGTATGGCAATATCGGGCTCCTGCCCCAGCGCCGTGGCCGCGGGATGGACCAGCAGGACTGTAAATGATAACAATATGGCTGCAATCCGTTTCATATCTTCCTCCGATAAACTCATCTGCTACTAATTGTATGGGGACGGACAAACAGCTTATTCCCGATTTTCAGTCATTTTTCCTGCAAATCCATAATATATCCGCTGCATGGGCACACCGGTGCTTTCAGCCTGCGCGGTTCATTCTTATGCGTTTTACCTGCGCGCATCCACGGCGGCCTGTACCCATAGGTCCGGCCTTAATGGCAGTCAGGTCATGTTTTCCCCGGCCACATCCACTTCCCGTATGCACCGCTCCATTACGTGCAGCCAGTGTCCGCGCATCAGCTCCCCGGCCCGGTCCGCGTCCTTCCTGGCAAGGGCGTCCAGGATATCCCTGTGGTGCTTGACGGATTCCTTTCTCATCATATTCTTATGGAAATAGTGGTATTTGATTCTCTGGATGTGCAGGAGCAGCATATGGGAGAATTCCGCAATGTACTCATTGCCCACTGCCTTAACAATCAGTTCGTGGAACGCATTGTCACAAAGTATGGCTCTTTCCGCCTGATTGGCATCGCATGCCTCTGAGAACTCCTTCTGGACCTGTTCAAGTTCAGCCAGCTGTGTCTCAGTCAGTATGAGGGCCGCCTGTCTGGCTGCCAGTCCCTGGATTTCCGCCAGGGGACGGTAACATTTCTCAATATCGTTCTTATCCACGTCCGCAACCGTGGTTGCACGGCCGGGCGTTACTTTAATCAGTTTCTGGGCCTCCAGCATCTGGAGCGCTTCACGGACCGGCGTCCGGCTTACATCAAAATAAGCGGCCAGTTCTGTATCTAAAAGCTTCTCCCCAGGCATCATCTCTCCACGCATGATCCAGTCACATAATGTCTCATATACCAGATCCTTGGCTGATTTGCGCTGCAGGGCGCTGTCTTTTTTCGGTATTGGCACGGTATGGCCTCCTGTCTTTTGGTTGTTAATAAGCATGTACCTGATACGGCTTTGATCCATGCCATATCGGAGCCATATCCCATCATGAAGCCTGACGAAACATCCCGGCATAGGGCCAAAACCAATGTACGCTATATATAATATATCACATACACTTATCTCTATCAAGAATGTTAAGAAAATATCAGGGTTTTCCTCCTTTTCTCCCTAAATCCGCTGGTTTTTTGTATATATTGCATGTATTTCGACTTATAATCCTGTCAGTTCTAACCATATTTACAATCCTTTCCATAACAATCCTTTACAACCAAGTTCACATATGTTATATTCAATATGCAATATATCGCACACAAAATATTGTGTTAGAATAAAAACATTCACAGAAAGTGAGGATCATGCACCATGAACAAAGAAGAACTGTTAGTATCCCTATGCCAGGAGGCAATCCGCATTCCCAGCATGTCCGGCCATGAAAAGGAAGTGGCTGGGCTTTTAAAGAAAACCATGATTGACTATGGCTTTGACGAGGTGAACATTGACAAATACGGAAGCGTTCTGGGCATCATCCATGGCAGCCGTCCTGGAAAGACAGTCCTGATGGACGGGCACATTGATACTGTGGATGTCATTGACCGTGACCAGTGGAGCCATGACCCCTTTGCTGCCGAGATTGATGACGGCAGGATTTACGGCCGCGGCACCTCTGATATGAAAGGAAGCGTCTGCGCCATGATCACGGCCGCGGCCCAGTATGCAGAGGACACGGGCAAGGATTTTGCAGGCAATATCTGTGTATCCTGCACCGTGCATGAGGAATGCTTTGAAGGAGTTTCTTCCCGTGAGATCAGCAGACAGGCCAAGCCTGATTTCGTCATCATCGGCGAGGCCACCACAACCACGGTCAAAATCGGCCAGAGGGGCCGGGCCGAGGTGGTGGTGGAGACAGAAGGAAAAAGCTGCCATTCCTCCAATCCGGAAAAGGGTGTTAACGCGGTTTATCATATGATGGCTGTCATAGAAGCCATCCGCGGCATCAAAGTGAATGAGCACCCAATCCTGGGTAAGGGGATTCTGGAACTTACAGACATCATTTCCTCCCCCTATCCCGGCGCATCCGTGGTCCCATCCATATGCAGGGCCACCTTTGACCGCCGCACGCTGGTAGGCGAGGATGAGGCATTTATTCTTGGACAGGTTGAGGAAGCAATTGAGGAAGCGAAAAAGAAAGTGCCTGATTTAAAGGCCAGGGTATATCTGGCGCAAGGCAGCGAGAAGTGCTGGACCGGCGAGACCATTGAGGCCAAGAGGTATTTTCCTGCATGGCTCATCGATGAAAAGGATGAACTGGTGCAGAAGGCCCTGGCAGGACTTAAGGAAGCCGGCATTGACGCCCCCATCTCCCACTTTGCATTCTGTACCAACGGAAGCCATTTCTGTGGGGAGGCAGGAATCCCATGCATTGGTTTCGGCCCGTCCCTTGAGAGCCTGGCCCATGTCAGGGATGAGTACATAGAAATCGATCAGCTGAAAAAAGCGTGCAGGGGATTCTACGGCATCCTTTCCCAGCTTACAAAATAAACCATTGTATTAACATAAGAAAAGAGGTATCGGTATGGAAAACTTTTTAGTAAAGCTTAACTCCTTTCTCTGGGGCGCTCCTGTATTAATCCTGCTCTTTGCAGTGGGCCTTTTGTACGCTGTTAAAACACGGTTTTTCCAGTTCCGCCATTTTAAGCACATCATGAAAAATACGGCCGGTGAAATGTTTAAAAAAGGTTCCGCAAAAGGGGATGGAACCCTTACCCCTCTCCAGGCTGTTTCATCCGCACTGGCAGGATGCGTGGGAACCGGCAACATTTCCGGCGTTGCCACCGCTATCTTTGTGGGAGGTCCCGGCGCCGTATTCTGGATGTGGATTATCTCCCTGTTCGGCATGCTGACCAAGTGCGTGGAAGTCACTCTGGCCCAATACTACCGAATCAAAGGCAAAGACGGCGTATTCTACGGCGGTCCCATGTATTACATTGAACAGGGCATGGGCCGCAAATGGAAACCCTTAGCCATCTTTTTTGCCATAACCATCATTGTGGGCGGTCTGGGAACCGCTGCATTCGTACAGCCCTTTGCCATGTCCAATGCCATGAACAACGCCTTCCACATCCCCACCTGAATCATCGTCGTGATAGCCGCCCTGATCTGCGGCACCGTGCTGATCGGCGGCGTGACCGGAATCGGCAGGTTCTGTGAAAGGGTAACTCCTGTCATGTGTGTAATCTATATCATCACTGTCCTGGGCATCATCCTTACGCATATCAACCAGGTCCCACAGGCAATCGCTACCATTTTCACCCATGCCTTCACTCCCCTTTCCGCAACAGGCGGACTGGCAGGAAGCACGGTTGCCATGACCCTCAAGCAGGGCGCTGCACGTGGTACCTTCTCCAATGAGGCAGGATGCGGCACCTCCCCCATCACCCATGCAACCGCCATCACGCCCCACCCATTCAAAGAAGGCATGTACGGTTCCTTTGAGGTATTCATCGACACCCTGGTTGTCTGTACCATGACAGCGCTGGCCATCATCTGCAGCGGTCCGGAAATCTGGCAGAGCGGCCTCAAGGACGTGGCGCTGACCCAGTCCGCATTTGCCTCCACCTACGGAAACCTCGGCCCCATCATCGTGTCGGTCTGCCTCTGCCTGTTTGCCTTCTCCACAATGGTTGGATGGGAAATCAACTACGAATCCGCCTTTTTCTATATCTTCCCAAAGGCGTCCGGTTCCAACGCAGCCAAACTGCTCATAAGGCTGATCTGGCTGGTTCCCGGCTTCATCTCCCTTGGAAAGACCCCGGAACTTGTGTGGACCGTGGTGGACATCGTATCCGGTTTCTGGTGCATCCCCAATGCCATTGCACTGCTGTTCTTATCAGGGACATTTATGAAGGTATTCAATGATTATCAGGAAAAATATATGAAAAACTAATCCAGTGTGAAGGAGGGGCGGCGTTTTAGGCCCTGGCATCAAAAAGGGCGGTAGAAGCAGCCCCTCCGGAACCTGGCGTCCGGGCCGCAGCCGTCCTAAGGAACCTGTCCGGCCCCGCCGTTCCTCACGGGACAGGCCGCGCCATGGCCCCGCGGACGTACCCTCGCGCCCCAAATCTTACTTAAAGCGCCTTTCTCAGCGCCTCTGCCATCTCCTCATATTCCTCATCCCTAAGCATGGTCTTCCCGCTGTTCATTTCAAAGGTGCCGCCCCATTCCTCGCCGCCCTTGTATTTGGGAACTATATGGAAATGCAGATGGCAGCCCGTGTCGCCGTATGCGCCGTAGTTTACCTTATCCGGGTTAAAAACCTTGTGCACGGCCCTGGATACCTGGGCGATCTCCGCAAAGTAATCATTCCTCTCCTCATCCGTCAGGTCTATCAGCTCGCTTACATGCTTTTTGTGGGCCAGGATCACCCTTCCCTTCTTGCTCTGCTCCTTGAATATATAAAGGAAGCCTGTCTTCATTTCACATACAGGATACCCGAATTTGGCAACCAGCCCTCCCTGCATGCAATATGCGCAATTCGTATCTTTTACCATTTCTTCCATGACCACTATCTCCTTTATGTTTGATTTTATTTTGGTTTTAACATACCACTTATGGGTGGCAAAAGCAATTCCAATATTTGTTTTTCTTTCTATGTACCATCTTTTCCATTTCTATGTTATAATGATACACAAGTATCAATATAGGAGCAGTGTTATGAGTAAAGCAGACTTCAGACGCAGGCAGGCACGCAGGCGCAGACATAAATTAACCATGATGTCGAGGCATCTTCCGACATTTATTGTATTATTGGCCATCACACTACTGGTAGGGGGCGGTGTTTTCACCCTCTACCGGTTTGTTTTGGGGAAACAGCCCCCAAGGCCGGGCAGCTCTGTCCAGGCAGCAGTATCCTCTGCCCAGGCAGACCCTTCTTCAGGCGGCGTGACCAGCCCAGGGCCCTCGGATGAGGACACGCAGGTAATAGAGGATGATGTCTCCAGGCTTATTGCCCAGGCGGACAGGCTGGCGATGGGTTACGATTATGACAAGGCCATTGACCTTGTCAACAGCAGCGGGCTGGACGTGACCGAAGCCAGGGTGCAGGAAGCCCTTGGGCGGTATGAGGCAGAAAAGGCAGCCCTGGTGCCGGCTGATATGAATAAGATTACCCATGTATTCTTCCACACACTGATTATGGATACATCCAAGGCATTTGACGGTGACAAGGACAGCGGAGGGTATAATTCAGTCATGACCACCAAGGATGAGTTCATGAAAATGCTTCAGGCCATGTATGACCGTGGTTATGTACTGGTGCGGATCCATGACATTGCCTACGAAGAAACGGACGGAAACGGCAGCAAACGGTTTGTGAAGGGCAAGATCATGCTGCCCGAGGGCAAGCAGCCATTTGTGATGTCCCAGGATGATGTGTGTTACTACCCATACATGGACGGGGACGGATTTGCCAGCCGTATTGTAATCGGCGAGGACGGCAAGCCCACCTGTGAGATGGTCATGGATGACGGCACCGTGTCTACCGGTTCCTACGACCTGGTTCCCCTACTGGAGGATTTCATTCAGGAACATCCTGATTTCTCATACAAGGGAGCAAGGGCCATCATTGCATTTACCGGATATGAAGGCATTCTTGGCTACCGTACGGCTTCCTCCTATTCAGACAGCCCCACCTATGAGGCTGACAGGGAACAGGCCGCCAAGGTGGCGCAGTGCTTAAGGGACAATGGCTGGGAGCTGGCCTCCCACAGCTGGGGCCATCTGCAGCTGGGGGTGGCCAGGAATCCGGAGGATGGCTTTGCCATTTCCGAGGAGCGTTTCCGCACGGATACGGACAAGTGGGAAGCCGAGGTGGAATCCCTGATTGGCCCCACGGATATCCTGCTCTATCCTTACGGCAACGATATTGCTGACTGGCACGCATATAAGGATGACAACCCCCGGTTTCAATATCTGGAGTCCAAGGGATTCCGGTATTTCTGTAACGTGGATGCCAGTACCCCATACTGGATGCAGATGGGCAATAACTATCTGCGCATGGCAAGGAGGAACCTGGACGGCTACCGGCTCTATGAGGACATGACCCAGACAGACCCGGCCAAAAAGCGCTTAAGCGATTTATTCGATGCGGCTCAGATATTCGATCCTGCAAGACCCACTCCGGTGGAGTGGAGTTACCAATAGGATTTACCTTAATGGCATCCCAATGAACAGGCAGTGTGCCGGCAGCTTCCATACGAAGCCGCCGGCACACTGCCTGTTTTATCCTTCCCCCCTTCCCTGTCCGGTTCCCCGTCCTTAATTTATCCCGGCCGCACATGTACAGGCAAGAACCCACGAACTGTTTCCCGTTGTCAACATATAATAAATCAAGGAATTGATTTCTAATTGAAAGGAGCTTTTTCATGATTCCCAAACTGGAAGTAAATGGGGTCAGCTACTCCTACCACTCATTGGATGGTGAGACGCTGGCCCTTTCCAATATATCATTTGATGTGTCTGCCGGGGAATTTGTGGCTATTGTGGGACCATCAGGCTGTGGAAAATCCACCCTGCTGACCATGCTCAGCGGGCTGACCCAGCCTGAAAAGGGGACCATCAGCATTGACGGCGCCCCCCTGTCCAAAGCCCATTCCGCGATTGGCTATATGCTGCAGAAGGACCATTTATTTGAATGGCGCAACATTTTCTCCAACATTTCCCTTGGACTTGAAATACAAAAACGGTTGGACGAACCTGCCAGGCTTGAACTTCTGGATATGATGTCCGCCTATGGCCTGGCCGGCTTTGAATATGCAAAGCCTTCCGAACTTTCCGGGGGCATGCGCCAGAGGGCGGCATTAATCAGGACCCTGGCCCTGAAACCGGATATACTGCTGTTGGATGAGCCATTTTCCGCCCTGGACTATCAGACAAGATTGTCTGTGTGCGATGATATCAGCTCCATCATACGGAGGACCCACAAAACGGCCATCCTGGTGACCCACGACCTGTCTGAGGCCATCAGTGTGGCCGACCGTATTGTTGTGCTGTCCGCACGTCCCGGACGGGTCAAGTCAGTTTTATCCATTGATTTCCCGGAAGGCTGCACCCGCTCCCTTGACAGGCGTAACTGCCCGGAATTTTCCAATTATTTTAATACCGTATGGAAGGAGCTGAAGACATATGAATCATAACGGTCCTTGTTATACCATACAGGAACAGGGCAGGAAAAACTGCGGCACCTGTGAAATGTCCGTGGCCCAGCAGGCCTTTGTTGAAGGGGAACTGCGCCGCCACCGGCAGGTTACCATCTGCCGCATCATGCTTTTAGTGCTTCTTCTGGCGCTTTGGGAGCTGGCGGCCGACATGCACTGGATTGACAGCTTCATCTTCAGTTCCCCCACCATGATTGCCAAGTGCCTGGTAACCATGACCCGGGACGGCAGCCTGTTCCTCCACACAGGCGTCACCCTGCTGGAAACCCTTATAAGCTTTGCACTTTGCACGGTTTTTGGCCTGGCCTGCGCCCTGCTTTTATGGTCCAGCAAAAGCGTTGCCCAGGTGCTGGAGCCGTTCCTGGTACTTTTAAACAGCCTTCCCAAGTCAGCCCTGGCCCCCCTGCTCATTGTATGGCTGGGCAACAATATGAAGACCATCATCGTGGCCGCCGTGTCCGTGGCCGTGTTCGGATCCATCCTGACACTCTACACCGGCTTTACCCAGATGGATACGGAAAAAATCAAGCTGATCTACTCCCTGGGCGGAAACCGGAAGGATGTGCTGGTAAAGGTCCTGCTTCCAGGTTCCCTGCCCATGCTCATCAGCAACATGAAGGTGAACATCGGCCTGTGCCTGGTGGGCGTCATCATCGGGGAGTTCCTGTCCGCCAAGGCCGGACTTGGTTATCTGATTACCTATGGGTCACAGACCTTTGCCATGACCATGGTGGTGACCTCCATTGTGATACTTTGTATTGTGTCCGGGATGCTGTATCAAATCATTGCGTATGCGGAAAAGAGGATAAGTAAGCTTAGTTAACCCTTCAGGCAGGAGCAGGACTTTATAGTTTTGTATGGGTACTGCTCCTATCTGTCCCGTACTGTCTTTAGCAGACCATATCTTAATGCCTCATGGGTCATTTGTCACAAATGCACAATTTCCCAATTAACTTTTTTACACTTTTAACAAATCTAATATTACCTATTGACTTAGAATTTCATGGTATGTATAATGTAGTCAATTGAACAGGGCTTGTAACTATATTTAATGATAGGCAATACCTTCACAATGCTTTAGGCGTGTGTTTGTATTGCTTTTTTTATGCCTATTTTTACCGGAGGGAGGTACAGCAGCCATGATGATTAAGACAATATTAAACAATAACGCCGTTATAGCCATTGATGAAAATGAAAAGGAGGTTGTTATTGTTAAGAACGGGATAGGGTTTAACAGCAAAAAGGGGATGGTGCTGAAGGACAACGATATGGAGAAAGTATTTATCCTCCAGGAAAAGAATGTTTCCGATGATATGATACACCTGCTGTCGCTGATAAGTGAGGAATACATAGAAGTCTCCAAAAAAATTGTGGATTATGGCCGCACGGTCTTAAAGACAGGCGTCCATGACAGCATTTATGTTACCTTGTCCGACCATATCGAACTGGCCGTGTCCAGAAAGAAAAAGGGAATCGCCTTTGACAATGCCATGACCTGGAGCATTAAGAAAACCTACCGTGAAGAATACCACATCGGCGAGGTGGCTTTAAAAATCATCCAGATTGAGTGCGGGGTCACCCTTCCCGAGGAGGAGGCAGGCCTTATCGCATTGCATTTTGTCAATGCCAAGATTCACAATGAACCGGAAGTAACCCATGACTTTGCATACATTTCCGTGTTTGTACAGGACCTTATTAATTTCATCAAATACTTCCTGTGTACGGAAATGGATGAGAACTCCCTGGAATACAACCAGCTGCTCAGCTATCTCCAGACCCTGGCCCTGGTACTGGATGACAGGAAGGCTGCCGCCGTCAGCAGCGACAGCCGGTACTATGAAATGCTCCGGTATGCAAAAGGATATTTTAAAAGGGCTTATGACTGCAGTGACCGTATCCGCAGGTTTACCAAGGAAAAATATGACTTGGAAATCCAGCCTGAGGATATCCTGCACCTTACCATGTACATCAACAAATTCATTAAAAAGGAGTAATGACCTATGTCCAATCAAGAACTGGCCGCCAGGATAATTGAACTTATCGGCGGAAACAGCAACATAAGCCGGGCAGCCCACTGCATGACCCGCCTGCGGCTTAATTTATATAATAATGATTTAATCCAGTTAAAAGAAATCGAGTCCCTGAAAGGTGTATTGGGGGCACAGATGCAGAACCAGCAGCTTCAGATCATTATCGGCCCCCAGGTTGGTTCCCTGTATAACGAGATTGCTGCCCAGGCCAATCTAAACCCTGCTGCTGATGCGCCAAAGACCAACCAGAAGCTTTTTACCAGGTTCCTGGATATCCTGTCAGGCATCTTTCTTCCGGTCATCCCCGCCATTGCCGGCGCCGGTATGCTGAAGGCCATCATCGCCCTTTTAAAGGCAGCTAACCTGGTCCAGGTGGACAGCTACACATTCCAGCTGTTTAACATGATGGCGGACTGTATTTTCTATTTCCTGCCCTTTTTCCTGGCAGTATCCAGTGCAAAGATATTTAAGACCAATGCCACACTGGCCGTTGCCCTGGCAGCAGCCATCCTTCATCCCACCTTCACGGCATTTGTCAGTGCCGGGGACGTTACGGCCATTGAGTTTTTCGGCCTCCCTGTGCGCCTGGTGAACTACAGCTATTCCGTCATCCCAATCGTGCTGTCTGTCTGGATATTAAGCTATGTATACCGTTTTGTGGATAAACACATGCCCAATATCCTGAAGGTCATATTCACACCCACTGTTGTACTGCTTATCATGGTGCCCCTTGAACTGGTTGTCCTGGGACCGTTGGGAAGCTATGCCGGCAGCGCGCTGACCAGCTTCATCACATACCTGTTTTCTGTCAATGCCTTTATTGCAGGATTCGTGATGTCCCTCATCCGTCCTTTGACCGTAATGACCGGTATGCATCAGGGTTTTACCCCGGTTGTATTCCAGAACCTGGCTGAACTTGGCTATGATATGCTGCTTCCGACCATGATGATGTCCACCATGGCGCAGTTCGGGGCGACCGCGGCCATGTATTTCCGTGTGAAGAACCGGGAGAAAAAGTCCCTCATCGTATCGGCCAGCTTTTCCGCCATCATGGGTATTACAGAACCGGCTTTATACGGTGTGCTCATAAGCTACAAAAAGGCATTTTTCGCTGCCTGCCTGGGAGGTGCGCTGGGCGGAGGTTATATCTCCATGACCCATTTTCATCTGCTGAGTTTTGCCTCCTCCAGTATTGTCAGCCTTCCCCTGTATTTCCAGTCCAATGTATCCAATGTACTGATTGCCATTGCCATCAGTATCGTATCCGCGTTCGCGCTTACGCTGGTTTTAGAAAAGACGGATACGGCAGCGGATAGCAGCACCTTTTGCGGATACACCGACACCTCACAGGCATCCGTGGACCCATTGCCGGCAGATTTTGCAGCTCCTGCGGCCCCGCTGCTCCACAGCGCTGTAATCACTGCTCCGGTAAGCGGACGCATCACCCCTTTATCTGAAGTGCCTGACAACACCTTTGCATCCGGCATCCTGGGGGACGGCTTTGCCATCATGCCCACAGACGGCACAATCCATGCGCCTGTGGACGGCACGGTCACTGCCCTCTACTCATCCAAGCACGCAATCGGCATCACCGGCCCGGACGGCCTGGAAGTCCTGGTCCACATCGGACTTAATACAGTACAGCTGGAGGGCAGGTATTTTGAAGCATATGTTAAAAGCGGGGATAACGTCAAAAAGGGGCAGAAGCTGATTACCTTTGATTTATCTGCCATAGAAAAGGAATATAATCCCATCACACCGGTACTGGTGCTTAACAGCAATAAAAAACTGGATTTCATGAAAAAAATGAATGACGCAGTCACTGCCAACACAGACGTATTACAGGTACAATTTGAATAAGGAGGAAACACATGAGACAGTTTAAGGATGATTTTTTATGGGGCGGCGCAACTGCCGCCAACCAGTTTGAAGGCGGCTGGAACGAGGGCGGCAAGGGCCTATCCACTGCTGATGTAACCCGTTTTAAGCCGGATGTGGATGTGGAGGATATGCAGAAGCAATGGGAAATCACATCTGCGGACATTGAGCAGGCCATCCGCACACAGGATACCGCCTACTATCCCAAGCGCCATGGTTCTGATTTCTACCATCACTATAAAGAAGATATTGCGCTGATGGCCGAGATGGGCTTTAAGGTGTTCCGCATGTCCATTGCCTGGTCCAGGATTTTCCCAAGAGGTGATGAGGAAACCCCCAACGAGGAGGGGCTGGCATTCTATGACCGTGTCTTTGATGAGCTGCATAAATACGGCATCGAGCCCCTGGTCACCATGTCCCATTATGAGCCGCCCCTGGCTTTTGTAACCGAGTATGACGGCTGGTACTCCAGGGAATCTGTTACATTTTTTACACGTTATGTGACAGCTATCTGCAACCGCTACAAGGATAAAGTAAAATACTGGCTCACCTTTAACGAGGTGGACAGTGTCATACGTCACCCATTCATGACAGGCGGTCTTATAGAAGATCATTTTCCTTCCCATGAAGCCTTTGAACAGGCCCTATACCAGGCCATGCACCATCAATTTGTAGCCAGTGCCCTGGCCACAAAAATCTGCCATCAAACCATTCCAGGTTCCAAGGTTGGCTGCATGCTGACCAAGCTGACCTTCTATCCTTATACCTGCAGACCGGAGGATGTGCTGAAGGCCCAGCAGGATATGCGCGCCACCCTGGCCTTTGCAGACGTACAGGTATTCGGCAGATATCCCGCCTATCTGAAAGCCCTTTATAAGAAGAAAAACATTGTCCTGAAAAAGGAAACAGGGGATGATGAGATACTTGGAAGTTACCCTGTAGACTTCATTTCCTTCTCCTACTACTCCTCTTCCTGCTCAGCCGCTGACACCACGGGCCTTATCGTGGCCGAGGGCAATACATGTGCCGCCATCAAAAATCCGTATCTGAAGGCAAGCGCATGGGGATGGCAGATTGACCCTGTGGGACTGCGCATTTCCATGGTGGATCTGTATGACCGATACCGTCTTCCTCTGTTCATTGTGGAAAATGGTCTGGGCGCCCAGGATGTGCCGGAAGCAGACGGGAGCATACAGGATGATTACCGTATCCACTACATGCAGGAGCATATCAAAACCATGTATGACGCTGTGACCCGGGACGGCGTGGAACTGATGGGATATACATGCTGGGGCTGTATCGACCTTGTGTCCAACTCCTCCAACCAGATGAGCAAGCGGTACGGCATGGTTTACGTGGACTGTGATGACTATGGCAACGGTACATTTAACAGGAAAAGGAAAAAATCCTTTGACTGGTATAAAGAGGTAATTGCCACCAACGGGGCCAGTGTCCTTAACAGGTAACGCCCAACGGTAAATCGCGGACAGGTAACGGACAGGCAGATTCGACGGACAGGCAAACCGCAAATTTCCTGTTGACAAATCCCCTTCCATATCTTATACTGATTTCCATAAACAGGGGAGCTTATTGATAGGCTGAGAGGAAGTTGTGAACTTCGACCCATGAACCTGATTTGGATAATGCCAACGTAGGGACCCATGAAGCAGCTTTTATGCGGGAATACCTTGGTATTCCCGTTTTTTATTGCTTGAAAGCCAGATACCTTATATCCGGCTGCCTTAAAATCCATATTGGTAAACAGAGTGAGCAGATGTTCACGAAGGGGTGCACCACCGCGGGTGTATTGCTTCGTGAACTTTTTTTATGCCCATATCATGCAACAATCCCACAGCAAAGGAGGTGGAACAATGGCAGTCATCAATGGCATCACCGTTGGACTGACGCAGGCAGTGCCAGTCAGTACATATCTTATGGAACACAATTACCGGCTGGATTGCATTGCCGTGGAGCTGAACGGCGGCATTCTGCCAAAAGACAGCTATGACACAACCTGTCTGACGGACAGCGATGTGATGGAAATCGTAAATTTTGTAGGAGGAGGATGACAATGGATGATACAGTGACCAGGGAACAGCTGCAAAAAGCCCTGCGGGAACGGCATACCCAAGAGGTCCAGGAAAAGCTGGATAAGGCACGGGTCGCCGTGGCAGGGCTTGGAGGGCTTGGCTCCCATGTGGCGGCAGCGCTGGCAAGGATTGGTGTGGGTCACCTGCATCTCGTGGATTTTGACGTGGTGGACATCACCAACCTGAACCGGCAGCAGTATACGGCCAGGCATCTGGGAACCTGCAAGACAGATGCGCTGGCAGATGCATTAAGGGAAATAAATCCTTACCTGGATATTTACACGGACCGCGTGAAAGTGACAGAGGATAACCTGGTTTCCCTGTTCAGCGGGGAAACCATTATCTGCGAGGCATTTGATTGCCCGCAGGCCAAGGCCATGCTGGCCAATGGCATACTGACCCATTTCCCCGGCAAATATCTGGTGGCCGCATCCGGCATGGCCGGGTTTGGCAGCAGCAATACCGTGATTACCAGGAAGGCCGGAAAAAACTTCTACCTCTGCGGGGACGGCATCTCGGATCCTGCATCCGGAGCCGGCCTCATGGCGCCCAGGGTAATGCTCTGCGCAGCCCATCAGGCCAACATGATTGTACGGCTGATCCTGGGTGAGGAGGATCCGTAGGGCGTATCTGATAACTCACGGCAGCCCCATCAAACACATAAAAAAGGAGATTTCAGACAATGACAGACAAAATCACTCAGACAGACCACGACCCGTTCATCCTGGGAGGGCATACCTTCACCTCCCGTTTCATCCTGGGCTCAGGCAAGTATTCCCTGGATTTGATCCGAGCTGCCGTGGAGCAGGCAGATGCCCAAATCATCACCCTGGCCCTGCGCAGGGCAAATGAAGGAGGGCCTGCAAACATACTGGACTATATACCGGGGCATGTGACCCTTCTTCCCAATACCTCCGGTGCCAGGAATGCAGATGAGGCTGTGCGCATTGCACGCCTGGCCAGGGCAGCGGGATGCGGGGACTTTGTGAAAATAGAGGTCATCCGCGACGCAAAATACCTGCTGCCTGACAATACCGAGACCGTGAAGGCAACAGAAATCCTTGCCAAGGAAGGCTTTGTGGTCATGCCCTATATGTACCCGGACCTGAACGCAGCCAGGGACCTGGCCAATGCAGGCGCTGCCTGCATCATGCCCCTGGCCGCCCCCATCGGAACCAACAAGGGGCTGTGCACAAAGGACTTCATCCAAATCCTTATTGACGAGATTGACCTTCCAATCATTGTGGACGCAGGAATCGGGCGCCCGTCCCAGGCATGCGAGGCAATGGAAATGGGGGCGGCTGCCATCATGGCCAACACAGCCATTGCAACCGCAGGGGACGTGCCTGCCATGGCCCATGCATTCAGGCTGGCAATTGAATCCGGGCGGCAGGCTTATCTGGCCGGGCTTGGACGAACCCTGGATAAGCAGGCCAGCGCCTCCTCCCCCCTGACCGGATTCCTTCATGACTAAACCACAGAAAGGCAGATACTATGTCCAATAACAAGAATGAAACCAATGTGTTTAATAAAAGCATACTGAACACCCAGGTACGCCAGGACCTGGAAATGGAGCGGACCGACCACATGGCCTATCTTCCGGACATGGAGGTCCTTGATTCCGGCATTGACCGCCAGGTCCTTTCCATGATGGAGTCCTATGACCCGGCGTCTTATACGGCCGATGATGTAAAGGCCGCCTTAAACCATGACATGCGCGGCCCTGAGGATTTTGCAGCCCTCCTCTCCCCTGCCGCGCAGCCGCTTCTTGAGGAGATTGCCAGGACGGCCCAGTCAGAGACAAGAAAACATTTTGGCAACTCCGTCCAAATGTTCACACCCATCTATATTGCCAATTACTGCGAAAACTACTGTATTTACTGTGGGTTTAACTGTAAGAACAAAATCCGGCGTGCCATGCTTGACCCGGAACAGATTGAGAAGGAAATGAAGTCCATTGCAGCAACCGGCCTGCAGGAAATCCTGATACTTACAGGCGAAAGCCGCAGCCATTCCACAGTCCCCTACATTGGGGAGGCCTGCCAGATCGCAAGGAACTACTTTAAGGTCATCGGGCTGGAAATCTATCCCCTGAATTCGGATGAATATGCCTTTCTGCACGGATGCGGGGCTGACTATATAACGGTTTTCCAGGAAACCTATGATTCCGGTAAGTACGAAACCCTGCATCTGTCCGGGCATAAACGGTGTTTTCCTTACCGTCTCAACACCCAGGAACGGGCCCTCATGGGCGGCATGCGGGGCGTTGGCTTCGGGGCCCTGCTGGGGCTGGCGGATTTTCGCAGGGATGCATACGCAGCCGGCTGCCATGCCTGGCTCCTGCAGAGGAAATACCCCCATGCTGAGATTGCATTTTCCTGCCCAAGGCTCCGGCCAATCATCAACAATGACAGAATCAATCCCATGGATGTACACGAAACGCAGCTGCTTCAGGTGGTGTGCGCTTACCGCCTCCTGATGCCGTGGGCAGGCATCACTGTCTCCACCAGGGAGTGCGCACGGGTAAGGGACAACCTGGTTTCCATTGCCGCAACCAAGATATCGGCAGGCGTGAGCACGGGTATCGGCAGCCATTCGGACGAAATCAAGGAGAAAGGGGACGGCCAGTTTGAGATATCGGACGGGCGGAGCGTGGATGAGGTGTTCCATGACCTGCTTGCCCGGGATCTGCAGCCGGTCATGAGTGATTATATCTATGTGTGAGGATTTAATGATGGACCCTGAACTGAGAGGGCACATCCTGGCAATCACCAACAGGAACCTCTGTTCCAGACCCTTTGAGGAACAGGTCCGCCGGGTCTGCTGTTTTCATCCGGCTGCCCTGATACTAAGGGAAAAGGACTTACCGGATGCCGGGTATGGTGAACTGGCCAAAGAGGTGATGAAGATATGCAGGGAATATCAGGTTCCCTTCATTCCCCACAGCTTCATGGAAACAGCCCGCCAACTGGGCGCGGATAAAATCCATCTCCCCCTTTGGCGGCTGCGTGAGGCATCCGGCACAGGCCTGCTGGATGGCTTTAAGACAATAGGCGTCTCTGTCCACAGTGTGGAGGAAGCCCTGGAGGCAGAGGCCCTTGGGGCCTCCTATCTCATTGCCGGGCATATCTATGCCACGGACTGCAAAAAAGGGCTGCCTGCGCGCGGGACCGGCTTCCTGCGCGCGGTCTGTGAAGCGGCGGACATCCCTGTCTATGGAATCGGAGGCATCCATCTGGATGAGGCACAGATAAAAGAAGTGCTGGGATGCGGGGCGGCCGGAGGATGTATCATGTCGGGAATGATGAGGATTTAGGGTGGGAATGAATTCCCAAACACCTCCCAAGACAAAAAGCAGTTGACGCCGCCCCTCCGGCAGCAGTAGAATTAACCCACAGCAGACTTTTTGCAGGGAAATAAAATCTGATAGAAAAAGAGGTTTACATCCATGGGCTTCCTTATAAAACCAGCCGCCTTCGGCGCACTGATACTGGCAGGCTGCCTGCTTAGGCACAAGAACATCTTAAGCAGCAATGACCAGAAGACATTCAGCAGGCTTGTGCTCAATATCACGCTCCCTGCCGCTGTCATCCATTCTTTTTACGGGTTTGAAAAGGAACCATCCCTTTACCTCATGATTGCCATGGGCTTCCTGTGCAGCCTCCTTCCCTTTCTGGCAGCCTACTGCCTGACAGGTAAGCTGAACCGCCAGGACCGGATGTTCACCATGGTTAATATAGCAGGATACAACATCGGCTGTTTTACCCTGCCCTTAATCCAGAATTTTTTCGGCCAGACCGGCTCCGTGGCTGCCTGCATGTTCGATACCGGCAATGCCGTGATGATGACCGGAGGTTCCTATGCCCTGGTAACCACCCTGCTGCATCTGGATACCGGGGACAATGGCTCCGTGCAGACGCCTGTGTGGAAAAGGTTCCTGGGATCCATTCCCTTTGACACCTATATGCTGATGCTGGTTTTCTCCTCCATTGGAATCCAGATTCCCGGCTGGCTGGACGCCCTGCTGGAACCGGTTTACCAGGCAAACAGCTTTCTGGCCATGCTGATGATTGGGATGATGCTGCGTCCTGTCCATGGCAGCGCCGCCCTCCGGAACGCCATGCGGGTCATCCTGGGACGGCTGGCATTTGCCTGCATTTTCTCCCTGTCCATCTACCACTTTGCGCCCCTTTCCCTGGAAATGCGGCAGGTGCTGGCCGTGACCGTATTTGCCCCGGTCAGCACCCTGGCTCCTATCTATACGGAAAAATGCAAGGGAGACACGGCTGTATCCAGCTTTACCGCCTCTGTGTCCATTGTCATCGGATTATTCGTCATGTCAGGGCTGGCTATGTGGTTCCGGCTGTAGCGGCGGCGGCAGCAGCTATTTGACAGTCCATGCTTTATCCGTGAAATAAACGCTTCTGGCCAGCTTCAGCACATCCGTATCCTCGTATAAATCCGCATTCAGTGAAATGGAATATACCTCGCTGCTGTCCGGCTTTGCAAAGAATACATACCACATACGGGAGGTCCGGTCCTTCTCCGGCACAGGTCCGTACTCAGCTTCCACGTCTTCCAGTGAGGCAGGGGTGTATAAATCATGCTGTACCAGAACCAGCAGGGCAGGGGCCTCACAGTCAATGACCATGACTGGTTCCGTGATAAACACGGAATGGTTCCATGGAAGGTCAATGCCTGACAGTCCGCCCTGACTGAACCTGCAGTCCGGCCATCCGCCCGTATAGCGTTCCACTGCGCCCGCAGCCCACCATGAATTAGGAACCGTATCATAATCAATATGGGAAGCCAGATGGTCCAGACGTTTTATGTCTTCCGGGTCTGAGGTCGCAAATACATTTCCCCCCGTACTGCTGCCCAGCGCCTCTGTATACTCCTGGTTGGACAGTTCCCGGGGCAGCCGGTACGTCATGTAATCCGTCATGGCTGTATGGGTATCTAAAAAGCGGCGGATGCCCTCTTCGTCCGGCAGCGTCATCCCATAATGCTTCACATCTTCCGGTGTACGGTAAATATTCAGCATTTCTGAGGTTGGCTGGCGTATCAGGATAATATCCGCCAGGCTGCCGTCCTCCCTGTCATATGAGATAGTCAGCGAGTACAGTTCCCCCTTATAATAAAACATGTAGTATTCAGACCAGTTAAGGAAACCGCCCGCTTCCTTGCTGTCCGCCTCATTCGGTTCAGGAAAATCCGCGGTCCGCGCTTCCAGATCTTCCGTATCACGGATTCCGGCCAGACGTATCACATCTTCTGCCGTGATGGCTTTGGCTGATTGCGGATGACCCGCCGTCTTTACAGGAAGCCGGTCCGCGTCCGCTGCTGTTCCGTCTGCTGACCCCCTATCCGCTGCCCTGGTTCCATCTGCTGTCCCGGTTCCATCTGCTGTCCCGGCTCCATCTGCTGCCCCGGTTCCATCTCCCGCTCCTATCCCGTCTGTCCCTCCATCTTCCGGTATCACCCCGTCCTCCATTCCCTCCGGCGCCTCCCATATCTCCTCCGGTATCCAGATTCCCTCAGCCCCAAAGGGCTGAATCATGGAAACAGCTGCCTGGCTTTTATCCGGGAACGTGTAGACAGCCACCATCACATCACCGTCTTTCACAACCGCGGCCTCCCCTCCCTGGAGATTCAGGAGCATTTCCATGGCCAGTCCAGGGTCCAGCAGGTCCTGGTACACCATATCTGTCCGGGCATTCCGGTTCAGTGCCTCTGCCATCCCTTCCTGCCTGTAATCCATGGGTGTCCCGGCAATCCCGCCGCTGTATGCCTCATAAAACCCAGCAGCAGAATGGATTTCTTCATATTGGGTCAGCTGGCTCTGGTCCACATACCAGACACCGCCTGTCTTCTTCCAGGTAATCCGCTCCTTCCATACCCACCGGTGCGGGTCAGAGGTCATGGCATAGTAGGTAATCTCAGTCTGATTTTCCTGATTATGAATCTGATAGAGATGGTCCATGGGCCAAGGACTGGACCATCCGAAACTGATATACGGGTCATCCTGCAGTGACATGACCGGTTCCATCTTATAAAAGCCTTCCGGATGTCCCGGATCATACATACCATATAATGCCGTTCCATCCCTGTCACAAAAAGCCTGGGCCCACTGCCCTGCCCTGGCTCCTATGTCATCCTGCTTTTTCCCTGTATAAGTGCACACCGCCAGCCAGGAAAGCGCAAGCACGATCAGCGCCGCCATGACTCCCGTGGTTTTCGGATGTTTTGCCAAAATGGAAATACGCTCCTTCACAGCCTTTTTCCCATTCCACATGTCAGAAGAAATATTCAGGAATCCGGACGCAGCCCTGGGTTTGACAGTCAGGTCAATCAATGTCCTTCCATAGGAAAACCGCTCCTCCTCCCCCAGACGCCGGACCGCATCCGCATCACAGGACAGCTCGCAGTCACGCTTGGATAAGAACGCGGCCGCCCATACCAGCGGGTTAATCCAGTAGTAGCAAAGCAGGATACAGCGCAGCCCTCCCCAGATATGGTCGCGGCGGCGGGCATGACAGTCCTCATGGACCAGCACATGAGACATGCGGGTTCCGTCTCCCTCCATGTCCTTTGGAAGGTAAATGGCCCGGTCACCCAGATAGGACATGAAACAGGGAACAGCCAGATCCTCAACCAAATAGACCGGAAGCTCCGTGACCCCATAGGTATCTCCGTGATAACGTTCCCTGCTTCTGTAAAGGCGCCATGAAAAACGGAAATTAATCCAGAGCATCCATATAAACAAAAGGATGCCGCCCGCACCCCACAAAACCAGGATGATCATCTGCCAGTCAATCCCCGCTGCCCGTTGGGCCATGGTGGCAGGAGCCGTATAATGTGTCACCTGCCCTGAAGCCAGATTATGGATCAGCGGTTTAAGGTCCGGCCTTAAAGCAGCCTGTTCCCGGACAGTCTCCGCTGCATTCATCACACTGAAAGGGCTTGTCATATTCCCCATAAAGCCCAGCACAGGATAAAACCACGGCATCACCAGCCGGATTGCCGCAAGTCCCCATATGCCGTACTGAAGCTGGGGACTGATCCTTCCCCTTAAAAGAAAGCGGAGAAGGATGATCCCCAGAATCAGGACTGATGAAGTAATTAATGTCTCAGCCATGGCGCTCCTCCTCTGCCTTATCAAGAATTGCCTTCAATTCCTCAATCTCCTCATCTGATAATCCGCTGGAGTTCACCATGGCATTGACCAGCAGGCTTAAGCTTCCCTGGTACATGCGGTTCAAGAATCCCCTGGTCTCCTCAATAACCGCCCCGTCCCTCTCAACGCAGGGGTAAAAGAGCTTGGCCCGTTCCCCCTCCTCATGGCAGACAGCCCCTTTGGCTTCCAGCCGCTTCAGCATGGTGATGATAACATTCCTCCCCCATCCGGTTGTCTGTTCCAATTCCTTTGTGAGATGGGTGATTGTTTTGGGCGGATTCTGCCATAAAAGGTTCATTAATTTCCATTCACCGTCTGATAGGTTGATCTTTTCCATGTTAAGTCCTCCGGATTCCTGTCATTTTATGCTGCGTAGCTTCAATATCCCTATAGCTTCGATGCCGCCATGTTTTAATACTATCATAAAAACCGTACCGCAATCTGTTCCTGTTTGTATCAGCGCATATTAGTATACATATGTATACTAATATTGTAAGTCCAAACCGGATGCCTGTCAATATGGAATCTTGTCTGCCATCCCCCTCTTCCCTTTTTTCCAAAAAGACGCCTTTACAACTCCCTATCTGCCCCTGCACCGCCCAACATCCTTCTCCTCCTGCACATTTACCTTTCCCCTTGCCTTTCACCCAAAAATACCCTATGATTAAATCAAATACGGATGAACATCCTATATGGGGAAAGGCGGTAAAGAATGGCAGATTATCCTGATATATTAAAAAGAGAGCATTTGACCAATGAGGAACGCAAATGCATCTGCAACCAGCTGATGACCACGGAAAGCCATATGGAACGGCTGATACTGAAACATTTTACAGATGAAGATTTCCGTAAGGTCTGGGAGCGCAAGATAGGCGGAGGGGTCATAGGAGGCAAGGCCTGCGGCCTGCTTGTGGCGAGAAAACTGATTGAAGGGAACATGCCCCAATACTCCGGACATATCGAACCGCATAATTCCTTCTTTATCGGCACGGATGTATTCTACCGGTACCTGGTGCTGAACCGCTGTGCCGAGCTTAAGGCGCAGCATACCCTGGAAAAGGAGCATTTTAAGGAAACAGAAGAACTGACAAACCGGTTAAGGAAGGGCATGATTCCGGATGATATACATAAAGAACTGGCAGACATGCTGGACCATTATGGAACCACCCCTATTATTGTACGTTCCAGCAGTATCATGGAAGACGGATATGGCAATGCCTTTTCCGGCAAATACGAATCCATCTTCTGTATGAACCAGGGAACAAAGAAGGAACGGCTGGAGGAACTGGAGGACGCCATCCGCCGTGTCTATGCCAGCGTAATGAATGAACAGGCCATTGAATACCGCAGGAAACGTCATCTGCTGGATGTGGATGAACAGATGGCGCTGCTGATCCAGCAGGTGGCAGGGCAGGCGTACGGCAGTTTCTATTTTCCGGCTGCAGCCGGAATGGGCTGTTCTTACAATCCATATAAGTGGATGGAATATCTGAATCCTGAGGCAGGCATGCTGCGCATGGTAGCCGGACTCGGTACCCGTGCAGTGGAACGGACCCCAGGGGATTACCCACGTCTCATATGCCTGGACCGGGCACAGGCCAATCTGCGCACCACCATGGCAGATCGGCACAAATTCTCCCAGCGGAAGGTGGACGTGCTGGACTTTGCCGCCAAACAGCTCTGCACAAAGCCGTTGGAACAGATAATAGGGCTTCTGCCAGACAGGCAGAAAAAAATGGTCTTAAGCAGGGATACGGAGGCGGAAGACATGCTGGCGGAACGCCATATCTACAGAAAGGTATACTTTGCAGACTGCCAGGGACTGGTGGATGACATGGATTTCATACATCTGATGCGGGACCTTATGAAAATGCTGGAAGCAGCGTATGAACGCCCTGTGGATGTGGAATTTGCCGTTTCCTGCCCGGATCAGGGCGGATGGAAGCTGAACCTGCTGCAATGCAGGCCCCTCCAGGCCGTCCGTTCCGAACAGGTGCGGATTCCGGAAGGCGTGGACCATGAACTTCTGTTTGACGTGCGAAGGACGTCCATGCGGCGTTCCAAGGAAGAGCGGATTGATTACATTGTCTGGGTGGACCCACAGCAATATTACGAATATACCTATGCGAAAAAACCGGATGTGGCGCGGTTAATCGGCAGGATAAACCAACGCTTTGAAGATACGGATTACAAGTTAATGCTTCTGGTCCCCGGCAGGATCGGCACCTCGTCACCTGAATTGGGTGTCCCGGTAGCTTACTCGGAAATCAGCCAGTTCAACGCCATCTGCGAAGTTGCCTATGATAAGGCAGGATACCACCCGGAACTGTCCTATGGCAGCCACATGTTCCAGGACATGGTGGAGGCAGATGTCTACTACGGCGCCATCAATGACAACAGCAAGACCCGTCTTTATCAGCCGGAACTGCTGGCAGGCTGCCCGGAGATACTGGCAGGGCTGTGCCCGGATGAGCCGGAAATGCTTCGGATTGTAAAGGTGTATGACGTCAGGAAATGCGGGGCCAGCCTGACCCTGGACGCCCACGAGGGGCGGGCGGTGTGCAGGATCAGAGGTATGCAGGATTAAAGGAACTCAGAATTAAAGAAACTCACGATTAAAGAAACTCACGATTAAAGAAATGTGGGAGGGCTGAACAAAGCCTCCCGCTATTTCACTTCCTTTTTCTGTGCTGCCGCTGCCTCCTCAGGCAGCCAGTCCGCCTTCAGATAATACGCCAGCATCCCAATGGCGCATATCACCCATGTAACCGGCCAGCCGGTCATTACCACAAACAGGTTGTTGGTCAAAGGAACTGCTATCATAAGATAAATCTGTCTCAGCACAACAAAGCATCCCAGCATGTAATACATGGGAATCTTGGAAAGTCCGGCGCCGCGCAGGGCCCCGTTCAGGATCTGTACCACCGGCAGCACAATATATGCATAGGAGAAGATGCGCAGCATACCGCTTCCATTGGCAATCACCTGTACATCGTCCGTGAAAACGCCAATCAGGTAAGGCGCAAAGAAATACATGCCCACGGAACCAACCAGGATGACCAGGGAACTCATCACCCATGCGGCCCAGATTCCCTTCTTCACACGCCGGTACTGCTTTGCCCCGATATTCTGTCCCACAAACGTGGTAATGGCCATATTAAAACTCTGCAGAGGCAGCTGGAGGAACCCGTCAATCCTGATGGCCGCAGAATAACCAGCCATGGCAGTTGCGCCAAACCGGTTGATGTAGGACTGCACGATTACATTGGAAAAAGATGTAATACTCTGCTGAAGGGCTGCGGGGAATCCGAAGGCGATGATTTTCTTAACCATCTTTTTATGAAAATGTATCTTGCGCAGTTCCAGTTTATAATCCTCCTGGGTATGCATAAGCTTGTACATGACCATGGCCGAGCTCACGGCCTGGGCTATGATGGTGGCAATGGCCACACCTGCTATCCCCATATGGAACCCGCACACAAACAGGAAGTCCAGCGCAATATTCACAAGGCTGGCAACTGCCAGATAGATAAGGGGATGCCGGGAATCCCCCACTGCGCGCAGGATACCCGACCCCATATTATAAAACAGGGAGAATGTCATCCCTGCAAAATAAATGGTCAGATACAGGGAGGAATGCGGCAGCACCTCCTCCGGCACCCCGATGGCCCTGAGAAGGGGCTTTGTAAAAAGCATCCCGGCCACGGTAAACACTACGCTGAGAAGTGCCGTAAGCGCAATGGAGCTATGGACCGCCTTACTCATATCTTCCTTCCGGCGTCCGCCGAAATACTGGGATATGACCACGCCCGCTCCCGCAGATAAGCCCATGAAAAAGCCAACCAGCATGTTAATCACCGGCGTGGACGCCCCCACGGCCGCCAGGGCATTGGTATCCACAAAATTCCCCACCACATAGGAATCCACGGTATTATAAAGCTGCTGAAAGAAATTGCCAATCAACAGCGGAATGGAAAACCATAGTATGGATTTGAATATGCTGCCCTTTATCATGTCTGTATTTGCCTGCTGCAAGATAACACCTCATTTCCCGTTTAAAAATACTCTTAAAAAGAGAAAGCAGACCATCATGAATCCGCTCTCTCTATCATACAACATTTACCCGTTATTTTCTATCACTATATTGGCTGTGTAAAAATATTGTAAATATGCCGCATCACCCAACCTTCACCGCATATTTGATGACATGGTCCTTTTTATTACTGAATATATCATAGGCTTCCATGATATGTTCCAGCGTGGTGCGGTGTGTAATCAGACAGCTGGTATTAAGCCTGCCGGCGCGGATCAGTTCCATGATTTCCCCGCAGCAGGAAGCGTCCACTCCCCCTGTCTTAAAAACAAGGTTTTTCCCATACATATCCGGAAGAGGGATGACCTGGGCCTCCTCATACATAGCCACCACGCAGACCACCGCATTGGGCCTTGCAATCTTCCAGGCAGTCTTAAAGGTGTCTTTGCCGCCGGCTGCCTCCAGGACCGCATCCGCTCCCCGCCCCTCTGTAAGCCGGAGCACTTCCTGAACCACATCCTGCTTAAGCGGGTTAAGTATGACATCCGCCAGTCCCTGTTTCTTAGCAAGCTCAAGACGCTCATCTGAAACATCGATTGCAATCACCCGGGCCGGACCATACAATCCTGCGCACATAAGGGTACACAGCCCTGTGGGGCCCGCCCCAATCACGGCAACCGTATCAGCCGGTCTGATTTCAGCCAGGGAGGCTCCCCAGTACCCGGTGGACAGGATATCGCCGGTAAACAGGGCATCTTCATCCGTCACATTATCAGGAATAGGGGTAAGGCCGTTATCCGCAAACGGTACCCTTACGTATTCAGCCTGTCCTCCGTCAATACGGCATCCCAGGGCCCAGCCTCCGTGCTCATCCGTACAGTTATTCACATAACCCCTTTTGCAGAAAAAACATTCCCCGCAAAATGTTTCCACATTAACCGCAACCCGGTCTCCGGGCTTAAACCGTTTTACATCCTTCCCCACCTGGTCCACAATCCCCACAAATTCGTGTCCAAGGATAGTTCCCGGAACCGCCCTTGGGACTGCCCCGTGCTGGATGTGGATATCGCTGGAACAGATTGTGGTCAATGTCACCTTTATGACCGCATCCCTGGAATCCAGCAGTCCTGGTAACGGCCGCTCCTCAAGCGCAATGGTTCCTGTGTGTTTGTATACTACTGCTTTCATTGTTTTCTTTGACATATATCTCCTTTGGCAGACCAAACCGTCCTGCTTCTACCTTGATTTTATATTATATTCCTCAAAAAGCTGACTGCGGAACGCCTCATCCTTTACAGCCCTCTGCAGATCCCCAAGTCTGGACTCCTTTAACAGATTTTCCGTCAATGCCGCAAAGTCTTCAATTCCCTCGCTTATTCCCTGGCTAAACCCCTTACTAAACCCTCTCTCCTCAATTGCTTCACTCAAATTACACATCTGCCTCAACTCCTCTTCCAGTTCCTGTTCCATCTTCATGCCATAGTCCTGCTCCAGAATCCCTCTCTTTTCATCCACCGACATGTCCGGTGACAGCAGTGTGCCTAAAAAGCCATGGAGGCTTCCCTTAGAATCACCCGCGTTCCTCCCATCCAGACATATGATGACTACCGACAGCTTATCATAGCTGGATTTCAGCTCCGGTATCCTGCCCATGACATCCGTTTTCGTTATCCGGTATTCTGACATGGCATTGCCAACATAAGCAGGGGCGTTCATACAAATCATCCGGTCCGCAGAGCCGCTTCCCGGCCGCACCAGGTCACTCAATATGGATATCAGGCCTATCCATGCTCCAATCTCCTCCGCGGAATACCCTCTGTACTCCTCTGCCGCTCCCTGTAATATCCTGGCCAGGACCTGCCTGCTGCCCAGAACCCTTTTAGCATGGGCATCATTCTGCACATTGATTCCGGCTGCCTCAAGCTACTCTGACATAAATGTCTTTCTCTTCATCCGTACCTCCTTATACAGGCAGGATTTCAGACGGATTAAAAAATAACTGTCATCCTGGATTCCTGCCGTTTGATAGAAATGTGATTGTTCGGCAGAAACTGCCAGAATGTGCGAATGCACATATTAATTAAATGATTTAAACTTTGTAAATATGTAAGAATATAATTATAATACTTGATTGTTGGGGAATTGTCAATGTCCCTGACAAACCAGTTCAAACCAGTTTTTTAACACTGTCCACAAAAAATCCCCTCAACAATCCGCCACCCTGTAAACCTGGTCAGGATAACAACACCTGCTGCCTCCCACAAAAAAACAGGATTCATATCCTGCAATAGTAATGCAATGCGTAAATATCGGTGAATGCAGTACTGGATATAAATCCCGCCCTTTCCATTTACATATCCGCCAGGGAATGTACAATACCAGAAGTAGCATCATACAGACGCAGGTATTCCTTATAATATTTATCGTATATCCAAAACCTGTCCCAATCCGGTTCATATACTTCTTTGTGCCGTGCCCATTTCCTGCCTTCTTCATATGAAGGAATCACGCCTATGGAAACCCCGGCTATGAGCGCATCTCCTGCCGGCGCCTGAACACTGTCATCCGTAGTAATTATCCTCAGGCCAGTCACATCCGCCAGTATCTGCATCCAAAGACCTGAACAGCAGGCTCCCCCTGACACAATACAGGTATCTCCGGATAAAGCAAACACCGGTGAAGTCTCACGTATCTGCCTGCACGCATAGGACAGCGCCTCCAACACGGCCCGGTACATATGTGCCCTTGTATGCTTCATGGATAATCCGCAGAATACTCCCCTGGCCCCGGAATCCCATATAGGGCTTCTTTCCCCCATAAAGTAAGGCAGCACCAAAAGTCCTCCGCTCCCAGGCGGTATCCTTCCCGCCTCTTTCTCCAGTATCTGAAAATCCGTCTCCACCACTGTCCCCGGCCTTCTGGTAAACGGAGCCACCTGTTCCAAAAACCACTTGCATAACACCCCCGCCGATGATATGCCTCCATAGGTGTACTTTAAAATCTTTGGCGCAATTGCATGAGGCATGGTCACCAATCTGGAATCCGTCGGAAAATCCCTGTGAAGGATTCCCCAGTTAATGGATGTTCCAATGACGGCTGTCTGTACATTTTCTTCAAATACCCCTGCAGAAATCATGGATGCAAGGCAGTCCGTACATCCCGCGCAGACTGGTATCCCGGGAACAAGCCCCATCTTCATAGCCGCCTCTTCTGTCAGATATCCCGCTATATCCTGAGGTTCCATCAGATGTTCCGGAAACAGACTTTCCCTGATTCCAAGCCGCTCCATCGTCGGATAGGACCATCTGCCTTTATCCAGGTCATAAATTCCTCCTATATTAGCGGCAGCCGTATGGTCCATCGAGATTTCACCGGTAAGGCAATACACAATATACCCGTTAGAAGACAGAAGCCATCGTATTTTTTCCCATATATCCGATTCATTATCCCGTATCCATAGTATTTTATTAAAACCAAAATATGCGTCATTCCGGTTCCCGGTAATCGAAAACAGTTCCTCATCAGAAACCAGTGTCCTGGTATTACGGCACTGAAGCACAGCCCTCCTGTCCATCCATATGATGGCGTTCCTCAATGGCTTCATAGTTTCATCAAGTGGGACACCGCTTCCTGCAAACAGGCCGCTGACACAGATTCCAGCCACGTCGCCTGGCCGGACTCCGGCCAGGACCGCCGCCTGCTTAACCGCCTGTCCGGATGCCTGGTAAACCGCCTGTTCCCACAACAGCGCGTCCTGCTCCGCCCATCCGTTTTCCAGGCAGATTACAGGATAACCAACCAATGCCTCCCCCAGGATTTTTCCGTCTGTATCCACCACGGCCGCCTTTGTGCCGGATGTACCCACATCAATACCAATCAGTACATTTTTCATAGGCTTCTCACCATACCTTTGTTCCAGTATCTGTATATAGGTTCCAGCGCATGATACGTCTGTCTGTACAACCCGAAACGGGCGCTGTAAATATCAGCTTTCTCTTTCTGGGGATAATAAACCCGGTCCGTCTTAACAAGACATGAAACACCTTCTTCCACAGTCTTAAAGTATCCAAGGCCGTTCAATGCAAGGATGGCAGCACCAAGGGAAGCCGCCTCCCGGTTCTTCATGGTGGAAACCGGCTGTCCTAACACATCTGCTTTCAGCTGTACCGTCCGGTCATGTGAGGCACCGCCTCCAACACAACGGATATCATCTGCCCGGATTCCCATGTCCCGGAATCTTTCTGCATTCAGACGTATTTCATAGGACAGACCCTCCAGCAGCGCCTTCCCCACCTCCGCCCTGGTTGTGGACAGGGTCAACCCCAGAATGGATCCTCTGGCAGAGATATCACAATAAGGCGTCCCACTCCCGTTCAGGTGAGGCAGGAATAAAAGCCCGGAAGGCGTATCCTCCATTTCCTCCACCATCACATCATAGGCTTTCCTGCCCTCTGCACCGGCCCGTCTCTTTTCTTCTTCTGAAAAACAGTCCCTGTACCATCTGAATACAATCCCGCCGCAGTGGTTCAGCGCAAATGTAAAATATTGCCCCTTAACCCCATGGTGGTAGCAGGGATAGAAGCCATCGCACATTTCTTCCGATAATATAGGTATGCGAAAGCCGGCGGAAAGCACCTCAGCCGTGCCATGGGAATCCACGGCCACTCCCGGTACAACAGCGCCAGCCCCCACACCTGCACAGGTCTGGTCATGCCCTCCTATAACCAGGAAAGGCTGATTGCGCAGACATAGCTGCCTCGCTGTCTGCCTAAGCATCCTGCCAGCCACACTGCCAGAGGGGATGATGTCCGGAAGCACAGACCTGTCTATGCCGCAGACACTCAGCATCTGCCGGTCCCAATCCCCGCTCAGGTGCCCGCACAGCATGGAGCGGGACGCCATTGTCATATCAGTCACATATCCGTCCGCCCCCATGCGCCTGACAAGATAACCGTCATAGGTCAGATACTTATAGGTCTGCCGGGCAATTTCCTTCCGCTCCTGCTGAATCCACATGATTTTCGTTGCCGAGTTGATTGGATGGGGCCTCATTCCTGTTTTTGAGAAAATGTGGTATGCCCCCATTTCCTGGTCGCACCACCCTGCCTGGGGAGCGCTCCGGTTATCCATCCCCAATATGGCGCTGCAAAGGGCTTTCCCATCCTCATCCACAGGAATGACCGCATCCCCCTGAACAGACAGCGATACCGCGTCCAACTCCCTTATACCTGCGTTGCAGATACAGCTGCCCATTAATTCCAGTATGATGTCAAATACCTTGCCTGCATCCTGCTCCGCCCATCCAACCTTAGGACAGATGACAGGATATTCCCGGAACGCCATGGACAGGATTCTGCCTTGCTCATCAAAAATGATTGCCTTTGTGCCTGTTGTCCCCACATCAACGCTGCAAATCCTCATAATCTACCTCACATAATCAATCATATCTCACATCAGCTGGTCCTGTAATCTCCTTAGCTGCAGAAGCACGGACTTATTATCCAGTTCCACCATATCGTAGGTTATGATTTCATCCTTCTTCACGTCACTGATAAGCTTCGCCCCCTTTGCCAGGCCCACGGGAAGCATATTGCCTTCCCTTGCAACCTCTGCCAGATCTATACTTGCGCGGTAGCAATACTCGCCAATGGCATCCAGTACCTGCCCTGCCTTCAAATCCATCTTAGCTATGGTTATGCATTCACTAGTCAGATGGTCCATGGGATGGGCCGTGGATTCCCCGTAAATCACTGCCTGGGCCGCGGTGATGGGCGTTTCAATGGAGCAGAGGTGGTACGGACGGTACAGAAGGTAATTAGGCCCGTCCCCCATATCCCTCTGGACCAGTCCATCGATAATCCTCTGGCTGTCCGTTGTGACAATCACAAATACCCCCGGAGCAATATTGCCGATTGCAAAGTCCACAACCCCTTCCTTATCCAGGACGCCGCCCTGGCTCTTAAGGCTGTAAACCTTGGACAGCTGGTCCACATTACATTTGACACAGTGCATCCCGCGTACGTCAGGAATCAGTCCGGTGGCATTGGATACAGCGCACATTTCTATCATGGTTTTGGAGCCGTCCACAAATTCTATGAGCATCCTGGGGCTCATCTCCCGCTTGGCTGCCTTGTCGGCCCATTCCTTCATCCCCGGATTGGCATAGATGTCCAGGGGATTATTCTTCCCCTTTCCCGCCGCCACAATCTTAAAGCCCAGGGCTTTTGCGAACCGGTACAGTTCTACGATGGAACCAGGCTCGTCACCTGCTGTCAGTGAATACACAACCCCGGCCTTTTCAGCCATTTTCCTGAGAATGGGGCCCACGGTAATATCACATTCCACATTCATCATGACAATGTGCTTTAAATGGTCAAAGCAGTCCAGGGAAATCCTGGCTCCCATTTCCGGCGAACCTGTGGCATCCACTACTGCCTGTACCCCGGACAGGCGGGTTGCAATCTTATAATCCGTGGTAGCGATATACAATCCCTGCCGGAATGCATTTTCAGCTTCCTCCAGGTCCTCTGTCACGCATACCCCTTCCGTAACTCCTGCAAGCCGGTACGCATCCAGACAGATATCGGTCCGGATATCCACCACCACCGATATTACCATTCCCTGCATCCCGCTGATTTGGGCCACAATATCCTTTCCCATCTGACCCGCGCCAACCAGGGCCACGGATATGGGGGTTCCCTTTTCTTCCAATTCCTTCAGTTTCGTATCTATCTCGTACATTTTTTCTCCTCACATGTTCATTTTTAGAAACACGGCACTGTGGTCATTCTGCGGTCATCCACGGCCTTACCATAATATTTAAGGCTTTGCCGCATTTCATATCCATCATCCCCTGCACCAGTCCTTCCAGCGGGATTTCCCTGGAAATATACCTTTCCACGGAAACATTTCCCTGTTCAATCTGAGCCAGGGCTTTCTGCAGTCCGTCTCCAGGATAGGAGAAGGAGCCTACAACCATAATTTCATTATAATGAATCAGGTTGCTGTCCACATTGGCCATCCTGCGGCTGTCCCCGGGAGCCCCGCCGTATATGACCACGGTTCCGCGCCTGCGCACCATCCGCAGCGCATCATTTTGGACAACGGTTGTGGGAACCGCACAGATAACCACGTCCGCCCCAATCCCCTTTGTCAGCTCCAGGACCCGTTTTACAACCGCTTCCCTGTCACGGTTGTCCAAAATCTCATCCACTGGAAAACGTTTCACAAAGGGCAGGCGGTCAATCCCGGCCACAATCACCCTGGCCGCTCCCCTGGCCCGTGCAATCTCCGAATGCAGGCAGCCTACCGGGCCATCTCCTATCATCACCACGGTATCCCCCAGGGAAACATTGATACGCTCCTGACAGGCGCATACCCCCGACACCTTTTCCGCGAATGCCGCCTGGATATAGGACAGGCCATCCGGGATTTTCTCCACAAACCCCCGTCTGAGCACAAAACCCGGAAGGGCGATATATTGGGCAAATCCACCCTGTACATGGGTTCCCAGCATCCTGTGGTTCTGACAGAGGTTTACCAGGCCGCGTTTACAATAATAACACTCCCCGCAGCTGATATCAGGAGCCGTGGCAATCCTGTCCCCAGGGCCAAACCGCGCGCCGTCGCCGGCCTCCTCCACAATTCCCGATATTTCATGCCCCATAATCTGATTCCTTATCCCGCCTTTAAGCCCCTGGAAATAATTCCGTATATCGCCGCCGCAGATACCGCAGGCCTCCACCCTGACCAGGATACCGTCAGGCGGACAGGAAGGTTTTGGTACCTCCTTTACCACAATCCGTTCCACATCTTCATAAACAGCTGCTTTCATCCCGCCTTGACCTCCATATATCATCTTTATTCCTTGTTATGTACCAGCCTGTCCCCCACAGCGCCTCCGGGATGGATAAGCGCAAATCGTTCCCTGGTATAGCCGGTTTTTTCCATAAGGTAAATGGCGACCGCGTCAAAATATGCAATGACCGCCATGGTGCTGGCAGTGGCCAGCATGTTGAACAGGTCCGGCTCATGGCTTATCTTAATCCGTATTGCCAAATCCGCGGACGTTCCCAGCTTGGACGACAGATCCTCCGTCACCCCTGCAATCCAGGCGTGCTTCCCCTTCAGGCTGTCAATCAGATTCACAATCTCGGCCGTATTGCCTCCCTTGGATATCAGGATGACCACATCCCCGGCCTGTACCACGCCCAGACCTCCATGGACCGCGTCCCCCGGCGACAGGAAGCTGGAAGGAAACTCCACACAGGAAAAGGAATGTGCCGCCTTCCTGGCGGCGGCGGCAGATGTGCCAACCCCTGCAAAAAAAATCCTGTTTCCATTCTCCCTGGCCGCTTCCAGAACCTCACATAGCCGCCCTGCTGCCTGGTAATCCACTGTACCGCAAAGCCGTGATACTTCCATGGACTCTGTTTCCCAGACATATTTAAATTTATCACCAATCTCCATCCTATGTCCTCCCTTAATGCAGCACCACCTTAATTGACTGTGTGCCGTCCTTTGCCAGGGCAAATGCCTTCTCATACTCCTCCAGCTTAAAATCGTGGGTTATGATTTTATCCACGTCAATCAGCTCTTTTGCCAGCATGTCCACTGCAACCGGATATCCTTCTATACCGCTTATGTGGGCTCCGATTACATCCAGTTCCTTCCGGTCGCCGATGATGCTCCAGTCCACCGCCGTATCATTCATGAACACACTGAATTCCACGTATCTTCCATGGGACCTGACCATTTTAAGTCCCTGCAGCACGCCCTCTGAATGGCCGGAACAATGGATGTATACATCGCATCCCAATCCGCCTGTGAGTTTTTTTATCTCCTCCACCACATCACATTCCTTTGGATTGAAAACATAGTCCGCACCATACTCTTTTGCAATCTGAAGCCGGTTCTCACGCACATCAATACCAATGACCAGCCTGGGGTTTTTCTTCATGGCCAGCTGCAGGTCACATAAACCAATGGGGCCAAGACCTGCCACCACAACCACGTCCTTAAACTTTATATCTGCCCGTTCTATGGTATGTACGGCACAGGAAAGGGGTTCAATCATAGCCGTATTTCTTTCAGGAATGGTTTCCGGGACCTTTATTACCCTGGAACCCCTGTAGTATTTCATGTACTCAGCCATGGAACCTTCCGCAACCTTTTTCTTGCTTCCATAGATATCCGTCTTAACACACATCCAATGTTCACCATTCTGGCAGAAATAGCACTCCCCACAGGCAATCACCTGTTCAGCCACCGCCATATCCCCCAGGTTAAGGCCGTACTTTTCCCTGGCCCTGTCCCCTATGGCCACCACGCGCCCTGTAAATTCATGTCCCAGTGTCACCGGTTCGTCTACCCATTTGGGAAGCACACCTCCGCCCCAGAACATCTGGGCTCCATCCACGATTTTTATATCCCCTGCGCAGATTCCTGTTCCCAATACCTTTACAAGTATTTCGTCTTCGTCAATCTCCGGGACCGGAACCTCTTCATACCGCAGGTCCCCGGGACCATAAATCCTCAGGGCCTTCATTTTTGTGGGGATGTTTTTTTCTCTAATCATCATTTAACCTCCTGGTTCATTATTTATTGCCTGACATGGCTGCTGTATCTATACTTCAAGCTGTCCATAAACATGGATGCAAATATGACAACTCCGTTCATAATGGGAATCAAATAAGTAGATACCCCCACCAGGCCCAGAATATTTTCAATCATTGTTATAATTAAAAATCCCATGCATACCCCGGGAAAAACTTTTCCGTATCCGCCAAACAGGCTGATACCTCCCAGCACAGAAATCGCAATGGCGTCAAACTCCCAGGAAACGCCAATGGTCTGCTGGATTGTACCCAGATTGGCGGCGCAGTAGAATCCGGAAAGGGCCGCAAATATACCGCAGAGCATGACGCACAGGAACCTGGTTGAATCCGTGTTGATGCCCAGCATCCTGGCCGCCTTTATATTGCATCCGATGGCGTAAACATTTTTCCCAAATCCTGTAATGGACAGCAACAGATGCAGGATGACCACAAGGGCGATGACCAGTATCAGGACCGTAGGAAACCCTCCGATTGTATCAGTCATAAAACCGTATATATTCTCCGGCATATAGATGTACATGCTCTTGGTAATCACCATGGCAATCCCTCTTAAGACCAGCTGCATGCCCAGGGTAACAAGAAGAGGACTCAAACGCATCTTCACCATGAAAATTCCATTCACAACACCAACCGCAGCCCCTGTCAGGATACATACCAGGATACCTCCCGCCGTTCCTATGTTCAGGTCCCGCATGGCGATACCGGACAATACCATAGAAAGGTAGGCCACAGAACCTACAGAAAGGTCAGTAAGTCCGGTTAACAGGACAAGGCTGATTCCACAGGCAATAATCAGGTACTGTCCATTGTTAAGCAGCATGCTGAACATATTCCTTATAGTAAGAAAGTTGGGCGAAGCATTGGCGCTGATTATGATAATCAAAACCAGCACAATATAGAGGGCATAATCCAGGAGCCAGAGATTTAATTTTTTGCCGAAGCTCATTCTATTATTATCCATCATCTTTACCCCTCACCAATACATTCTTTTATCAGCCTCTGGTTGTTGATTTCCCCATGCTTCAGGTATGCACCCACACTGCCGTCTTGCAGCACCACGATATTATCCGCCAGCTTCTGTATCTCCTCTGTCTCAGAGGAAATGACAATGCAGGACATGCCCCTGGACGCCAGCTGCCGTATCAGGTTCTGGATTTCCACCTTTGCACCCACATCCACTCCGCGGGTAGGCTCGTCCAATATAAGGATTTCAGGGTTCTTAGACAGCCATTTGCTTATGACCACCTTTTGCTGGTTTCCGCCAGACAGCTGCATGACCAAGGCTTCGCAGCCGGATGCGGCAATATGCAGGTCTTCTATGAATCGTTCCCCCTCAGCCCTTTCTTTTTTAGAGTTCAATACCCTGAGAAAGGTGCTGCTAAAAGCCCCCAGATTGGCTGCCGTCGTATTCCTCCACAGCTGCATGGGAAGGTATAACCCGTCATAATGCCTGCCCTCAGTCACATAACCGCATTTTTTAAACAGCTTTTTAGGGGAAATCGGCTTTAATTCACCGTTGTAGCTGTACAGCAGACTGCCGCCCGACATCTTATCCAGACCCAAAATAGTCCGCACGGTTTCCGTACGCCCGGATCCAAGGAGCCCCCACAGTCCCAGCACCTCTCCCCTGTGAAGATCAAAACTGATTCCCTTTGGAGAGCGTTCCCCTGACAGTTCCCTGACACGGAGTACAACCTCCTCTTTCATATTGCTTTCCACCTCGCTGAATACAACCTTCACCGGAACCATATAATTCACAATTTTTTCCTTCTTCAGCTCCTGTACGGTTCCCTTGCAGACAACCTGGCCGTCACGCATCACAATCACCCGGTCACAGATAATCTCCACCTCGTCCAGATAATGGGTTATGTAGATGATTGTCTTTCCGTCCCGTTTCAAATTCCGTATGACCTGAAACAGGTTCTCCTTTTCCTTCATTGACAGGGAAGACGTGGGTTCATCAAACAGAAGGATTTCCCCGCCCAGGGAAAGTGCCCTTGCAATCTGTACAATCTGCTGCTCCCCTACCGACAGGTCGATTACCTTTTTCATAGGGTCCACGCTGCAGCCCAATGGTCCCAGTAATGCTGATGCCTTTTGGCACAGCTCCTTTTTGTTAAGGATTGGCAGATACTTGAATTTCCGGTGTTCCTTTAACTCTACCAGGAAAATATTCTCATAAACCGTCAGGTTATCAAATAATTGGACCTCCTGCTGGATAAATGCAATGCCATGGTTTCTGGATTCATTGGGAGAATGAATCTGCACCGTTTTATCATGTATCAGGATTTCCCCTTCGTCTGCTTTGAGGACACCGCCCAGCACATTCATCAAAGTGGATTTACCCGCCCCGTTTACCCCCAAAAGAGCCACCACTTCACCGCCATAAGCTTCTATGGACACGTCCTTTAGGGCATATACGCCCGGAAAACGCTTATGGCAATTCCTTATTTTTAACGTTGCTTCCAAAGTACCTTCCATCCTTCCTTATTTTATCTTCACCTTTGCAGTGGTGGTGTTCAGACGGTAATCCAGTATGGTCGCAAGAATTATGATACATCCCTTGATTACCTGGGCCGGATACGACTGAACCCCCAGCAGGTTCAGGGTAATGGAGGTGGTTGATATGACAATGGCACCTACTGCCACCCCGATTGCCGTTCCGCGCCCGCCCCGGTCAGAAGCCCCTCCGATGACCGCGGCTGCAAGGACCTCCGTGAGCATGGAAGGCGATACCATCCTGGCCGTGGCGCAGCCGCTCTGCACGGAAAGCATGATTCCGGCAATCCCCGCCATAAGGGCACCTATGAGGTAAGCACATATGGTAACCATCTTTACCGGAACCCCGGAAACCTGAGCCGTATGTTTATTAGTACCTATAAAATACAGCCACCGTCCAAATACTGTTTTTACCAGAATAAAATGCAGGATACCTACAAGTATCAGAAATACCACCACATACATTGGAATGATTCCTGCAATCTTTGATTTGAAGAAATCCGTCAGTGCATCCGGCACACCCCGAACCGACTCATAGTTTGTATACCATTTTGCAAACCCATCGGCAACATTCATCATGGCCAGCGTCACAATCATGGGGGACATCCTAAAGACTGCCACAGATATGCCGCTTACCAGACCGCCAAGCATACAGACCGCTATTATAATCAGACATCCTGTCATCCAATTGCCTGAATGGGACATATAGGTAACCCCTACCACTGATCCCATTGCCAATACACAGGGGAGGGAAATGTCAATGCCGCCTGTAATCAGTACAAATGCCAGCCCCAGGGACATGGTTCCATAGATGGCTGCCTGGGTTATGATATTAAACTGGTTATATGCAGATGAAAAGTTAGGTACAAATATAATCAAAAGTACATATACGGCTGCTCCTGCCGCCAACAGGGCAATCCGTTCCTTTGTCCGGAATGAAAGCTGCGTCATCCCTGTCGTTTTACCGCCATTCTTATCTTGTATATTATCCATCCCCTATTGCCCCTAATCTTAAGTGTATTTCTTAACTTAGAAAGTTTTTGAAAATCCACTAGTACAGCCCGGAAAGGCACTGCCACTCCGGGCTGTCAGCTTCTTCTTTCTATTTCAGATACTGGCTCAAATCTGAATCGGAATACTCCAGACACCACAGATAGTCAATCTTGTTATAGTTATCCTGATCCACGGTGTCGCCCTGAATCTTGAATATTTCTCCGTTCAAATCCTTACCTTCCATATAATCAATTACACATTCAGCTGCCTTCACCGCATTCAGCCATACAGGATTCTCTGTGCTGGATTCCTGATAGCCTGTTGCTATGGCTACAAAACCATCTGCAAATACATCGGTCCCCGCAATGTACACATGGCCTTCCTCGCCCCGCTTATGCCATTTGCCTGCACGCTGAAGGGCTGTGGAATATCCTGAATACTGTGAATCAGACGGTACATAAAGACAGTTTGAATCCGGGTAGGTCTGCAGGGCGGAGGTCAGATTGGTCAGGCATGTTGCCGGATCCCACTGTCCGCAGGACACGGTTGTGGCAATCTCCACATTCCATTCCTTACAGGCATCCTCGGTACCCTTCTGCCTGTTGATGGCATTTACGTCATTTTCATATCCCATGACAACAATCATATCCTTAGGCTCAATGCCGTCATCCTTCATATACTCAAACATCCTGATGGTGGACGCATATCCCTGGTCATAGCTGTCCATATTGACCGTGGCATCCGGAATTTCATCCTCCGAAGCGCTGCTGTCTGCCTCACGGCAGAAAAAGATGCTGCCCACATCATTGGAATGGCATTCCTTTACAGCTGCCAGGCTTGCTACATTGTCAATTGCGTTGAGGATAATCACATCGCATCCTGACCCAATCATATCCTGGACATTGGAATACTCCCTGTTCACATCTCCGTCTGAGGATACCGATACATACTCCAGCTTATATCCGGCTTTGGCCGCCTGCTCTTCCATTGCCTTTTTCACGTAATCATTGTAAGCGTTCATAATCGGTTCGTTCAGCGCGCTGATGACAAATCCTACCTTCACCTTCTTATCCCCGGATGCTACCTGGGCCGAAGTTTCTGCCTGGTCCGATGTCTCTGCCTGGGCTGTTTCTGTCTTGTCAGGTGCTTCTTTCGCCGGTGCTTCTGTGACTGCCGTCGTGGCGGATGCAGTTTCCTGCGGCTTGCCCGCACACCCTGCAAGACACCCTGCAACCATCGCCAGTGTAAGAATACTACTAATAAGTTTCTTCATTTCATTTCCTCCTTAGTGTTTTATTAAAATTCATATTTGAATTTTATTTTTGAAATTATCCCCTCCCGTGCTGTATGTATTGTAACATAGACATTGTTTCTCACCAAAGGGCATTTTATATTATTTCCATTGTTCATTACCACTCGATTGTTAGAATTATGTCATTTTATACCGTTTTTTTCTACATTATACCCTTTTTTTCATCAAATATCACAATTACAATTTACCATAGCCATATTCGTATGTCAAGTAAAATCCTTTCATTTTTTTCTTTTTTAATTTTTAAATTTGAAATTATAAAGTAAAAATATTTATTTTACACAGATTTTTGTCACACCACCTATTTTAAATAATATTTGTCTAATCTGCTTGTAAAAACATAGGTTTTAATATAGAATAGAGATAAAAATAAAAGGTGGTGGACCAACTTTGAAAAAAACCTGGGCTGAGTATTCTGAAAATATCTCCCATTCCTGCTTAATAAAATTTCAATCTGTTTATGATGATTTGAAAAGTGCTGAACGAAAAGCAGCAGACTTTTGTTTATCAATGCCGGAATATGTCAATACAGCCACCATTGGGGAGGTGGCCGGATGTGCGAACTGCAGCGAAGCAACCTTTGTAAGACTCGCAAAGCGTCTTGGATACAGCGGATATCCTGAGCTGCGGGAAAACCTTCTGCGGGAAGACTCAGAAGAGATTGCCCACAGTGTGGGGATAAAGAACTCGGATGATATCAGAACCATAACGACAGCAGTTTTTAACACCAATATACTGGCGCTGAATGACACCCTCAGTTCCCTTGACTTCGAGTTCCTCGAGGATGCTGTTAACCTCATATTGAAGGCAAACCATATTCTGATTGCCGCATCCGGCGATGCCAATATCGTGGCGCTGTCCGGTGTGGGCAAATTCATGCGTCTTGGCCTGCCTGTACATTACAATACGGATTTTGACACCCAGCTTGTATATCTGTCCCAGATGGGCGAATCTGATATCCTCATATGCATCTCCCATTCCGGACGTACAAAGAATATATGTGAGCTGGCCAAGGCGGCAAATAAAAAAAAGGTCAAAGTACTGTCACTGACCAACTTCCCCCAGTCCCCCCTGGTCAAAACCTCTGATATTGTATTGATGACAGCCGCATTTTCCCATGATATCATGGGCGAAACCCTTGCCAAAAGGATTCCCGCCCTGTGCCTGCTGGATACCATATACGTATCCATCCTATTCCGACTGTCAGACAAGGAATTGACCAAACTGGACGCGGCCAATAAAATCCTTAGGCTAAATAAGTTATAGTCCCTGTCGGAAAATAAAAGCCATGGAAAATCCCGGACTACCCAATGCAATGGATTAGGGAAAACCATATACGGAAAGGCCCATAAAGGAATTGATTGAAATATGGAAAAACAAAGAAAGCCCGGGTTCAAAGCCTGGGCTTTCTTTCATAATGGAATTACATATTCTGATGTATATCATGCCTCATCCCTGCGTTTTCTGCCTACCGCGGTCATTACAGGGAAGATACCGGATAACACCAGTGCCAGTTCTGTCCTGGCAGTTTCCTGCCCGGTCTTGGGAAGCCTTCCTGTTAAGACAAAAGGAAGGCAGCGCCTTCCAGCCGTATTCCAGCTATCAGGCGCTGCCTTTTGGATTGATTCCTTTTAGATTGGTTCTTTTAGTTATGGCTGATTCAGTTATGCCTGATTCAGGCATCCTCATCTTTCCGCTTTTTGCTCATAGCGGTCAGCATCAGCAATATACCGGACATCACCATGGTTAAGGTTGACTTAACTGAACCCTGGCCAGTCTTTGGCAGAGGTGCCAAAGGTATTTCATCATCATTAATCAGGGTAGTGTCAAACGGTGTCTCGGGCAGTGGCGCTAACGGCACATCCTGGGGTGCAATGTTCACTGCTCCCGGACCGCTGTCATCGGACTGCGAAAAACGTCCCGGACCGCCGGAGTTGCTTCCGCCCCCACCGCCTCCATTGCCGCCGCTTCCGCCAGCGGTTCTGAAGTTTGCTATAAATGTGGTGTCATGAACAAATGCATCTGCCTGGATTGCATCTGTGTTATTGTACGTTTTACCTGCATTTCCGTCTATGCTCCAGTTGCTGAATGCATACCCGCTGTTGGCTGCTGCCGTGACGTTAGCCCTTGGATGGGCCGGTGTCACGCTGCCGACCTTGATAATCTCATTGGTTTCCGGGTCCCTGGTTATCTGCTGGATGGTGTGTACCTCACTTGTGGTCCCGCTTACAGTTCCATTATTGCCAGTTACAAAGGTGAAGGTTATCTGATATTTATCAGGTATCCCATCTGGGTTCTGAGGAATCTCCACACCAATTTCATCTAATACATAATATACCTTTACAAGATTAACATTGCTGTCAGAACCTACTGTCTTAGGACCATTGGCGCTTTCGAAGATATAATTCCTGCCATTAAAATCTCTTGGTACGGTGGTAAATGGAATGTCTGTTCCAAATACAACATTATCTTTGGAATCAACTTCCCCTAACACTCCGTCATAGTAGTATTCAACCTTATAACTCAGGTCGCCTCTTATGGCAAAATGCGCTGTATAGGTATCTGCTTCAAATACCTGGGTTTCAGGATTCTTTTTCGGAATAAAGTCTGCATCTACTCCTACCTTTGCACCAGCCGTATCTGTCCAATGGGTAAATACATATCCATCTTTTGCAACTGCTTTGGATCCTTCCGGTTTTCCGGTTGCCGGGGCAAGGGTTTCACTTGATAAATCGACATTTCCACCCTTAGCTGCCACATAGTTGATGGTTATATCTGCATCCTCTTCAAAATTAGCTTTAAACTCGGTGGCTTTATAAACACCGCTGGCTTTTGCCACTGCATCTATTTCCTGTCTCTCTAAGGAGACATTGGTTCCCACTACTTTGTCAGCCACTGTCCAGTTCACAAAGTGATATCCTGGTGATGCCTTTGCTGCGGAACCTTTTGCAATGCCGGTGGCAGGAGCCACTGTCTCACTTGCAGGATTCACGCTGCCGCCAAGGCCTGCTACGTAAGTCAGGGTTACATCCTCATTTTCCTCTAATAAGATACAGATTCTTTGAGCCGCCCTGGTATCCTTTACGCGGAAACTCTTCCCTAAGTCATCCTCTTCCCCTGATGGCACATCAGTTCCTGTCTTAAAGACTACTTTACCAGTACTGTAGCCCCGCAGTGAGGCCGGAACCGCTTTTATAATATCCTGGCTGGATGTGCTGGTCTCTGAAATACTGATATAATCATAAGCGTATACGAAATCCGGACCAATTCCATATCCTTCAGAAGGCACCAGTTCATAACCTGTACCTATATTCTTCCAATATTCAACCTGGACAGTTCTAGGAAGTTTGTAAGTGATATGCAGGCGTGACTCTTTGCCTTCATGGAATACTTCATCATCTAACCCATCAAATGCAATAGCTTTGCTGTCTTTTAATGTCGCATAAATCGCTTTGGACCATCCTGCATCTGTCTCATACTGAAGATATACGGAACTGATTTTAGCTCCCATATGATCCGCTTCCGTCTGGGCCTTGCTGTATGCCAGAATTTCATTTATACCTTCAAGGGTCAGGTTCTCCCCGCTCTGTGTTCCATTCTTTTTGTAAGTCAGAGGTGCATTATCCGGGCCATAATCTTCATAAATGTTAATATAATCCCCGTAACTGAGGTCTGGATTTGTATCAGGATAGTATGCCCAAACCTTAAAGGTCCCTACTTCCTTCCATACTGCAAACAGAATATCATCACCTGCTGTCAGTGTATAGTTTTCACCTGGCATGTATGTGGTGCCGGTTCCGTCTGCTTTTGTGTTCCAGCCCGCAAAGTAATATCCCTGTCTGGTGAACTGGTTTTCCTTTACCGCTACTTCACTTCCCACATTTCCAGTACTTGCAGACATTTCTCCGGTGCCTTTGTTGGCATCATAGGTAAGGGCGTCGCTATTCCCCTCCCATACCGCGTAGAAGGTCATTCCGTCTGTCCAGCCGCCTGCCGGCTTGCTGGGTGTGAATTTGAGATTGGTAGAAATGGGGGTTCCAAGTCCCATATCATTGTTAAACCAGCCCTTGAATTCATATCCCAGAGGCGTTGTGCCTGTTGAGCCTGCCGGCCCTTCTGTATATGCCATAAACTGATCTGTGCTTGGGGATACGCTGCCTCCGCCTACGGCCTCATAATAAATCGTTATAAATGGATTCGGAATATATTTGGCATAGAAATTAACCATCTTGTCAACCTGGTACGGGAATCCCACCGCCTGGCTGCGCTCCGCATCTGCGTACCATCCGCTGAACCGATATTCCACTCCGTCCACTGTCTTTACATCATCATATACTTTTTTCGGAGATGTTTTGTCTCCGATACTTACATCATGACTCTCAACAGGCTGATAGCCTTGTTCGCCTGCATCCCATAACCAATAGGTTGCCGTAGCCTTTTCCCTGGTAGTGACGCTGGCTGTCATATCCACATGGTAAACTGCCTTTCCTTGATCATGTGGATTATTATCTGCATCCACCCATCCCATTGGATAGGTTATCTTATATGGTGAATATGATATTTCCACATCAATATCATTAACATTGACCCCATAAAGATCTGCTATGATTTTCTTGATGTTGGTATCAGACGGATAATTAATGACTCTGCCGGCCGGATTATCAAGGCTGTAATGCCCCTCTCCCCCTACCATATCCGTTCCATGCTGGTTCTTAATACCGCTTACATCAATGTTTCCATATCCTACATATTTCCAGTCTTTATTTTCCAAAGAATCAGGATCCATTCCAGGTCTTTGAACATAGAAATATGCTTTAACCTCATGCTTCTTTACCGTAATCTCAAATTTCTGCTTGTAACGGCCATTCCATCCATATGAATAGGTGAGTGTTACAGTTTTACCGCTTGTATCTTTGGCATGTACAAACGCATATGGATACCAGACAGTTCCGCTCTCCTCCACGCTTACTACACTTGGGTCAGATGAAGTCCACGTCCCTCCAATCAGGGCATTGCGTGCTTCCAGCCTTATGGTCTGCCCTGCATACATGGTATAGGAATTCTTGTATTGTTCAGTTCCTACGATAGCATAGATGGAGAAATGTTTTGCTTCAAAGGATACGCTTGCTTCGTCAACAGAGGCGCCAACCGCTTCAACATTTACAATATCTGCCGCCTGAACGTCAATCTCCTGTGCAGCTACCTTTTCTTTTTCTTCCTTATCATTGTCCTGGACAGTCTCAACATACATGACCTCAACTTTGTCGGACTGGGCATTCTGCTCTTCCACAGGAGCGCCTGCAAATGTTACCCTTACCCGCTTGCTTCCGCCCCAGATATCTGAATCCAGCAGCTTATCGCCTAACCAGAGGTTAATGTCATAAGCCATGACAGATGAAACAATTTTGCCTTCCGCGTCTTCCTGTGCAGTTTCTTTTACTGCATTTTCAACATCTTCACTTACCCTTGCAGCAGATGCTGTTACTCCAACAGGAAGAACGCCTTCATCAGCGCTGATATAAATGATTACACCGTCGTCCATCACAATAGGTTCCAGTTCAACCGCGGGATGGGCCATGGTCTCATTCATATAAACTTCTACATCCTGCTCTTCATAGATATCCGGAACCGAATACCATGCGGTCTGGGAACCATTTTCATTATCAACAACTGCATCCGCCTCGATAATCTCATCATTTACAGAAACATAATCAATGGCAGAACCAAGCTGGTTCTTTACGCCAAATGTTAATGTTCCTCCCTCTTCCACGCCCCTGAGGCCTTCCACGATACGTGCGCTTGCCTCTGGATATACGGCATAGGATACCTTGTATCCGTCAAAATCATCTAAAGCCTTCAGCTGGTTGAGTGTAGCTGCATATACCTTTGCAGTGGAGCAATACCCCATTCCAACCAAATCCGTGGTTCCAGCCTTGGAAACATGCTTCTCTTCCGAAGGGCTTTCTTCTGTCTGCTGGGCTGTGGATGATGTAGCTGTTCCAACTGTTCCTTCCGGCTCTGAAGATACATCCGCCTTGCTTTCACTGTTATCCGTGAAACCGCTCTCTTCTGAAGCCGCGGTTGTCTCTTCTGTATCCGGTACAGTGGTTTCTTTGTCTGCTTCTGCATCAGTACCTTCTGCTGACTCTTCGGAAGCCTGTGGGGATTCGGCTGAACCAGCTGCTTCGGTTGTCTCTGTGGTTCCCTCTATTGCTTCCGTTGTCTCGTCCTTGCCAACGGCTGCCTCTTCTTTTTCCGGCGCCTCTGTTGCATTGGGTTCTTCCTCTTTCTCCGGCTCCTGAGTTTCTGTGTCTTCCTTTGCCTCTGGAGCATCTGTCTCTTCCTTCGGCTCCGGCGCTGCATCTCCGTTCTCATTATCTGCAACTACCGGTGCGTAATGACGCATAATAGATGCCACTGGTCCGGTTGATTCAGGCTTGGATGTTTCTGTTTCAAGAGACTCTGCTTTTGGCGCCTCTGTTTCCGGGGCTTCTGTTTCATCCGGCTGTGGGGCATCTGTTTCAGAGGCTTCTGTTTCATCCAGCTGGGGAGCTTCTGTTTCAGGAGTTTTTTCTTCGGTAGGTTCAGCGGCATCTGACCCTGTCTGGGGCTCTGTCTGACTTTCTTCCTGAGCTGCCGTGGTTTCCTCCTGTGTATCTGTTTCCTCCGGTGCGGTTGTGCTCTCAGAAGATGTGCTTTCTTCTGCGGCTGTTGTCTCCTCCGGAGCTGCTGCGGTTCCGTCCTCATCCGGTACTGTTGTCCCATCTGGATTCACGGTTTCTGCAGGAGCAGTTGTTTCTTCTGCAGATGGTCCCTGGTTTTCTTCGGGTGCCGGTGTCTCGGCTGGTTTAGAAATAAAATTTACTTCCTCATCACCATATGCCGACTCATAACTCTTTACCGTTACGCGCTTGGTCTTTTTGACCTTTTCCTTACCATCATCCATTCTTGTGATTTCAGTGGTACAGCTGATGGTGTCATCACCGTTATTGACATATAAGAAAATAATCTCCTCATCGCCAGTTACCATATACATGTCATCTGCATCTTCAGGCAGGCGTACAAACACGCGGAGTTCTGCATCCATACTGCCGCCTTCCGGCTCAGGGAATGCTTCGTAAATCTTTCCCTCCCCAAATAATAATTCCTCAAATTCAGCAATCTTTCCATTGGTGAAATCAAGGTCATCTGCTGTGACTTCATTACCATTGGCAATCGCGTCTTCAATGGCCTGCACAAGCTGTGAGCCGCTCATTGAAAATGTAACTGGTTCCGATGAACTGGCTGCATACGCCGTATTCACATTTACGCCTACATTTGTGATGGTCATTGCAGCCGCAAGTACAAATGCAAGGAACCTTCTCTGCACACTGTGCATGCTTCTTACAATCGCCCTGGCTGTTTTCTTTCCTTCCATACTGTTTCCCCCTTCTTACATTCTATTTCCAAAATCAGTATTTTTGTTATCTAGGGACAGTATAACAAATGCAGGTTACAAACCAGTTACATTTTAGGAAATTCTGTAAATTGGTTTTTATCTTTTAAATCATTTATGCTTGGTCATGGGATTTACCTCCCGTGGGCTTCGATTACATAAAACCGGGATTGATTTTTACGCAAAAAAGGGACGGCACCCTCCGGCTGATAATCCTTCAGCCGTAAGGCGCCGCCCTCTCTTATGCTTTTGTTACCTGTAACTTATCCTTGATTAATGATTATCAGGAATCCTCTTCTTTCCGCTTCTTGCTCATGGCTGTCAGCATCAGGAAGATGCCGGACATCATCATTGTAAGTGTTGATTTAACAGAACTCTGTCCTGTCTTTGGCAGTGCTGCCAACGGGATTTCTCCGTCATCAATCACTGTTGGGTCAACTGGTGAACCTGGAAGCTGTGCCAACGGTACGTCTTCTGGCATGATGGTTACTGCTCCTGGGCCGTTGTCGACAGATGGGGTTACACGGCCTGGGTTGCCGCCGCCTCCTCCTCCACCGCCTCCGGTGCTGCTATTGTAACTCCAAAGAGCGGTGTAAACTGCGTTTCCTGTTACTGTTTCAGCAATTTCCTTATCCCAGCCATTGAAGCTGTAGTTACCATTCGCTGTGGTCTGGCCGGTAAATGCAGGCGTCTTATCACCATAGCTTAATCCAGAATTGCTCTGTGCATCAAATGAGCCATGCTCTCCAGGATTATAGGTTACGGTAAACTGCTGTTTAAAGTAAACCCTAAGCACCATATTGCCATCGCCAGTTATCTTTGCCTCGAATACATTTGCTGCATTTGAATCAAGGATGTATCCGGCTGGCGCTGCTTTGTCTGTATCTGTTACAGCTCCTGTGGCATCTGTTGTTCCTGCCCTCAATGAAATATCATCCGGGGCTGCAGGATATTTACCTGCGTTCTCATAATAGAACTCAACTGTATACTTCGTGCTGTCGGAAGGAATCCACTGCGCTACATAGGTTGCATCCTTTGTAACGGTAGGTTCAACCTTTGGTTCCCAGCCTGCAAATACGTAGCCGCCTGTTCCAGGGGTACCTAATTCTGTTATTGGTGCCGTCGGAGTATTGCTGCCATAGTCAAGTTCATTTGTAACTGAAGTATCGAAAATTCCAACTCCGTAGGTTCCCGGTTCGTATGTTACGGTGAACTGTTGTTTGAAGTATACTCTTAATATCAGATATTCCTCGCCCGCAATGACCGTACCCTTATACCGATTTCCAATGGCATCTGTATCTAAGACATAACCTTCTCTTACCGGAATTAAATCATTCGCTGTGACTTCAACTTCAGAATCTGTCAATCCCTGTCTGATATCAACATAAGTTGCTTTATCAAAGTCTGGGTAAGTGCCATCTGTCTGATAATACATATGCACAACGTAATCTACTTCTTCAGCTACATATAAGACTTTAATTATATTATCTTTTTCTCCCATTATATATGGAGCTTCTTGCTGCACACCGCTTGAATATCCAGCCGGTCTCATTGAATCAAGCTGTCCATTATCTGTTCCAGAATCAAGTATAATGGGCTCAAGATATTTCGCACTGAGTTTTTCACTGGTCCCTATCTTATTTTCAGAATCCAATGTTCCTTTATAATACTCAACGATGTAATCATATGTTTCTTTTTCATAATTATAAACTACAGCATCACCGTTGTTCACGGTTGCCGGCAGGCTTTCCACTTCCTCACCGTTGATTGTTATGCTACTCAGCTTCCAGCCTTTGTATGTCTTTGCGGTCACACCATCGGTGCTCAGCGTATCCGGCTGCAATACCTGGACCGTTGCATTCAGGTCGATGTGGTCACCGGTCTGGACCTCTTCCCCAAGCCTATAATCCACTGTCGCTGCAAGGTCCTTGGTCTGCCCCTCATCCACGATGTAGTTGTAGATGACCGCGTCGCCGCTGTTCACGGTTGCCGGCAGGCTTTCCACTTCCTCACCGTTGATTGTTATGCTACTCAGCTTCCAGCCTTTGTATGTCTTTGCG
>Ga0129317_1000046_pt1 | contig 151923 bp, 132 predicted proteins | sample Cm1ome_FD_94430 | JGI IMG/M metagenome (GOLD analysis project Ga0129317, IMG submission 94430) | Eastern black-and-white colobus group fecal microbial communities from Wisconsin, USA - Cm1105 metagenome | ecosystem: Host-associated > Mammals > Digestive system > Large intestine > Fecal...
CTAAAATGCCTTTATAGTGCAATAGACATACAAGAACAACGATGTTTAAATATACACGTATGCCAAGACCCTGGTAATTCCAAGGTCGTTAATCTTCCTCGTTTTTTGATGCGGTTGCCCTGTCGAGAGACGCAGGTACCTTGGCTGTTAGGCCAATTATTCGTACCTTCGCGGAACAAAACATTTGACCGAGAAACTATGCAGCGACAAATTACTTTACAACCTGTCACTACTGACAGCCGGGATTATGCAGCTATAGAGGCGCTGTTTGTGCGGGCGTTTCCCGAGAATGAGCGCCGTGACCTGGATGCCCAGGCGTATAATGTAGACAGCGATAGCGTCCCGATGACTTGTTATGCCGCGTATTGCAAGGCGACCGGCGAATTTGCCGGGTTCGTAACCGTTTGGGCATTTGAAGGTTATCGCTATTTGGAGCATCTTGCGACCTCCGAAAGCGTGCGTAACGGCGGTATAGGCGGTGCTATGGTTGATGCCGTTGCGGCTATGGCGCCGGATGAACCTATAGTTTTGGAGGTTGAGCCTGAGAGTTATGGGGAGATGGCGTGTAGGCGCATCGGGTTTTACGAGCGCCACGGCCTGCGACTTTGGCGCGGCCGCGAATACATGCAGCCCCCGTATCGTCCCGGCGGCGAGCACGTTCGCTTGATGATTATGGCCACGGACGGACTGGATGCCGAGCGCGATTTCGACCGTGTGGTTGGCGGCATTATCTCGCGGGTATACCCGAAATAATGCGAAGTGTCGAATGTGAGGATTGTATTGCGCGTTGGCTTGAAGAGGCGTTAGATTTTTGCCTTTCGGTGAGTGGTGTTATCTAAGAGCCTTAGAGGCTTAAATAATTAGAGCCCTTAACATCTTATGGATGAGGGTATTGATTTAGTGCGCCTGTGCCGGCCTCGTTTCATTCCTTCTTTATAACAATGTATAAAGGCTTCGGCGAAGGCGCTAATTGAAAAAAAGTTTGTAACTTTGCAAGTCATAAGAAAGCAAACATATTTACATCCATGAATATATCGTACTCTTGGCTGAAAGACTATGTCGATTTTGACTTGTCAGCCGAACAATTGGCAGCTGCGCTGACCTCCATAGGTCTTGAATGTGAAGGCATTCATACAGTGGAGACTATACGTGGCGGCCTCCGTGGTATCGTTATAGGCAAGGTGCTGACGTGTGTCGAACACCCCAATAGCGACCACTTGCACATCACCACCGTTGACCTTGGAGGTGAAAATCCCGAACAAATAGTCTGCGGTGCGCCCAATGTTGCAGCCGGACAGACAGTTGTTGTAGCCACCGTGGGCACTGTGCTTTATGATGGCGACAAGGAATTTGTCATAAAGAAATCCAAGATTCGTGGTGTCGAATCCATGGGTATGATTTGCGCCGAAGACGAGATAGGCGTCGGAACATCGCATGATGGCATTATCGTCATCGCCGGCGACAATCTTCCGGCTCCGGGTACTCCCGCTGCCGAGTATTATGGCGTGCAGGACGAGGATGTAGTAGAGGTCGACATTACGCCCAACCGCATAGATGCGGCCTCGCATTATGGCGTGGCTCGTGACTTGGCGGCATATTTGACAGCCAATGGCGAGGGCTTTGCTCCGGTACGAGCTCGTCGTCCGGCGGTGGATGATTTCACCATAGACGATCCGTCGGCCAAGTGCGTGAGCGTTCGTGTCGATGCACCGCAGGCCTGTCCGCGCTATTGCGGCGTTACCATCGAAGGCGTCAAGGTGGCTCCCAGTCCCGAATGGTTGCAGAAGCGCCTTCGCCTTATCGGCCTGCATCCCATCAACAATATTGTGGATATCACCAATTATATTCTTCACGGATTAGGCCAGCCGTTGCACTGCTTCGACCGTGCACATATCGATGGTGATGCCATAATTGTGCGCACCTGCGAGGCGGGCACCAAGTTTACGACTCTGGACGGTGTGGAACGCACCTTGGATGCAGCCGACCTGATGATTTGCGACGGCAATAAGCGCCCCATGTGCATTGCCGGAGTCTTTGGCGGCCTTGACAGCGGTGTCACCGAGCAAACCACTTCGGTATTTCTCGAAAGTGCATGCTTCAATGCCACCAGTGTTCGTCGTACGGCTCGCCGTCACGGCCTGAGCACCGATGCATCCTTCCGCTACGAGCGCGGACTTGACGCTAACGGTTGCATCTATATACTCAAAGTAGCTGCGCTGATGGTCAAGACCCTTGCCGGAGGTACCATCGTTGGTGAAATCCAAGACGTGTATCCCGAAAAGGTACATCGTCCTCGTGTGCTTCTTGAAACGGAATATATGTACAGTCTTATCGGCCAAAAAGTGCCCTCGACTGCTGTGGATGCCATACTCGAAGCTCTCGAAGTCGAAACGCTTGAACGTCACGGCGATGCGTCAAATCCGACATCGCGCCTATTGGCAGTACCTACCTACCGCGTTGATGTTACCCGTCCGTGCGATGTGGTCGAAGACATTCTACGCATATATGGATACAACAAGATAGAGATGCCGCTGCAGGTGCGCTCGTCCCTATCGTATAAGAGCACCACGGACGCTGCTGCCGATATGCAACGTATAGTTGCCAATCAATTGAGCGGTGCCGGTTTCCGTGAAATCCTCAATAATTCGCTTACTGCCGTATCGTACTATCAGGACGATGAACCCGAGCGTTGCGTGCGTCTGCTCAATCCCCTGAGTCAGGATTTGGCTGTAATGCGCCGAACCTTGCTCTATGGGGGTCTCGAAAGCATTGAGCACAATGTCAATCGCAAGTCCAAGGACTTGGCAATGTACGAGTTTGGCAACGTATACTTCTACGACGGAAGCCGCGAAAGCACCATTGAGGCACCCCTGCGTCCTTTCAGCCAGGGCGCTCGCTTGGCCTTATGGCTTACCGGCGACAGTCGCGTTGCATCGTGGCAGGCTCCGGCACTCGAGGCTTCGTTCTATGACCTGCGTGCATACGTAGACAATATTCTGCGTCATCTCGGATTTGATGTTGCTCGCGACATCGTATATACTGTTGCCGAACCGTCCAAGCTCTTTGCCGTAGCGATGAATGTCGCTACGCGTAAAGGCAAAAACCTCGGTATCCTCGGCATCGTCAGCCGCGCCGCATGTGGCAAATGCGATCTCAAAGTTCCGGTATTCTTTGCCGAATTGGATTGGGACGCCTTGACAAATGCTGCACAGAAACTCGGAATTACATATTACGATCTACCCAAGACGCAGGCCGTCAAGCGCGATCTCGCACTGCTCATCGACACGTCCGTCACTATGGCAGACATCGAAAAAGTAGTAAAAGATAGTGAGAAGAAGATACTGCGCGACGTGACACTCTTTGATGTCTACGAGGGCGACAAGTTGCCCGAGGGCAAGAAGTCTTACGCCATCACCGTAACTTTGCGTGATGACGAAAAGACATTGCAGGACAAGTACATCGACAATGTGATGAACCGCATCATCGCCAACTTGCGCAATCGTCTCGGCGCCGAATTGCGATAAACGATCTATTTGACAATCAACATAACAACAACGATATAACTAAAAAACAGCACACCCATGGGAAGAGCTTTTGAATACCGCAAAGCCCGCAAACTGAAACGCTGGGGCAATATGTCCCGCACCTTTACACGTATAGGTAAGGAAATCACCATAGCCGCCAAGGCCGGCGGCCCCGATCCGGACACTAACCCGCGTTTGCGCCAGCTGATGCAGAATGCCAAGGCTGCCAATATGCCCAAAGACACGGTAGAACGTGCCATCAAAAAGGCTACGGATAAAGACGCCGGCGACTATAAGGAAATCTCGTATGAAGGCTATGGCCCTTACGGCATAGCCATCTTTGTTGAGGCAGCCACAGACAACAATACGCGCACTGTGGCCAATGTTAGGTCTTATTTCACCAAACATGGCGGCAGCCTGGGTACGCAAGGTTCGCTCACGTTTCTGTTTGACCATAAGGCTGTTTTCAAGGTAGTGCCCAAGGATGGGGTGTCGCTTGAGGACCTTGAACTGGAGCTCATTGATTACGGCGTGGACGAGCTGGAACATGACGATGAAGGGCACATAATTCTCTATGCAGCCTTCGAGGAGTCCTCCAATGTGCAGAAATACCTCGAAGACAACGGCTACGAGATTATTTCCACCGAATTCGAGCGTATACCCAATGATGTCAAGGATGTTACGCCCGAGCAGCGCGAAAAAATCGAGAAGCTTCTTGACAAGCTCGAAGAGGACGAAGACGTGCAGAATGTCTTCCACAACATGCGCGAGCTTGACGATGAAGGCGAGGAGTAATATCCTCCTGCATTTGTAATAAATAATCGAGAGCCGCAGTTGTCATTGACAGCTACGGCTCTCGATTATTCGTGTGTGTATGTCAACGCGGATACGAATGTGTCCGGCGTTAGGTTGGCTAAGGCATCAGTGCGCTGAGCGACGGGATGAGTGCCGGATCCGAAGCTTCGTCTTCGGCGGCGGTCCATCCTCGGCCTTTGATCCATGCAGTGCGGCAGCCTATCGAGCGTGCCGGGTATATGTCCTTGGATAGCGAATCGCCTACTACGAGGACGCTCTCGGGGCGTAGCCATGCTCCACTTCCGTGCCCGAAGATGTCGCAGGTGTCGCCTGCGGAGCGAGCCTGTTCGGTCACCGGCAGAGCCATCACCCCCAGGGCGTATATGCGTGCATCCGGTTTGCGTATGCCTACGACGGCGCTCTCTATGATGCCGGCAAAATACTGCCGGATGTCCATGCCTCGCAGGACTGCATCTACGTTGCCGTAGAAATTGCTGACCAGCACCATAGGGTAGCGTGTGGCCAATGCTTCGAGTACGGGCCGCACTTCATCTATGCATGTGCGAGCATAGGCGTTGCAGTAAGAGGCTATATGTTCGGCCGTGTCTTTGATTGTGTCACCGGATGCTTCAAGAGCGCGATTGTATACGCTTGATTCTTTGGGGTCTTCGGGTAATAGCTCGGCGTTGCAGCATAATTCGATGAGAACCTTTTTGCGCAGTAGCGCCGGAAAGTCGTCTTCGGGTGTAATGATGCGGTGTGCAGCCAGGGCCCGCTCGGCGTAGACGTAGGCATGGCGAAATTGTTGCTCGTCGGCTTTGATGCCGCAGTGTTCCCATCCTTGGCGCAGGATATGACTCCAATGGTCGCCGCGAGTGTCGAGGGTGCCTCCGTAGTCAAAGATGACACCGCGTATGCCCGTCAGTAGCGCATTGCTCATAGTGCATCATCGTATTTGCCGGCGGCGAGGTCGGCGGTGAGACGCCGGCACAGAGACTCGTGGCGGCACATCATATAGACAAGTAGAGAATTGAGAACTATCAGCTCGAAGGCGAAGTACAGCCATGGCATTTGGGCAAAAAGCGAGGCGAAGAGTGCGATGGTGCGCCAATTGAAGGACAGGATATTGGTATACTTCATCAGCGGCAATGACAATACGCGGAAGTCATCGCGGAAGGCCTGCGGTATTTTGCCGTTGCCCCATTTGTCAGACAGTGCGGTACGCAGGCGCTGCATCGCCGGAGTCCATGCTTCTTGGTTCTCTGTATACCGTGTGTAGAAAGTCAGCACGAGCTTGCTCCAGAAGTTACGGCCCCAAGACATCTCGGCCAGGCGTTTGCGTAGGTGTGAGGCCTGTTCCAACTCGCTGCCGTCCTCGCCTTTGAGAAAGTATAGGTGGAACTGACGATAGTAGTCAGCCATGGCGGCCTGTTTGGCGTGGCACAATCCGGTGACAACGGCCACTACCCATATCACCCAGTTGTGCTGCATGAAAAAATCGGAGGTTACCACCTCGCGCAGGCAGATGGCTACGTATATTGTGGCAAACCATATATCTCCGGCCATGCCGTCCAGGATGCGACCTATGCGGCTGTAATTGTGCGTCATGCGTGCCAGTTGCCCGTCGGCGCTGTCAAAGGAATTGGCCCAAATGAGCAGCAACATTCCTATGACGTTGATGACTAAGTCGTTGAAATAGAATGCCACGCCGGCACCTATACCCAGGAATATGGAAGCGATGGTGATGGCGTTGGGCGTGACGCCGAGACGTCGGGCCAGACACGCCCATGCGTAGCCTATGGGTCGGTAAAAAGCCAGGTCTATGTGTTCTTCTGTGTCCGCGCTTTTGAGCGTGGCGCGATATGCTGAGTTATCAGTCATGAGTCTTGCTTTGGTTGTGTTGCTAAAATATTGGGAACAAACACTTGGCGGCGCCAACGTCCGTCGATCCGCCGGGCATCGGCGCGTGCTCAGTGTGCGCGGTGTTCCTTGATGGCCTGCATCACGCACTTGGCGATGTGCGGCCCGGCCTCGTCGCGGCAGGGGGCAAACGAAGGCCAGTCGTTGAAGTCGATGATGCGTATGGTGCCGTCCTCGTCAACTATGCAGTCGCCGCCGTAGATGCGGACATCCAATTCCTTGGCGGCGCGTGCGCAGATGTCGCGCAGGTATGCTTCGTCAAAGGTCAAGCCGCGTGCGGCGCCGTTGATGGCCTCGTATCCGTATTTGCTGTGTCCTGCTTCGAAGGGATAGAACCAGTAAAAGAAGTCTGTGTCGGCCACGCCGTAGAATTTGAGCAAATCGCCTTCGAGGTGGCGGTTGATGACTGCACGCTTGATGCCGCGCAGGAAGTATTCTTGCAGTACTTCTTGGGCTTCTTGCGGATGGCGTACAAAGGATACGTCCTCCTTGTGCATGGCGTGGAAGTCGCCGCGCTTTATCCAGCATTGTTCGATGCCGGCTTTTTCCAGGGCATCGATGACGCTTTCGTCAGTGTTGACCATCAGCGACTCGGGATAAGGAATTCCGTTGCCGATAAGTATGCGAGTCATGCGTTCGCGAGTACAGTTTTCGATGCCGTAGCCGCTGTTGATTACCAGATCGCCGGCGTCTTCGCGTTTTTGCAACAGGTCGATGGAGCGGCGTTCGCGGCACATGTTCATGATGATGTGGTAGCCGTCTGTAGCTCCGGAGGCCAGTTGTTCCTCCGAAAACACGGTGACTTCGCAGCCGCGCTTGCGCAATTGGTCGGCAGCGATGTTGAATATTGCCGCATCGTTGCCTATATGGTTGGGCGAATACGCTCCGGCACGCATCACGCCCGCAATCTTTATTTCTGCCATTGTCTGTGTTCTATTTGTGGTTAGGCACAGCAAAGGTACAAACTTTTTTCCATATGCCACCGCCTTGACGTCCCTATAATGAGCCGTCAATGCAAGGTATGCGCTATCTTATCGGTACATGGCTTCGATTTGGACGGCGTAGCGGCGAGCAATGATGGCGCGGCGCAGCTTGAGGGTGTTGGTGAGCTCGCCGGCTTCGATGGTGAAACTCTTGGGTAGCAGTGTGAAACGCTTTATTTTCTCGAAGTTGGCCAATCCGTGTTCGAGTTTTTCGATGCGTTGGGCAATCATGGCGCGTATATCGGTATTCTGTACCAACTCCTCGATGTTCCGGAAGGCTATGCGACGACGTCGCGCGTATTCCTTGAGTGCTTCAAATGCCGGTATTATGATGGCTGTGACGTACTTGCGTTTGTCTCCTATGATTGCTACCTGTTCGATGAACGGGTCTTTGCCCAGACGGCTTTCGAGGGCCTGTGGGGCGATGTATTTGCCGTTGGATGTTTTGAAAAGGTCTTTGATGCGCTCGGTGAGTGTGAGCGACCCATCGCGGGCGACTTTTCCTGCATCGCCGGTGCGCAGCCAGCCATCGGATGTGAATGCGGCGGCTGTCTCGGATGGCTTGTTGTAGTATCCTTTCATTACCGTTGGGCCGCTGACTTCGATTTCGCCGCTGTCGCCTATGCGTACGTTTACTTCGGGTACGACGGTGCCTACCGATCCTAAGGCAAAGTCTGTAGCGGGGTAGCATGTCACCGTAGCGGTGGTTTCGGAGAGGCCGTAGCCGATGACGATATTGATGCCTATGGCGTGCAGAAAGGCGACGATGTCCGGTGATAGAGGAGCTCCGGCTGTGGGGTAGATGTTGCCGCGGTCAACGCCTATGGCTTTGCGCATCGTGGACAATACGTGGCGGTCGTAGAACCGGTAGCGCGCTTCGAGCCAACGTGGTACGCGCAGCCCGTGACGTACGTAGTCGAGGTTACGACGGCGTCCGACGGCTATGGCTCGGTGCACCATGGTACGTTTGAAAAATCCCATGGCGGCAATCTTTTCGGTGGCGGCGGTGTACACTTTTTCCCAGAAGCGTGGAACGCTGCACATGCACGTGGGGCGCACGTTGCGTAGTGCTCGGACTACATCGTGCGGGTCGGTATTGATGTACACCTCCATGCCCATGAACAGGCAGTAGTATGTCCATGCTTTTTCGAAGATGTGGCTTAGCGGCAGGAAGCACAGCGAAGTGTCTCGGTCGCTGATGCTTGTAAGACGTTGGCGATGTATTTCCATGGCTGCGTCAAAGCAGCTGTGTGTCAGGATGGCTCCTTTGGGTTCGCCCGTGGTGCCGGAAGTGTATATAAGTGTGGCGATGTCGTCGCCGGTGGCGGCATCACGGCGCGAGGTCACGGTGTGGCGTATGTTCTCACCGGCTGTGGCGCCTATGGTTACGAGGTCGGCCCATGTCAATGCGCGGTATTTTGACGGCTCGTCTGCAGGCAGGGTGCCGTCGATGAGTACGGCGCAACGCACTTCGGGGCATTCGTCAATGACGGAGCATACGGCTTCGTATTGTTTGGTATTGCCGACGATGATGATGCGAGCCTTGGAGTCGCGCAGGATGTATCGGATTTGTTCGGGTGAGGAGGTGGCGTAGATGCTTGCCGTGGCGGCGCGGTTGGCGAATGCAGCCATCTCGGCTTCGAGACTTTGCACTCGGTTTTCGCTGAATATTGCCACCATGTCGCCCGGGCCGAGCCCCAAGGAGCAGAAGGCGCATGCGACGTTGTCGATATTGTCGGCAAAACGCTGCCAGGACAGCGCCTTCCATTTGAGAGTGGCAGGTTCGTCGGTATAGTGTACCGCGATTTTTGTGCTGTGTTTTTGGCTCTGTCTCAGAGCCAAGTGTGTCAATATATTGGACATTGTGTAGAATTCGAAAAGTTGTGAGGCGGAGGGCGCCTGATGGCGCGTTCCGCGGGCTTTTGGCTTGCAAATGTACGGCTTTATTGTTTGACGGGCATCATTTAGATGCCTCGTTAACATTGTTTGCATCATTTACGGACATTTGGCAGGGTCTGCGTGCCGAGACTTCCGGACATCCAATCGGCTCCGGGCGTTTATTCGCGGATAAATTTTGCGAGGTTTGTGCAGCCGTCTTCGAGCAGAGTGAGGACGTTCTCAAAGCCGTCGTCACCATCGTAATACGGATCCGGAATGCAGTCTTGCCGCGTGGGCATTTGGACAAAAGCAATCATAGGCACTACCTTGTCTTGTGCTTCGATTGTCGGCGCCATGTGCTTCAGTTTGGCCACGTTGTTTGCGTCCATGCCGATGAGTATGTCGAAGTTGTCGAAATCGACATCGCGCACCTGCCGGCATATATGGTCAAGAGTGTATCCGCGCCATTGCGCGTGTATGCGCATGCGGTTGTCCGGGAGGTCGCCCACGTGCCATCCGCCGGTGCCGGCGCTGTCTATGATCCAGGCATCCGTATCGCCGTGTTTGTTTATACAAGCTTGTAATATGCCTTGTGCGGCCGGGGAGCGACATATATTGCCCAGGCACACAAAGAGTACGCGCACAGGTAGCGACTCGGCGTAGCGATGGCGCATCGCATTGATAGTGGGTAGATGGTCAAGCAGTTTGTCGTTTATTGTCATGATGTATTGTGTGGCAATTATTCTTTGTGTGTTCGTGGTGGCGGCGCTTGGCCAGGTGCGGCAAGAGGTGTGCCTATAGGGTTCTGTGTATCAGATGCCCATAAGGTCGCGGTAGATGTCCAACGCGCTTTCGATGGTTTCCGGGTCGATGGTGGCATCGGTGACGATGTCGCCCGGGGCACGCAACAGCGTGAAGTTGATAGCATCGGCGTTGAGGTTTTTCTTGTCCTGTCGCATAAGGTCGATCAGTGCCGGGTAGTCGTCGCATGTGACGGCGAAGACGCCGTAGGTGTCGCGGACATACTTGGCAAATGTATGCAGCAGCGTCGAGTCAAAGCCCTGAAGCATAGAAGACAGCACACATTCGACCACAAGGCCGCGAGCGACCGCGTATCCGTGCGGGATGGGGTCGTGGCGTCGTAGAGCCATTTCCTCGAAGGCGTGTCCGATGGTGTGACCTAAGTTTAGCGCCTTGCGTATGCCGTGCTCCGTCGGGTCTTGCTTTACAATTTTTTCCTTGACGGCAACCGACCGTCGCAGCAGTTCGAGCAGTTCCTCCGGGTCGTGGTTCGTGTCCGTGATGTCGAAGGCCATGAGCCGGCGAAGGGCTTTGTCGCTGTCAAGTAGTCCGTGTTTGAGCATCTCGGCATATCCGGAGAGTTTCTCGCTTTTGGACAGCGTGTCAAAGAAGGTGGACGACACAATCACGTCCGTTGCGAGGTAAAAGGCTCCCACCTGGTTTTTGTAACCGTCAAAATTGATGCCCGTTTTGCCGCCAACGGCAGCATCGACTGCGCCGAGCAGGGTGGTGGGGATGTTGATGCACGATATGCCGCGTTTGTATGTTGCTGCGGTAAATCCTCCTAAGTCTGAGACTACGCCGCCGCCTACATTTATGATGAGTGCATGGCGTGAGGCGCGAGCTAAGGACAGCGCGTGCCATACGCGTTGCAGTGTGTCTGTGTTTTTGGACGCATCGCCGGCGGGGATGCATATCTGCGTGGACGTGCGCACGATTTGGCTTTGTTCCGCCAGCCTTGGCAGGACAAATGTCGCGGTGTTGGAGTCGGTGATGACGAATACCGAAGAGGGCGCCATGCGTTTTATGATGCTGTCGAGGGTGGCGCCCACGTTGTTGGTGTAGTGGATTTTCTGTGTCATGTGCGGTTGTGTGTCAAGATTGTCGGTTGCAGTGTTGTAACCTTCAATTGATATAACAATCGGGGAAGCATTTCGGCACATTGTGCCATGCTGTCGAAGACTACGGCGGCGCCGGCTTGTTCCATGTCCCGCCGCGGGATGGGCCCTGTGATGACGGCTATTGTGAACACTCCGGCGGCATCCGAGGATCTGACGCCAAGAGGTGCGTTTTCAAACGTGATGGCATCCGTGGCGTCCACTCCGGCAATTTGGAGCGCGCGCAGGTAGGGCTCGGGATGCGGTTTGCCATGTGTGACGTCGTGCGAGGTCACGCGGCGTTCCGCATCGAATACGCCGGGGAAATCGGCATCGAGACGGTTGAGCAGCGAGCTTTGGCCCGATCCGGTGACCAGCACCGTTGTCATTGCGGCATCACGGCAGTACCGGGTGACGGCATCGGCGCCTTCGATGACCGGTGGTGCCGGCTGTGCGGCAAACAATTCGGTTTTGCGTCCGTACAGGCGCTTAACGTCCTCGGGTGAGGCGTCGTGGCCGTATTGACGGTTGAAAAGGATATTGATGGTGTCGGCGCCGGTGCGACCCTCGAAGGCGAAGAATTCGTCGTAGTGTGCGTTCAGCCCTTCTTCGGCGCACATGTTCATCCATGCACGGGCGTGGCGCGGCATAGAGTCGTAGAGGGTGCCATCCATATCGAAGAGGGCGGCTCGCGGTGTGAGGTGTGTGTATCCGTGACGGCGTATGAATGCCTGTATGTCAGCTGTGAAATCGGTCATATGTGGTTTTTGTGCGTCTTTTCGTCGTCTTTGATGTCTCGTGAGGCTTGGGTGTCTTGCTTGCTGTTTTTGCTCTTGTCTTTTTTGACTTTTTTGTCCTTTTTGTTTTTGGCCGTTGCCGCGTGGACCGGTGCTTCAATTTGTCTTTCGTAGATGAATTCGGTAGAATCGGCGGGGCTTAGGGTGTCGTTGTCCGGAATATCATCGGCCGGTGTGGCGCTGTGGTGGCGTAGTGCTTCAAGGCGCAGGTGCGCGCGGTCGCCTTCGCGGATGCCGCGGCGGAAGACGTTCGAAATCTGACGCATGAGGTTGACGCGCGTGGTGTCTACGATGTTGACCGCCAGGGCATCACCGGGCTTGAGACGTGCGCGTCCCAGGCGTATCTTCATCTTGTCGGGGTTGCCGCTGATGTTTATGCCGAATTTGAAGGGCAGAGGCGACTTGAGCACTGCAATATGGTATTTGAAATTGAGAGCGAAGTCGTTGTACCCTTGCACGCCGAGGCGGTAGCGATCAATGTCGAAGATGAAAGGATAGATATGTAATTGGTTGTTTTCGACAGTCATCTGTATGGACATTTGGTCGATAATATTGCGCTTCTTGTTCTTGAAGAACAGCCATTTGGATAGTGTCTTGAAGGTATCCGGGTCTATAAGAACAAGTTGCTTGCCGTCAAGTTTGACTGCCGCATTGAACTCGGGCAGGACAAAGTCCATGGAGGGGCTTATAGGCGTGGTAGCGGCAATTTCGGCATCGATTATTCCGCTTAAGTCTCGCAACACCGGCATAATCGAGTCGATGGCCGGAACGAGGGACAGAAAATTGGCTAAGTTGAATTGTGACAGCTGCATTCCGAAGCCGAAACTGAGCTCGTCTACGCGGCGTCCCATATATAGCGCCGAGATGTTGATGTCGCCTACGTCGCTGGTGGCGTTGAGCTCGTGCAGGTTCACGGCTCCGTTATACATCATGGCGTGGCCGTGCAGGCCGTGCAGCATCAGGTCGGCATAGCGGACATTGGCCGCATCGATGTGGATGTTGGCGTCGATATTGGTGGGTACCAGTATGGGTACTATGGTGTCTGCCGCAGTTGCGCCCTGCTGTTTCATGGCGCATTCCAGGTCTATTTCGTTGTCGCTGTCACCGAGGCTGATGCCGTTGCCGGCTGCGGCTGCCGAGCTGTATGCCGCACCGGCAAACACGGCTCGTGCCAGCTGGTTGACGTCTATGGTGTCGCTGGATACATCAAGGAGTATTCCAAGGGGTTGCGACTTGCGACGAGACGTCAGCGCCTTCTTGATGTTGGAAATCTTGCCGGTGATGGTAAAGTCGCTTGAGCCTACGGTGTAGCGCATGCTGTGTATGTCGAGGCTGTCGTTGTTGAAGGTTATATCGATGTCTCGCAGATTGTTGCGCAGCGGAAAGTATGGGGTGTACAGGCGTGCGCGTTTTCCGGCAATTGTGCCGTTGATATCCCATGAACGCAGAAACCGGCGCATGGCAGTGGTCGTGCCGAAGTCTATGGTTTCGGTCTCGGAATCCTTGACTGTGGTGCGGTGCGGGCGTCCGCGGCGACGGCGGTATTCGGCAGTGGCTATTCCGTAGATACTGTCACGGTCGAGAGTGGGATTGGCGCGGCGTATCGAGTCGCTTATGGCGCGAATGGCGCGTGAACGGTCGGTCTCGGGGCGTAATATTGCCTCGAGGTGTGTCTTGGCGCCGCGCAGTACGGCGCGTGTGCTGCGGTCGCCGGCGCTAAAGCGGTGCATTTCCAGGTCGAGAATCAAGTGAGGACGATGCTCGTCGCCTTCGTAGGCTTTGGCTATGGCATAGCCCTTGACGTTGCGTAGGCGTACGCGTGCCGAATCGGCCACGGAAAACATTTCGTAACGGGCAAAGCTGAGAGCTCCTCCCATGGGCCGGATGTCGTGGTCGCAGTGATGGCTGTGGCTGTTGCGAGTTCCGATGCCCATTTCCAGCCCGGTGAGGTGCATGCGAGCCTCGGGGGAGGATATGTATACCGAATCGATGGTGAGATGAGCTGTCAGTAGCCCGGTGGCGGTGACATCGGCTCGTTTGAAGGTCTCTTGCGTACCGAATTTAAATAAAGCACGGTCAACGTACATGCTGTTGACCGTGTCGCTTTCCCATCTGAAATTTCGCAGTCCGATGTCGCCTTTCACCAGAAGCCGCTGAAATCCGCCGGGGCTGAGCATTGACGGCCGCCCTTTTATGCGGGCGTTGGCCGTCAAATCGCCGCTGATGCTTGCTCCGCCCAGCAGTCGCTTGAGCTGCGGCGGGAGTGCCCCCAGGTGGCTGACGCCGTTGACTTTGCCATCAAACAGCGGGTCGCCGAGCATCTCGGTGACGGTGCCGGTGAGGTGCAGGTCTGTCGCCGGCCCGGCGATATTCAGTTGGTGGATGGTCAGGATGCTGGCGTTGAGGTTGTTGCCATCGATGTGTAGCGACATGTCGGTGCTGAAGTGTCGGAAGTCGACTTGCTGCCACTTGAGGTATGAGTCAGCTACGGATATATCGACATCCATGGTGGGCAGTGCATCGCCGTCCGTCCCTAAGGAGTAGGGCTTCAGCAATTTGGCGTCCACGCGTATGCGTGCATCGGTGTTGATGCCGACGGGTATGCCATAGAATTCGGCCATATCTTCGGGCACGGCGGCCAATAGCTCGCCCACGGGCAGGGGGTCGAGGTGCAGCCGCAGGGCATCGATGCGTGCGCTGTCTCCGATATTGAAACGAGTGTCTATATTGCCTTGTATCAGCGATATCTTGAAGGCAAAGCCTTCGAGGGCTATTTCTTCGGGCTTGGCCTGGTCCCAGCGGATGTTGCCGTTAAGCCCGAAACCGAGGTCTTCGATACCGAAAATCTCGGATATAGCCGGGCAGTCGGCATCGCCGTCAAAGTCTATGCGGTACATCGGTTTGTCTTTGCCCGAGAGCGAGATAGCACTGAAGGAGGCTGTGGCCATGGCTCCGTCGCTATAGAAGCGTACCGGACCGGGGTTGGTCAGCGCAAAGCGCGTGAGCGTAATTTTGGGAAGGTCGGCGATATTGAAGGCCGTGGTGTCCTCCTCCTCGCTCGGCGGGAAGATGTCGTAATTGTTGGTCTCATCGTCCACGATGACGATATTGGCCTGTGGACGGTCGATGATGACGCTGTCTACGGTGATGGCGCCGGCGAGTAGGTCGGTGAGTTTTATCGAGCCTTCGAAGCTCTTGACTGTCAGCAGTGTATCCGCCCATTCGGGCAGCATTTCGCGTTCGGCGGCGTCCATGGCCTTGATGTCGCGTGATACCACGGTGAGGTCACGCATTTCGATGCCGAGATAGGGGAATGATCCGCGTATATTCAGTTCGGCGTATCCCAAAGTCACATCGGCACGTAAGGTATGATTGGCTACATGTTCCAGCAGCGGTGTCAGTCTCTGGGGGTGTAGCAGACTTAGGGTGGCGGCAACCATCCCGAAGGCGTACAACACTATGGTCATCAGGACCCATGCGGAAACTTTGAGGACACGGCGCCATGTCGGACGGCGTGTGGGCGCTGCCGAATTGGCGGTGGAGGTTGTATTGATGTTCATATCTGGGAATGTCTATGCGGATGTCTTTGTTCCGGGGACGTCTTGCGTAATCACTTGTGATGCTTTTTCTGCAACTCCGGTGGCGGGGTGGGGCGCGGACGCCGAGCCGCGATGTCGCGCGTGGTGATGTGGAAGCATCCCTGTTTTCTTTCGTATTTAATGTAGCAACGGCCGTCTTGGCACATATCGTACAGGATTTCGGCAAGGAGGTTCTTGAGGTCTTCCTGTGTGCGGTTGACGCCTCCGCGGCTGTCGGTGTAGAAATTTACGTAGCTGATATCGAAGGTTGTCCCGAAGCGATGGGCGGACGAGTCGACGGCTATACGGTTGACGCGGCGCAGCCGGCGCACAACCTGCTGGGTGCGCAGCAAGCTGGTGACTTTGAGCCGGTAATGGCCTCCGCCGCGTGCCTTTTGCTCGGTATTGAAACGGGCACCTATGTCGTGCAGCAGTTTCGCAGCTTCGGGAATGAGGTAGGGGTACGAGTACTTGAGACTGTCGATGATGAATTCGTTGCACGAGTGCACGGCCACGATAGGGCGGTCAATGGACAGGACATCGGACGGTTTCATCACCGGAACTATTCCGAAAGCCTGAGCCTCGGCGTAATGCACATAATTGCTGTCGTTGAATACGCGTGCCAGCGGGCCGCCGGGCAGCGTCCGCACCTTCATTTTGACACATTCGTCATCGGGCATACTATCGGTCCATTGCGCCGGTACGCTGTCGCGGTAGTCGCCGCCAAGCAGCATCTCGGCGGCCTCCACATAGTCTTCCGACTTGCTGTCTTCCTCGGTGGGTGCAACAGTAGCCTCCGCGCTGTCTTGTGACGGCGTGTCCGCGCTTTCACCGTGTCCGCAGCCGCCGATAGCGGTCGCCATAGCAAGCAATGCGCAGTATGTCAGTGCCTTGTTCATCAGCGTGTACCAATTAAGCCACCTAATCCGGACGGCAGGACGCCCTATGCCCTGTCGCCCCGTGCGGCTACATTTGTGCAAAGTTACACTTTTTCGCTCGAAAAACCGCAACTGTGCCGCCCCTCGCACTCTTAAAATATTCTAACTGCCTATGTGCCTGTTCGTCCATTTATACGTCAGTCAGGATAAAAAGAACGCCCCTCAAGTGAGCTGCCTTGCGGCTCGCCTGAGAGGCTTGTTGTCTTATGGCTTACTGTAGCCTTGGTTATGAGGCCGGAGCTTAGATTTTCAGCTTCTTGCGACCCTGCGGCGATACGAGGATGTAGACGCCGTGGGGCAGGGTGTCGGCGGTGACTTCCGCTTCGCGCATACCGCTGCCCACGCGCACGCCTTGCAGGTTATACACCTCGTAGACAGTATTCTGCGTGTCCACGCTGACATCGTCCACGCCGTCATATTCGGAGATAAAGAAGAATTCTTTCCATTGCTCCGCTGATTTGTATAGGCTGATAGACTCCTTCGGAACAAATAATTCGCATGTCTCTTTGTTAATGTCATCGAGGGCTTGATAACCACAACTGGGCGGTGTCGTGGCGGTGACAATCAGCTTGGTCATAGCCGTACAGTTTAGAAATGCTTCTTTGCCTATAATCTTGACATTGGATCCTACGCGGAAGAAATCCAACGACCTACAGTCAAAGAAAGCGTATTCGCCGATGGATGCGACTGAGTTGCCGATTATCAGTGAAGTGAGTCCTGTGCAGCTGGCGAAAGCGAAGTTGCCTATGGAGGCGACGGAACTGCCTATGGTTGCTGAACTCTGTCTGGGACAACTGTAGAAGGCCTCTTTGTCAATATCAATGGAAGTGACAGAACTGCCTATGGTTGCTGAGGTCAGCCCGGAACAGCCCTGGAATGCGTGGTTGCCTATGGAAGTAACTGATTTAGGAATGGTTATTGAAGATAGCCCTGCGCATAGGTGGAATGTGCCTTCGCCGATAGATGTGACTGAATTGCCGATGGTTAGTGAAGTGATTCCAAAACAATTGTAGAATGCCATTTCACCGATGGAAGTGACGGAGTTGCCGATGGTTACTGAAGTGAGTCCGGAGCAATTGTAGAAAGCGTCTTTGCCGATGGTTGTGACTGAGTTGGGAATGATCACGGAAGTCAATGCTGCGCAACCTTGGAAGGCATTATCAGGTATTATCGAGACGTTATCACCAATTGTCAAAGATGTAAGTCCTATACAAGCGGAAAATACAGAAGAATAGTAAGTGCCCATTTGGGTGCACTGCTCTGCATTGAATGTTACTGAATTCAACTCAGGACAACCTGCAAAGGCGAACTCACCGATGGATGTAACCGAATTGCCTATGGTTAAGGAAGATAGTTTGGCACAATAGGAGAATGCTTCTTTGCCGATGGAGGTGACTGAGTTTGGAATGGTTACCGAAGAAAGTTTGGCACATTTGAAGAAAGCCTTTTCGTTGATGGATGTAATTGAGTTGGGAAAGATTATTGAAGTGAGTTCGGAACAATCCCAGAATGCGCCTTTGCTGATGGAGGTGACGGAGTTGCCAATAGTTACAGAAGTGAGCCCAGAACAACCCTCGAAGACGTAACTGCCGATGGAAATGACAGAATTTGGAATGGTTACAGAAGTCAGTCCGGAGCAGAGATAAAATGCGGAATTGCCAATGGTAGTAACTGAGTTGGGAATGGTTACAGAAGTCAGTCCGAAACAGAGCGAAAATGCGGAGTCGCCGATGGAAGTGACGGAATTTGGAATGGTTACAGTTGTCAAATTTGATGAACCAGTAAAAGCTCCGCCCCCGATGGATGTGACGGAGTATGTTGCCCCATCGTAGGTTATAGCTTTAGGTATGTAGTAAGCCTTCATATAATAACCGGGCCCGAATGTTACACTTGCTGTATTGTTAGATTTGTTGAGGTTGTAATAGATGCCATCGATATAACAGTCGTATGCGAAAGCTGGCGACAATGAACATAATAGGACTATCAATAGTACTATTTTTTGCACAGTATGTTTCATGTATTCGGATGTGCCGCGGTCATCCCCTCGTTGGCTTTTTGTGTGGATAAGAAAAGCGCAGGAATCTGTATCGTTGCCGTCCTGCGTCTTGAGGCTTTTCGCATTGCCCTATTCAAAGTCAGACGGCAACACAGAAGCCCGCGCTTGTACATATACGATAGTCATTCGCCGTATTTATTCGTCTCGAATAAAATACGGGGAAGGCTATGTTACGTATCTACGGGCATCTACCGTTGCTCATTCCTTGACTTTGAATATGAAATTTTGCGAGAATTTCAAGACGCCAAGAATTAGCGCGGATAAACGCTTTTATATTATGTCTGTCGTGACTCCGCATCTCATTGGTTGAGATTATGGAGTCAATCAACGCCGCAAATTTAGTCCTTTGTTTTTATTTGGCCAAAAGTTGGAAGAAAAAAATAGTGAGATTCATAAATATAAGCGGGCGGCGGGACCCGGAAGGGGTTCCGCCGCTGCGTTATGGGTGGTTAAGCGCGAGGCTTATTATTTCTCGTCGTTGGCGAGTTTTTCTTTGAGGGCTGCGAGTGCCTCGAGGTCGCCGAGGGTGGTCTTCTCTAACGGGGCGTTGAGGGCTGCGGGAGCTTCTTCGGCCTTGGGTGCGCGGGTGGCACGTTTGGCTTTGCGCTCTGCTGCTTTCTCGGCGCGTGCTTCGTCTTCGAAGATGCGGCTGTGGCTGAGGATGATGCGCTTGCTGTCCTTGTTGAATTCGATGACCTTGAATTGGAGGGTCTCACCGGCCTTGGCCTGTGTTCCGTCTTCTTTGACGAGGTGCTTGGGCGTTGCAAAGCCTTCTACGCCGTGCTCGAGGGCTACGACAGCGCCTTTGTCAAATACTTCGGAGATTGTGCCTTCGTGGATCGAGCCTACGGCAAATTCGGTTTCAAAGGCATCCCAGGGGTTCTCCTCGAGCTGCTTGTGGCCGAGGCTGAGGCGACGATTTTCTTTGTCGATAGCGAGTACTTCGACGTCGATGTCGGCACCGATTTGAGTGAATTCGCTGGGGTGTTTGATTTTCTTGGTCCAAGAGAGGTCGGAGATGTGGATCAGACCGTCGACGCCTTCTTCGATTTCGACGAATACGCCGAAGTTGGTGAAGTTGCGCACCTTGGCGGTGTGGCGGCTGCCGATGGGGTATTTGGTCTCGATGTTCTCCCACGGGTCGTTCTTGAGCTGCTTGATGCCGAGGGACATCTTGCGGTCTTCGCGGTCGAGAGTGAGGACGACTGCTTCGACTTCGTCACCGACTTTCATGAAGTCCTGAGCGGAGCGCAGGTGCTGGCTCCAGGACATTTCGCTGACGTGGATGAGGCCTTCGACACCGGGGGCGATTTCTACAAATGCGCCGTAGTCGGCCATAACGACAACTTTGCCTTTGACCTTATCGCCAACTTTGAGATTGGGGTCGAGGGCATCCCACGGATGGGGCTGGAGTTGCTTGAGACCGAGGGCGATGCGCTTCTTCTCGTCGTCAAAGTCGAGAATAACGACGTTGAGTTTCTGGTCGAGTTGTACGACTTCGGCGGGGTCTGTAACGCGTCCCCAGGAGAGGTCGGTGATGTGGATAAGGCCGTCGACGCCGCCCAGGTCGATGAATGCGCCGTAGCTGACGATGTTCTTGACGGTGCCTTCGAGTACCTGGCCTTTCTCGAGCTTGGAGATGATTTCTTTCTTCTGAGCTTCGAGTTCGGCTTCGATGAGAGCCTTGTGGGATACAACGACGTTTTTGTATTCTTCGTTGATTTTGACCACTTTGAATTCCATGGTCTTGCCCACGTACATATCGTAGTCGCGGATGGGCTTAACGTCGATCTGCGATCCGGGGAGGAAGGCTTCGATGCCGAATACGTCGACAATCATGCCGCCTTTGGTGCGGCATTTGATAAAGCCTTTGATGATTTCGTCGTTGGCAAGTGCGGCGCTGATGCGTTCCCAAGCGCGTGCTGCACGAGCTTTCTTGTGGGAGAGGATGAGTTGACCCTTCTTGTCTTCTTGGTTTTCGATGAATACCTCTACAGAGTCGCCGACTTTGATGTCGGGGTTGTAGCGGAATTCGCTCATGGGGATGATGCCGTCGCTCTTGTAGCCGATGTTAACCACTGCTTCGCGCTTGTTCAGGGCGATGATGGTACCTTCGATTACATCCTTGTCCTTGACGGTGTTGAGCGATTCGTCATAGGTACGGGTGAGTTCCTCGCGCGATTTGGCGCTGGCGGTTTCGCCGTTTTCGTAGGCATCCCAATCGAAGTCTTCGATAGGGGTGTTTTTAAGTTCTGTCATTAAAAAAGTTAATAAAATGTTAGTATACTCTCGTAACGGTCGTTTGATGCTGTCCGTTTTTAGCGCGGCAAAGATACGCATAATTTTCTAATTACCAAAGTCTCCGGCGATTTTTGCGTTTTTTTATCGGAATATTGCGTAATTTTGCCGTGCCGATGCGTGTGCGCAGTGCTGCTCGGTATCAATTCTGATGCGCGGCATTGCCTCTTATTATAATAATGTGTTTAAAGATATGAATATTGCTGCCAAACCGCTTGCTCCGCCGGTGGCGGAGGGTGTACGCGACCACACTATTTCGATATGTAAGGGTATTGCCATTATCTTGATGGTTGTGGGGCACGTCGAGGCTCCGGAGCTGTTGACCAATTTTATTTACACGTTTCATATGCCGCTGTTTTTCATTGCGGCAGGCTACTTCTTCAGCCGCAAATGGCTTGACCGCCCTTGGGAGTTTTGCGTCAGGCGTGTCAAGGGTCTTTATGTTCCGTTCTTGACTTGGGCGCTGGTGTTTTTGGCTCTCCATAATGTGCTGTTTTACTTCGGAGTGCTCAATGAGCAGTATGGCAATTGGACCGGAGGAGTTACTCATCCGTATTCGTGGGACGATGCCGCTCAGCGTCTTATAAATATTGTATTCTCGATGTCCGGGTATGACGAGTTTATGGCCGGCGCTTTCTGGTTTTTCCGCGGCCTTCTTGTTGCTTCGGTGTTGTTTCTGATACTGTATAAATTACTGGACCGTCATACGCGGGTCCGCGGTGATATGGCGGTGGTGATAATATGTGTCATGGCTCTTGCTTTCACGGCTTTTCGCATATTTTTCAATGCGCGCATACAGACTATTCCCAATGGCGGGATGCGTGAGATTTGGGGGTTGTTTTTCTTTGCCGTGGGTTATCTGATGTGTCGCTACGGCGGCTATGTGCCACGGCGGTGGTGGCTGACGGCGTTGCTTTTCGGTCTGATGTGTCTGGCTGCATATTTACACTTGTGCGGAATGAACAATAGCGGCACTATGCGTGATGTGCTGACGCTGCCGCTGACCGGATTGATGGGCTTTGTAGTCACCTATCGCGTATCGGCCTTCATCCATGCCGGCCATCTCGGATTGCGTCTTCGTCGCTTGCTGGTGTATATAGGCGAGAATACGCTGTATATATTTATTTTTCATATAGTTGCATTCAAGGCAGTGAGTTTGCTTAAGATCCTATATTATGATTTGGATTGGGAACAGATGGGGTGTCACATGGTGATACATTACAATCATCTGGACTTTTTCTGGGTGCTGTATAGCGTTGCCGGAGTTGCGCTGCCGCTGTTGGGGCTTGAGGGAGTTCGCCGTCTTCGCCGCCGCTTACGTAAGGCGTGATTTCGAATTTGATTTGGTTTGATTTTCGGCAGTCGAAGCGCTCGTTTTTGCCGGGTCTGAAGGCTTCGAAAAATAAATAGAAATTTTTTGCGGAAATATTTGGCAGATAGAGAAATAGTGCGTATCTTTGCATCCGAAATATAGGCCAAAGGCCCATTGCGCCATCGCTAAATCTTTGACGGATAAGGCGATAGGTGTGTTTTGGGCTGTGTGCCGTATGATAAAAAAGAACATCAACAACTGTATTAAACATTTTCAAGTAACACCAACAACTAAGATGCCTACTATTCAGCAATTAGTAAGAAAAGGACGCGTGGCACTGGTGGATAATAGCAAGTCGCCCGCTTTGGACTCCTGCCCCCAACGTCGCGGAGTCTGCGTGCGTGTGTATACCACCACTCCCAAGAAGCCTAACTCTGCCATCCGTAAGGTAGCGCGTGTGCGTTTGACCAATGGCAAAGAGGTCAACTCCTACATCCCCGGCGAGGGTCACAACCTGCAGGAGCACAGCATCGTGCTTGTTCGCGGCGGTCGTGTGAAAGACCTCCCCGGCGTACGTTATCACATCGTTCGCGGAACACTCGACACCTCCGGTGTCAAGGACCGTACGCAACGCCGAAGCAAATACGGCGCCAAGCGTCCCAAGGCCGGTGCAGCCAAGAAGTAATTGCCACAGGCACGGCAGTGAAGCTATACTGAAAGCACCGCGAGATTAAATCAAAACAAACAACATTTAACTCGTTTTCGTAAAACTTGAAAAGCAGCAGCCCGCACGACGGGCAAGCGGCAAAGGTTGAGTAAGTACCTCGCCCGACAGGCTGTCAGAGGACAGCGATAAAGCGGCCCGCCTCCGGGAACAACATCCACCACGCATCCGCCCGAAGGCATAAAGGCATAGCGACAGCGAGCCCGGTACCGAAGAACAAAGCAGCAAGCAACCAAGCAACTCGAAAACACTACGACACAACAACAATGAGAAAGGCAAAGCCCAAAAAACGGATCGTTCTACCCGATCCCGTGTTCAACGACGTGCGCGTCTCCAAGTTCGTCAACCACCTGATGTATGACGGAAAAAAGAACACAGCTTACACCATATTCTATAACGCTCTCGAGATTGTCAAGACCAAACTTCCCAACGAGGAAGCTACCGCACTCGAGATCTGGAAAAAAGCCTTGGAGAACATTACTCCGCAAGTCGAGGTCAAGAGCCGTCGTATCGGCGGTGCCACCTTCCAGGTGCCTACCGAGATACGCCCCGACCGTAAGGAATCTATATCCATGAAGAACCTGATACTGTATGCACGCCGCCGTGGTGGCAAGACCATGGCCGACAAGCTCGCCGCAGAGGTGGTTGACGCTTTCAACAACCAAGGCGGTGCATTCAAACGCAAGGAAGATATGCATAAGATGGCAGAGGCCAACCGCGCCTTCGCCCATTTCCGCTTCTGATATTCGGAACAAGAAAGTCATAACAACAGTATCGCAGGACTTCATAAATATAGAAACCAACAACACATCCGAATATGTCACAAGCAGAAGACCAGAGACTAAAGTATACCCGAAATATCGGCATCATGGCGCACATCGATGCCGGCAAGACCACAACTTCGGAACGCATACTCTTCTATACAGGCCTTACCCATAAAATCGGTGAGGTACATGATGGCGCAGCCACCATGGACTGGATGGAACAGGAGCAGGAACGCGGCATTACAATCACCTCCGCCGCCACTACCGCATTCTGGAAATATAATGATGAGAAATACAAAATCAACCTCATCGACACTCCGGGACACGTTGACTTCACTGTCGAGGTGGAGCGCTCGCTCCGCGTACTTGATGGTGCTGTGGCTACATTCTGCGCCGTAGGCGGTGTAGAACCCCAGAGCGAAACCGTATGGCGTCAGGCCGACAAATACAACGTACCCCGTATCGGTTACGTCAACAAGATGGACCGCTCCGGCGCCAACTTCTTTGAGGTTGTACGCCAGCTCCATGATATTCTCGGCGCCAATCCCTGTCCCATACAGATACCTATAGGCGCTGAAGAAACATTCAAAGGCGTTGTCGACCTCATCCGTATGAAAGCCATATTCTGGCACGACGAGACCATGGGCGCCGACTACGAAGTCGATGATATCCCCGAAAACCTCCTCGGCGAGGCTCAGGAATACCGCGACAAGATGCTCGAGAAAATAGCCGAATACGATGACGCCCTCATGGAGAAATACTTCGACGACCCCTCCACCATCACCGAGGACGAAATCAAGGCAGCCCTGCGCAAAGCCACCCTGTCGATGAACGTTGTACCCATGATTTGCGGATCTTCGTTCAAGAACAAAGGCGTGCAGCCCCTGCTTGACGCCGTGTGCGCATACCTGCCCAGCCCCGTAGACGCCGGTGCAGTGGAAGGCCACGCCGTAGGCGATCCCGACACCATCATCACACGCGAGCCCTCCTCCGATGCACCCATGTGTGCACTTGCATTTAAGATTGCCACCGACCCCTATGTAGGCCGTCTGTGCTTCTTCCGCGTATACTCCGGCGATGTAAATGCCGGCAGCTACGTACTCAATGCTCGCTCGGGTAAGAAAGAACGTATTTCTCGCCTCTTCCAGATGCACTCCGCCAAGCAGAACCCCAAGGATACTATCGGTTGCGGCGATATAGGTGCCGGCGTGGGCTTCAAGGATATCCGCACCGGTGACACCCTCTGCGACGAAAATGCACCTATCGTACTCGAGGCAATGGACTTCCCCGATCCCGTAATCGGTATTGCGGTCGAGCCCCTTACACAGAAAGACCTCGACAAACTTGGCGTAGGTCTGCAGAAACTTGCCGAAGAAGACCCCACCTTCCAGGTTAAGACTAACGAAGAAACCGGCCAGACAGTTATCTCCGGTATGGGCGAGCTTCACCTCGACATCATCATCGATCGTCTCAAGCGCGAATTTAAAGTCGAGTGCAAGCAGGGCCGTCCTCAGGTTACCTACAAGGAATCCATCACCAAGCCAGTTGAGCTCCGCGAAGTGTTCAAGAAGCAGACCGGTGGTCGAGGCAAATTTGCCGACATCATCGTGCGCGTCGAACCCGTGGACGAAGGCTTCGAAGGCAACCTCCAGTTTGTGGACGAAGTTAAGGGTGGCAATATCCCCAAGGAGTTTATCCCCTCGATACAGAAAGGCTTTACCACAGCCATGAAGTCCGGTGTACTCGCCGGCTTCCCCGTAGAGCAGCTTAAGGTGACCGTTATTGACGGTTCGTTCCACCCCGTGGACTCCGACCAGCTCTCCTTCGAGCTCTGTGCCATTCAGGCATTTAAGAAAGCCTGCGAAAAAGCCGGTCCCGTGCTACTTGAACCCATAATGAAGATCGAGGTTGTCACTCCCGAAGAATCCATGGGTGATGTCATCTCCGACCTCAACAAGCGTCGCGGACAAGTCGAAGGCATGGAAACATCACGCTCGGGCGCTCGCGTAGTCAAGGCCAAGGCACCTTTGGCCGAAATGTTCGGCTACGTCACCGCCCTGCGTACCATCACCTCCGGACGCGCCACCTCGACGATGTCCTTCTCCCACTACGCCGAAGTATCCTCCTCGATAGCACGCAACGTGCTCACCGAGTGCCAAGGCCGCGTAGACCTAATCAAATAAAGCCAATAAAAACGCAAAGCACATCATAAGAAATCATGAGCCAAAAAATTCGCATTAAACTCAAATCTTACGATCACAACCTCGTCGACAAGAGCGCCGAGAAGATCGTCAAGACAGTGAAGGCCACGGGCGCCGTAATCTCCGGTCCCATACCCCTGCCTACACACAAGCGCATATTCACCGTCAACCGTTCGACATTCGTCAACAAGAAAGCGCGCGAACAATTCCAGCTCTCGTCATACAAACGCCTCATCGACATCTACAACTCCACAGCCAAGACCGTGGACGCACTCATGAAGCTGGAACTTCCCAGCGGTGTCGAAGTAGAAATCAAAGTCTGACGAAGACCCCCGACATTCCGGCCCGGCTCTTGCGGCATTATGCCGCAGGGTCCCCGGAAAGGGATACAAGAAAATCAACAATTAATAAATAATATCCAACCACAAAACCAACACAGAAATGCCAGGATTATTAGGAAAGAAAATCGGAATGACATCCGTTTTCAGTGCCGAGGGAAAGAACATTCCATGCACTGTTGTCGAAGTAGGTCCTTGCGTGGTTACACAGGTCAAGACAGTGGCTAAGGACGGCTATGATGCCGTACAGCTCGGTTTCGGTGAACAAAAGGAGAAACACCTCACCGCTCCCGAATTGGGTCACTTCAAGAAAGCCGGTGTAGCACCCAAGCGATACTTGGCCGAGTTCAAGGGTTTCGAAGGACAATACAGCGCCGGAGACACCATCACCGCCGAACTATTCAGCGAAAACGACTTCGTTGACGTAGTCGGCATCAGCAAAGGTAAAGGCTACCAGGGCGTAGTCAAGCGCCACGGCTTCGGCGGCGTCGGCCAAACCACACACGGCCAGCACAACCGCTTGCGCGCACCCGGTTCGGTAGGTGCCTGCTCCTATCCCGCCAAGGTCTTCAAGGGAATGCGTATGGCCGGTCAGATGGGCAACCGTCAGGTAACGGTTCAGAACCTCCAGGTCATCAAGATCATCCCCGAACACAATATTATAATGCTCAAGGGCTCCATTCCCGGAAGCAAAGGTTCAATCATTTCAATCGAGAAATAACAATGGAACTCGCAATATACACCCAAGAAGGAAAAGACACCGGTCGTAAGGCAGTCCTCAACGACGAGGTGTTCGCGATAGAGCCCAACGAGCACGTACTCTACCTCGCTGTAAAACAGTATCTTGCCAACCAACGTCAGGGTACACATAAATCCAAAGAGCGTAGCGAAGTGTCCGGCTCGACGCGTAAGCTGCACAAACAAAAAGGCGGCGGCGGTTCGCGTATCGGTGATATCAACTCGCCCGTACTCGTAGGTGGCGGCCGCGTATTCGGTCCCCGTCCTCGCGACTACCGTTTCAAACTTAACGCCAAGATGAAAGACCTCGCACGTCGCAGCGCATTGTCCGCCAAGGCAGCCGACGGCCGGATCATCGTGGTCGAAGACATCAAAATCGATGCTCCCAAGACTAAAGAGTTTGTCAAGATAGCCAAGGCCCTCAACTTTGAAGGCAAGAAGGTACTCGTGCTCAATGCGGGCATCGACCGCAATGTGACGCTGTCGGCACGCAACGTTCCCGGAGTCAATATCCTCCGCGCCGGCGATGCCAACACCTACGCACTGCTCAACAACAACGTAATCATCATTACCGAAAGCTCGCTCGAGACGGTAAACAAATTCTAAGGAGGAACAACAATGGATATAATGATTAAACCCATCATTACCGAGAAGGCCACCAAGCTTACCGAAAAGCACGGGACATACACCTTCCGCGTATCCCCCGAGGCAAACAAATACCAGATTAAGACCCTCGTAGAGCAAACTTACGGTGTAAAAGTCGTCAACGTCAACACAGCCGTAGTCCGCGGCAAGAACAAATCTCGCTGGACTCGCACCGGCCTTCTTCGCGGCAAGACAGCCCAGTGGAAGAAAGCCTTTGTAAACGTCGCCGACGGTCAGACCATAGACTTCTTTAGCAACATCTAACATAAAATGGCAGTAAGAAAATTCAAGCCCACCACCCCCGGGCAACGACACAAAGTTATCGGTGTATTCAAAGGTACCATCACTGCTACTACACCGGAGAAATCTCTTACAGTCGGTAAGCGCGCCAGCGGCGGACGCAACGCCGAAGGCCACCTCACCTCCCGATACCTGGGCGGTGGCCACAAACGCAAGTACCGTATCATAGACTTTAAGAGAAACAAAGACGGCATACCCGCCGTAGTCAAGAGCATCGAGTACGACCCCAACCGCTCGGCACGCATTGCCCTGCTGTATTACGTCGACGGTGCCAAAGCGTACATCATCGCGCCCAACGGCCTCGAAGTCGGCACCACCGTGGTTTCCGGCGAAGACGTGGCTCCCGAAGTAGGCAACTGCCTGCCTCTGGGTAAGATACCTGTAGGTACGCTGGTACACAACATCGAGCTCCGTCCCGGCCAGGGCGCATTCATCGCTCGCAGCGCCGGCACCTTCGCACAGATAGTGTCTCGCGAGGGCAACTATGCTATTATCAAACTTCCTTCGGGCGAAACTCGCAAAATCCTTGCCGCCTGCCGAGCAACCGTCGGCGTCGTGGGCAATAGCGAACACTCGCTCGAACGCTCCGGTAAGGCCGGCCGCTCGCGCTGGCTCGGCCGTCGTCCGCGCAACCGCGGCGTGGTTATGAACCCTGTCGATCACCCCATGGGTGGTGGCGAAGGCCGCGCTTCCGGTGGACATCCCCGCTCACGCAAGGGTCTCTACGCTAAAGGTCTCAAGACCCGTGCGCCCAAGAAGCACTCTTCGAAGTACATCATTGAGAGAAGAAAGAAGTAATCAGATAATCAGCATACACTTATGAGCCGTTCCCTAAAAAAAGGACCCTTTATCTCCGTAAAGCTGGAGAAAAAAGTCGCCGACATGGACGCCAGCGGCAAGAAGAACGTCATTAAGACGTGGAGTCGCGCATCCATGATCGCTCCCGAGTTCGTAGGCCACACTTTCGCCGTACACAACGGCAACAAGTTTATCCCCGTGTACGTTACAGAAAACATGGTAGGCCACAAGCTCGGCGAATTCGCCCCCACCCGCACATTCCGCGGACACGCCGGCAACAAGAAAAAATAATCCGGCGACCGCGGCGGTAACCGCCCACCGCAAGGTGGCGACATCGTGCAGCGGCGACAGCCAAGGCCCAATTCGGCCGCGCAAGTGCGCTCCAACGTTAGCCAGCCTTCCTCGGCAAGTACCCCGGAGACACCGCGCCACCCCGATGGCACTACGGCAACCGACCGCAACGTAATACCGTCGCGACCAGACATCCAAAACAACAAAAAAACAGAACCCGCCAAAACAACCGCATAACACAATGGGTAAAAGAAAAAAAGAAGCAGCCGACAAAATCAAGGCAGTCAAGAGAGAGACCGCCTTTGCCCGGCTCAACAACGTGCCTTCTTCCCCCCGCAAGATGCGCCTCGTGGCCGACATGGTACGCGGCAAAGAAGTTTTCCGCGCCTTAGGCCTGCTTAAGTTCTCCAACAAGGAGGCCGCCGGACGCCTTGAAAAGCTCCTGCGCTCGGCCATCGCCAACTGGGAAGCAAAGAACGAAGAAAAGGCAGAAGCCGGCGTACTCTGCGTCAAAACCATACACGTAGACTGCGCCCCGATGCTCAAACGCCTTCGCACAGCGCCCCAAGGACGTGGCTACCGCATACGCAAGCGCTCCAACCACGTTACTATCATCGTAGACCGTATCAACCAAAACACAGAAGCATAAACCATGGGACAGAAAGTTAATCCTATCAGCAACCGCCTCGGCATCATCCGCGGCTGGGATTCCAACTGGTACGGCGGCAAGAAATACGGCGACACCATCTTAGAAGACTCGCGCCTTCGCCGCTACCTCGACGTCCGCTTGGCCAAATGCTCGGTATCCCGCATTGTCATCGAACGCACCCTCAAGCTCGTAACCATCACAGTGTGCACATCGCGCCCCGGTCTGATCATCGGCAAGGGTGGCAGCGAAGTAGAAAAACTCAAGGAAGAGCTCAAGAAAATTACAGACAAGGACGTGCAAATCAATATCTTCGAGGTGAAACGCCCCGAGATGGACGCCCAAATCGTAGCAGCCAACATCGCACGCCAGATTGAAGGTAAGATTGCCTATCGCCGCGCCGTCAAGATGGCCGTTGCATCGACCATGCGCGCAGGCGCCGAGGGTATTAAGGTACAAGTCAGCGGCCGCCTCAATGGTGCCGAAATGGCTCGTAGCGAGATGTTCAAGGAAGGCCGTACGCCACTGCACACCCTGCGTGCCGACATCGACTACGCACTCGTGGAAGCTCACACCAAAGTCGGCGTTGTCGGCGTTAAGGTGTGGATTTGCCGTGGTGAAGTCTATGGCAAACGTGACCTGGCTCCCTCGTTCACACAGGCCTCCAAGGAAAATCGTTCGGCCGGCGCTCCGGCAGGACGTCGCGGAGGCTTCCGCCGCGGTGCCAAGAACCCCCGTTGAGGCACGGCAAGCGGAGACCAACACAAAAGTTAACAACATCCAACACAAACGACAATGTTACAACCTAAGAAAACCAAATTCCGCCGTTCACAAAAAGGCCGCATGAAAGGTAATGCCCAGCGTGGCAACCAGCTTGCCTTCGGCTCCTTTGGTATAAAGACCCTTGAATCCAAATGGATTACCGGTCGCCAGATAGAGGCTGCTCGTATCGCCGTGACGCGCTATATGCAGCGTCAGGGTCAGATTTGGATACGCATCTTCCCCGACAAGCCCATCACCAAGAAACCTGCCGAAGTCCGCATGGGTAAAGGTAAGGGTTCGCCCGAAGGCTTCGTGGCACCCGTCACCCCCGGTCGCATAATTATCGAGGTCGAAGGCGTAAGCTACGAAATCGCAAAGGAGGCACTGCGCCTTGCAGCCCAGAAGCTCCCAGTAGTCACCAAGTTCGTCGTCGCTCGCGACTACGATCCCAGCCAGAACGTCTAAAAGTCAGCACGCCACTATGAAACAGCAAGAAATCAAAGAAATGGCGACCGCCGACCTGCGCGCACGCCTCGCACAGATGGAGAAAGACTACCGCCAGCTCACCATCAACCACGCCGTAACGCCCCTGGATAACCCCGCAAAGATTACCGCCGACCGCCGTGCCATTGCACGCGTGAAGACGGAACTTCGTGCTCGCGAAATTCAGGAAGCCAAAGCTGCGAAATAACTCCGGACATCCCCATCCAATGTTCCACAACAACTAACAACAGAAACACATGGAAAAACGAAATCTTCGTAAAGAACGCATCGGGGTTGTTTCCAGCAACAAAGGCGACAAGACAATCACCGTGACCGTAAAATGGAAAGAGAAACACCCCATCTACGGTAAATTCGTGAACAAGACCAAGAAGTTCCACGCCCACGACGAGAAGAACGAGTGCTCTATAGGTGACACCGTGCGCCTGATGGAGACCCGTCCTCTAAGCAAGACCAAGCGTTGGAGATTAGTAGAAATCATCGAAAAAGTTAAGTAACGACAATGATACAGACCGAAACACGGCTCAATGTAGCCGACAACTCCGGCGCAAAAGAAGTGCTGTGCATCCGTGTACTTGGAGGCACAGGGCGCCGTTATGCTTCCGTAGGTGACATCATCGTAGTATCGGTGAAAAATGCCCTGCCCGGTTCCGACGTCAAGAAAGGTACCGTCAGCAAAGCCGTCGTCGTACGCACCAATAAGGAAATCCGCCGTGCTGACGGGTCCTACATTCGCTTTGACGACAACGCCTGCGTGTTGCTCAACAACGCCGGTGAGCTTCGCGGCACGCGTATCTTCGGGCCGGTAGCCCGTGAGCTCCGTGCCACCAACATGAAAATCGTTTCACTGGCACCCGAGGTGCTCTAACCGCGCCTCGTGCCACCAAACACAAACAAGACAATGAGCAAACAGCATATCAAAAAAGGCGACACCGTACAAGTGCTCGCCGGCGAAGACCGCGGCAAACAAGGACGTGTACTCCAGGTACTCGTCAAGAAAGACCGCGTGGTCGTCGAAGGCGTCAATGTAGTCACCAAGGCTACCAAGCCCTCGGCCCAGCATCCGCAGGGCGGGTTGGTGAAGAAAGAGGCCGGCATACATGTGAGCAACGTTGCCCTACTCGATCCCAAGAGCGGCAAGCCCGTACGTGTGGGTTTCCGCAAAAACGATGCAGGCAAGACAGTCCGTTATTCAAAAAAATCAGGAGAGGAGATTAAATAATGAGCACCACCACACTTCAGAAAGATTACAAGGAGCGCATTATTCCCGCCCTTGAGAAAGAGTTCAACTACACCACCGTCATGCAGGTGCCCCGTTTGGAGAAGATAGTCATCAATCAGGGTCTTGGCGAAGCCACTCAGGATCGCAAGATTATAGATACGGCCATCGCCGAGCTTACCGCCATCACCGGTCAGAAAGCAGTGGCCACCCTGTCCAAGAAGGATATCTCCAATTTCCATCTGCGTAAGAAGATGCCCGTAGGCGTACGTGTGACTCTTCGTCGCGAGCGTATGTACGAGTTCCTCGAGCGTTTGGTACGCGTGGCGCTGCCCCGTATCCGTGACTTCAAGGGCATCGAAGGTAAGCTTGACGGCCGTGGCAACTACACCCTTGGCATCACCGAGCAGATTATCTTCCCCGAGATTAACATCGATTCGATCAGCAAGCTTCTCGGCATGAACATCACTTTTGTGACTTCCGCCAGGACCGATGCCGAAGGTTACGCCCTGCTCAAGCACTTCGGATTACCCTTCAAGAACGCCAAAAACTAACCCCCGCACAAACATAGTATAATGGCAAAAGAATCAATGAAAGCACGCGAAGTTAAGCGTGCACGCCTCGTTCAGAAATACGCCGAGCGCAAAGCAGCCCTGCGTCTCCAGGCCAAAGAACTCGCCAAGCAAGGCGAAAGCGCCTACGAGATTTATCAGCAGCTGCAGCGTCTGCCCAAGAACGCGTCCAGTATCCGCATGCACAACCGCTGCTCCATCACCGGACGTCCCAAGGGCTATATGCGCCAGTTCGGTATTTCGCGTATACAGTTCCGCGAGATGGCATCTGCCGGCCTGATACCCGGTGTTAAGAAAGCCAGCTGGTAAATCGTACGATGCCGCCGCGGGCTCGACCCTGCGGCGGCCCGCACGGACTATGCATCGGCGCCAAGCCCACCGCTTTATGCGGTTCCGCACCTCCCTCCCGCTGCCTTCCTTTGGGACGGCAGGACAAACAGAGAAGACTTTTAGTATTAAATATTGTTGGGAACACCCCAATCAATTTAACAACAAACAACAATGACAGATCCCATTGCAGACTATCTGACAAGATTGAGGAACGCCATCAAGGCTAACCACCGCGTGGTGGAAGTGCCCGCCTCCAACATCAAGAAAGAGATCACCAAGATACTCTTCGAGCAGGGCTACATCCTCAACTACAAATTCATCGAAGGGAACACCCCTGCAGGCGCTATCAAGATAGCCCTCAAGTACGATCCCGTAGACCGTGTTAACGCCATCAAGGTTCTCAAGCGCGTATCGCGTCCCGGCCTGCGCCAATACACCGGCTACAAGGACATGCCCCGTGTGCTCAACGGACTTGGCATCGCCATCCTGTCCACCAGCAAAGGCGTGATGACCAACAAGCAGGCAGCCGAAGAGAAAATCGGCGGCGAAGTGTTATGCTACGTATACTAATCACTGAACAAAGCACACAGACATGTCACGTATAGGAAAAGCCCCCATAGCAATACCCGCCGGCGTTACAGTCACGGTATCCGGCGAAAAAGTTACAGTCAAGGGTCCCAAGGGCACCCTCGAACAGACCGTACATTCCGATCTCAGCGTTAAAGTTGAGGACGGACACGTAATAGTAACCCGTCCCACCGATGACCGCGAGCACCGCGCACAGCACGGCCTGTGGCGTGCGTTGATCCACAACATGGTCGTAGGCGTGAGTGAAGGTTACCGCAAAGAAATGGAACTCGTAGGCGTAGGTTACCGCGCCACAGCTACAGGCCAAGTTCTGGAGCTGGCACTCGGCTACTCCCACGCCATCTATATAAAGCTCCCCCCCGAGGTAAAGGTAGAGGCCAAGAGCGAGCGCAACAAGAACCCGCTGATCATCCTCGAGAGCGATGACAAGCAGCTTCTGGGTCAAGTATGCGCCAAGATTCGCTCGCTGCGCAAGCTCGAGCCGTACAAAGGCAAAGGCATCAAGTTTGTCGGCGAAATCATTCGCCGCAAGTCCGGCAAGAGCGCAAGTGCCAAATAACCGGGCCATAGCTTAGCAACAACCTCACACAACCAACAAAAAACATCCTACCACAATGGTAACTAAAATAGAAAGACGCAATAAAATCAAGACACGCATCCGCGGCAAGATCTCCGGCACAGCCCAGCGTCCGCGCATGACAGTGTTTCGCTCCAACAAGCAGATTTACGTACAACTCGTAGACGATCTGGCGGGAGCCACTTTGGTTGCAGCATCTTCGCGCAACCTCGACGTCCAAGGCGACAAGAAAACCATCGCAGCGGAAGTCGGCAAAAAGATTGCCGAGAAGGCCCTGGCCGCCGGCATCACCGAAGTAGTGTTTGACCGTAACGGATATCTCTTCCACGGTCGTGTTAAATCCCTGGCCGACGCCGCACGCGCTTGTGGCCTCAAATTCTAAAGACAACCACTATGGCTAAAAGAAACAATCGAGTAAAAACTACAAGCGATCTCGAACTCAAAGACCGCTTAGTGGCCATCAACCGCGTCACCAAAGTAACCAAGGGCGGTCGCACCTTCACCTTCGCCGCCATCGTCGTTGTCGGCAACGAGAACGGCATCGTAGGCTGGGGCCTGGGCAAGGCCAACGAGGTGCAGGCAGCCATCGCCAAGGGCGTAGAAGCAGCCAAGAAGAACCTTGTGCGTGTGCCCGTACACAAAGGCACCATCCCCCACGAACAGGAAGCCAAATTCAGCGGCTCGCGCATCATCCTCAAGCCCGCTTCCACCGGTACCGGTGTGAAAGCCGGTGGTGCCATGCGTGCCGTCCTCGAGAGCGTAGGCGTGACTGACGTCCTTGCCAAGAGCAAAGGCTCGTCCAATCCCCACAACCTTGTGAAAGCCACTATCGCCGCATTGTCCGAGATGCGCTCGCCTGCACAGGTTGCGCAGAACCGCGGCATCACCGTCGAAAAGGTTTTCCACGGCTAAGACACTCAGGCCCGAGGCTTCGAGCCCGGGCAAAGTTACACACAACACAAAACACCAGACAATGGCACAGATAAAAATCACACAGACCAAGAGCCGCATCAACTGCCCGGCAGTGCAGAAGCGCACTCTTGACGCTTTAGGCCTGCGCAAGATGAACCACACAGTGGTCAAAGAGGACACCCCCTCCATCCGCGGCATGGTGCAGAAGGTACATCACCTTGTAACCGTCACTGAGGCCTGATATAGGAGATAGTCCGGCCCGTCGGGGAATATATCCCGGCGGCGGGACAGCTCCAAGACAACATAACCAACACCCATAATAGACAAAAAACAATGGATTTAAGCAACATACAACCCGCCATCGGCTCGGTACGCAATAAGACCCGCGTGGGTCGCGGACAGGGTTCCGGCAAGGGCGGCACATCCACACGCGGACACAAAGGTGCCAAATCGCGTTCGGGTTATAAACGTAAAATTGGTTTCGAAGGTGGCCAGATGCCACTGCAGCGTCGTCTTCCCAAATGGGGCTTCAAGAGCCTTAACCGCGTAGAGTACAAGGCCATCAATCTCGATGCAATTCAGACGCTTGCCGAGGGCAAGAACCTTGACAAGGTGACCCTCGCCGACCTTCGCGCAGCCGGATTGGCCGGCCGCAACCAGCCGGTCAAGATACTCGCCGGCGGCGAAATCTCCAAAGCCGTAACCGTCGAGGCCAACGCATTCTCACAGGCAGCCCAAAAGGCCATCGAGGCCGCAGGCGGCGCTGTCGTCAAAGCATAACACAATATGAGATTCTTCGAGACCTTAAAAAACATCTGGACAATCGAAGAGCTGCGCAAGAGGCTTCTCATCACAGTCCTATTGGTACTTATATACCGACTGGGCTGTTATGTCGTGCTTCCCGGCGTGTCTCCGGCTGCCATAGATGCACTGTCTAGCTTCACCAATAAGACAGGCATGATGCAGCTGCTCGATATGTTCTCCGGTGGTGCGTTCTCTCAGGCATCAATCTTTGCCTTGGGTATCATGCCCTACATCACCGCCTCCATCGTCATCCAGCTCCTCGGCATGGTGTTGCCTTCGTTCCAGAAGATGCAGCGCGAAGGCGAGAGCGGACGTCAGAAACTGACCCAGTATACCCGATACTTGACAGTGCTGATTCTGCTGCTGCAGGCTCCCGCATATCTGGTCAATCTACAGTACCAGTTTGCACAAGCCAACGGCGCAGAGGCCGCATCCTTCGGTTTCTGGAATATTGTGTACCTGACCATTATCCTGGCCGCCGGCTCCATGTTCATTATGTGGCTGGGCGAGCGCATCACTGACCGTGGCATAGGCAACGGTATCTCCTTCATCATCTTGGTAGGTATCATTGCCCGACTCCCATCGGCATTGTTCTATGAGTTTACGTCTCGTCTGCCCGGTACCAGTGGCAGCGAGGGCGGTCTTGTGATGTTCATCGTCGAAGTCGTGCTTCTGTTTGCCGTTACCATCGGAGCAGTGCTTCTGGTACAGGGGACACGCAAAGTGCCCGTACAATACGCCAAACGTATTGTCGGCAACCGTCAATACGGTGGTGCACGCCAGTACATACCCTTGAAAGTCAACGCAGCCGGTGTGATGCCTATCATCTTTGCCCAGGCAATCATGTTTATCCCCATCACGCTGGTAGGCTTCGCGAGCGATGGCTCGGGCCTTGTGCAGGCACTTACCGATATCAATGGTTTTTGGTACAATTTCATCTTCTTCCTGATGATTGTTGCTTTCACCTACTTCTATACCGCCATCACGGTGCGTCCCACCCAGATGGCAGAAGACATGAAACGCAACAACGGATTTATTCCCGGCGTAAAACCCGGCAAGAAGACGGCCGAGTACCTCGACACCATCATGAGCCGCATCACTTTGCCCGGTTCAATTTTCCTGGGCATTGTTGCAATCCTTCCCGCTTTTGCCCGCTTCTTCGGCATCAGCCAGAACTTTGCACAATTCTTCGGCGGCACATCCCTGCTGATTATGGTAGGTGTCGTGCTTGACACACTTCAACAAATCGAGTCGCATCTGATGATGCACCACTATGACGGCCTTATGAAAGAAGGCAAGATTAAGGGTCGCACTACCGGGTCGGCATATTAATTCGACCAAACTACCGCAGTACGGCGGACGAACATACAAGTTCGTCCGCCGACACGGCGGCGACAAAGACAGATAACAACCACCGCAATACAACGCCACAATGATCAAGCTTAAGACCCCGCAAGAAATCGAGCAGATGCTTCCGGCCTGTGACCTGACCGCCAGGACGCTGGGCGAGGTAGCTCGCTGGATAGCGCCCGGGGTTACGACACAGCGCTTGGATACAATCGCTCGCGAATTTATCCACGACAACGGCGGCATACCGGCATGTCTCGGTTACGAAGGCTTTCCCGGCACGCTGTGCATCGAAGTCAACGATGTCGTAGTTCATGGATTTCCGTCGGGCTACACCCTGCGCGAAGGCGACATCATAGGCACCGACTTGGTGGTAGCCAAAGATGGTTTCATGGGCGACTCGTGCTACACCTTCGCCGTGGGCGAGGTTGATCCCGAGGTGCTGGCCCTGTGTCGTACTACCAAGGAGTCGCTGTACGTAGGCATCGAAGCGTGCCGTGCCGGTCACCGCATAGGAGACATCAGCAACGCCGTGCAGACCTACTGCGAACGCCGCGGATACAGCGTCGTGCGCGAGATGTGCGGTCACGGTATAGGCCGAGACATGCACGAAGACCCCGAGGTGCCAAACTATGGACGCCGAGGCACCGGGCCGGTGATACGTAACGGCATGTGCATATGCATCGAGCCTATGATAAACATGGGCAGCCGCAATATCACCATCGCCCAAGACGGATGGACCTGCCGCACTCGCGACCATCGCCCGTCAGCCCACTATGAGCACACAATGGCCATAGTCAACGGCGAGACACGGGTACTGACGTCCTTTGAGTACATTCGCGAAGCCCTTGGCGAGCATTTTATCTGAAACGAGTCACCACAAAGAATACCAATACCACCCAACACCACAGGCAATACTTAACAGCAACACCATTTATGGCAAAACAGGCAGCAATAGAACAGGACGGCACCATTGTGGAAGCCCTATCCAACGCAATGTTCCGCGTCGAGCTCGAAAACGGGCATCAGATCACGGCACACATTTCCGGCAAGATGCGTATGCATTACATCAAAATTCTTCCCGGAGACAAGGTTCGTGTCGAGATGTCACCTTACGACCTGAGCAAAGGACGCATAGCCTTTCGCTACAAGTAAGCATTGTATAGGTGTAATCCCGGGCGGTGTTCGCACGTGAAGCGGCATCGCCGGGCAACAATTCGACAAAAAACAACGTAAACTATAATACTAAAAGAACAATGAAAGTACGAGCTTCAATCAAAAAACGCACGCCCGACAGCAAAATCGTCCGTCGCAAGGGCCGGCTGTATGTGATCAATAAAAAAAATCCCAAATTAAAAATGCGTCAAGGATAATTTTTTATTAAATCCAACCGCACCACTACAACAACACAACCACACATATGGCAGTAAGAATCGTGGGAGTTGACCTCCCCCAAAACAAAAGAGGTGAAATCGCACTGACCTACATCTTCGGTATAGGCCGCAGCTCGGCCAAGAAAATCTTGGAGAAAGCCGGCGTAGATGTTAACATCAAAGTCAAAGACTGGAGCGACGAACAGGCCGCAAAGGTTCGCGAAGTGATAGGCAGCGATTACAAAGTAGAAGGCGACCTGCGCAGCGAAATCCAGCTGAACATCAAGCGTCTCATGGACATAGGATGCTATCGCGGTGTCCGTCACCGCAACGGTCTTCCCGTGCGCGGCCAGTCCACCAAGAACAATGCGCGTACCCGTAAGGGCCGCAAGAAAACCGTCGCCAACAAAAAGAAAGCTACTAAATAATAACAACACCATCCAATTATGGCAAAGAAAACAGTCGCAGCTAAGAAGAGAAACGTCAAAGTTAGTGCCGAAGGCCAGCTTCACGTACACTCCTCTTTCAACAACATCATCGTTTGCCTTGCCAACAGCGAAGGCCAGGTTATTTCCTGGTCATCGGCAGGCAAAATGGGCTTCAGAGGCTCGAAGAAGAACACCCCTTACGCAGCTCAGATGGCAGCGCAGGATTGCGCCAAGATCGCATATGACCTGGGTCTACGCAAGGTAAAAGCATACGTCAAAGGACCCGGCAACGGACGTGAATCCGCTATCCGCACCATCCACGGTGCCGGCATCGAAGTAACCGAGATTATCGATGTTACGCCGCTGCCGCACAACGGCTGCCGTCCTCCCAAACGCCGCCGCGTCTAATGCGGTGAGCGTCAAGACGACACTACCACATACCCGGCAATGCCCTTATGCGGTGCAGCGGCACCGCGAGGCATCACCGAAGCGAAAACCTTTTAGTACATAGCATACACATCAACAACCGATGATAGTGTGAGCGTTGTCCGCCATCAGGCGGAGACGAAGGACGGGGTCGAAGGCATACTATAAGTGCCGACAACATGTCCCAACCGAGCAAGTCCGCACGGACACCGCGGCCAGTGAAGGGTCACAACGAACATCACCTCTCTGTGACTGCGGCTGCACAGCCGAGGAACGCCACGCGGAACACTGCCGGAAGTGCATAAGCGCCCCGCGACACACACCACCATCAAATATCCAACCATACAAGACAATACAACAATGGCAAGATACACAGGTCCTAAGACCAAAATCGCCCGTAAATTCGGCGAACCCATCTTCGGCCCCGACAAAGTCCAGGCAAGACGCAACTTTCCCCCGGGCCAGCACGGACAAAACCGTCGCCGCAAAACCAGCGAGTACGGCGTCCAGCTGCGTGAAAAGCAAAAAGCTAAATACACCTACGGCGTACTTGAGAAACAGTTCCGCAACCTCTTCACCAAGGCCTCCTCGATGAAAGGTATTACCGGTGAAATTCTGCTTCAGCTCCTTGAGTCCCGTTTGGACAACGTGGTATACCGTCTGGGTATCGCCCGCACTCGTGCGGCCGCACGCCAGATAGTGCTCCATCGTCACATCGTGGTCAACGGAGACATCGTTAACATCCCCTCCTACCAGGTAAAGCCCGGCGATATAGTTGGTGTTCGCGAGAAATCCAAATCGTTGGAAGTGATAGCCGACAATCTCGCCGGTTTCAACCACAGTAAGTATCCCTGGATCGAATGGGACGAAAGCCTCAAGAGCGGTAAATTCCTGCATTTACCCGCACGTGAGGACATCCCCGAAAACATCAAGGAGCAGCTCATCGTCGAGCTCTACTCCAAGTAATAAAATCTAAAAACAACCCGATCCATGGCTATCTTACAATTCCAAAAGCCCGACAAAGTCCTGATGCTTGAAGCAGACAACTTCTACGGCAAATTCGAGTTCAAACCCTTGGAACCCGGCTATGGCATCACTGTGGGCAACGCGCTGCGGCGTGTGCTTCTCTCTTCCTTGGAGGGCTTCGCCATTTCGTCGATACGCATCGACGGCGTTAAACACGAGTTTGACACCATCCCCGGTGTCAAAGAAGATGTCACCAACATCATCCTCAACCTCAAGAAGGTAGACCTGCGCCAGGTTGTCGAGGACCACGAAGACGAAAAAGTCACCATCACCGTCTCGGGAACAGAAGTATTTACGGCCGGAGATATAGGCAAGGCCTTGACTAGCTTCCAGGTGCTCAACCCCGATCAGGTGATATGCCATCTGGATTCCGATGCAAGTTTCACTATCGTGCTGACAATCAATAAGGGTCGCGGATGGGTGCCAGCCGAAGAGCAGGAAATAGCTGACGATGATGTCAACACCCTCGCCATCGACTCCATCTATACGCCCATAAAGAACGTCAAATACGTCATAGAGAACTTCCGCGTCGACCAGAAGACCGACTACGACAAGCTTATCCTCGAAATCACTACTAACGGATCGATACATCCCAAGGATGCCCTCAAAGAGGCTGCACGCATCCTTATCCATCATTTTGCCCTGTTCTCCGATGAGAAGATTACTATCGATGCACCCGAGACCGGCGAAAGCGATGAATTCGATGAGGAAGTGCTGCATATGCGCCAACTCCTTAAGACCAAGCTCGTCGATATGGAACTGAGTGTACGTGCGCTCAATTGCCTTAAGAGTGCCGAGGTCGAGACTTTGGGCGAACTTGTACAGTTCAACAAAAACGACTTGCTCAAGTTCCGTAACTTTGGCAAGAAGTCACTGACCGAGCTTGATGAGTTCCTCGCAAGCATGAACCTGTCCTTCGGCATGGACATTTCAAAATACAAACTGGATAAAGAGTAACATTCACGATGAGACACAATAAAAAATTCAACCATCTTAGCCGCACCAAGGCACATCGCGATGCCCTCTTGGCTAATATGACCACTTCGCTGATTATGCACAAACGCATATTCACAACCTTGGCCAAAGCCAAAGCCCTGCGCGTGTACGCCGAGCCGTTGATCAATCGCGCCAAAGAAGATACCACTCCCAATCGTCGCCTTGTTTTTGCACATCTGCAGAGCAAGGAAGCCATCAAGGAACTCTTTGGCGAAATTGCAACCAAGATCGCTAATCGTCCCGGTGGCTATACCCGTATACTAAAGACTGGCAATCGCCTGGGCGACAACGCCAAGACTTGCTTTATCGAGCTGGTGGACTACAACGAGACCATGACCAAGGCCGGCAAAGAAGAAAAGAAAAAAACCACTCGCCGCAGTCGCCGCAAGGCCGCTGCTCCTGCAGCAGAAGCTCCTGCAGCAGAAGCCCCTGCAACAGAAACCCCTGCAGCAGAAGCTCCCGCAGCAGAATAATCCGTTATACGGATACCGATATAAGTTTGCGACATGCAATGCCGAAAAGCATTGTGTGTCGCAAGTTTTTTTGAGGCAAAAGGGCGTAGATAAACTACCGGTAAACTATCGGACCAAAAAAAAGTGCGCGAAATCGGTCGAAGGGTAGGGCGTAAGTGATAAATTATTTGTAATTTCGTAGTCTAAGACATAGACGTATGGAACTGGATACACTGACTGCAATTTCGCCCATTGATGGCCGTTATAGGGACAAATGTTCCAAATTGGCCGGGTATTTTTCAGAGTTTGCGCTGATGCGTTATAGGTTGAGGGTAGAAGTGGAGTATTTTATATCATTGACACGCCTTGGATTGCCGCAGATTGCGACTTTAAGTCGAGATGATGAGCAGCGCATGCGCTCGCTGTACCGAGACTTCGATGTCGAGGATGCGGCGCGTGTCAAGGCCATCGAAAAGGTGACTAATCATGATGTAAAAGCTATAGAATACTTTATCAAGGAGCGCATGGATTCCATGGGCGTAAACGCCAATAAGGAATTCGTACACTTTGGACTTACATCTCAGGATATAAACAATACGGCAGTGCCTATGTCGTTGCGTGAAGCGTTGTCAGAAGCGTATATTCCCGCTTTAGAATCCCTAATAGTTCATTTACGGACCTTGGCGCATGAATGGCGCGACCTCCCTATGCTGGCGCGCACACATGGACAGCCTGCATCGCCCACAACGCTCGGCAAAGAAATATATGTCTATGTAAGCCGTCTCGAAATCCAGAAGCGCCAGTTACTCACTGTTCCCGTATCAGGTAAATTCGGAGGTGCCACGGGCAACTTCAACGCACATCGTGCGGCCTTCCCCGATGTCGATTGGCCGGCTTTTGCCGAGGAATTCCTGCGAGACACCCTCGGCATAGAGCGTGAGCCGTGGACCACGCAGATTTCCAACTACGACAATATGGCCGCCATGATGGACGCTATGCGCCGCATCAATACAATCATCCTTGACTTGGATCGCGATATGTGGATGTACATATCCATGGACTACTTCAAGCAACGCATACGAGAGGGCGAGGTAGGGTCGTCGGCGATGCCGCACAAGGTAAATCCCATAGACTTTGAAAACAGTGAGGGTAATCTCGGCGTGGCCGATGCCTTACTGTCTCACCTCGCATCCAAACTGCCGGTATCCCGCCTCCAACGTGACCTTACAGACAGCACCGTGTTGCGCAACATCGGTGTTCCCATGGCGCACACGCTTATAGCGATAGCCTCCACCGAGAAGGGATTGGGCAAGCTTCTGCTAAACCGCGAGGCCATCGATGCCGACCTTGATACGATGTGGAGCGTGGTGGCCGAGGGCATACAGACCATTCTCCGACGCGAGGGCTATTCCAATCCATATGAGGCGCTTAAAGCCTTGACACGTACCAATCACGCCGTGACGGCTCGGACGATAGCCGACTTCATCGACAGTCTGGATGTCAGCGAGGATGTACGGTTACGCCTGCATCGGCTGACTCCGCGTACATACGTGGGGTACACTATAGGCGAAAAGCAGTAAATAATACGCATGCGTTGCCTATTGTTTAGGTATGCAATTGTGTTAAACATAAAAATTCTCTGCGACAACAACTTACAATAAAATATACGCAACATCAAACACGAACAAAACTATGAAACGTATCGCATTTTTCCTCATGTTGGCATTGGTGAGTCTTGTCAGCGCATCCGCAATGACAATGGTCGAATTCATGGCAAAATACAAGGCAGCCGAAGGAATTAGTGACGTTACCGCCATGGCTGGTTCTTCACTTAAGGAAGAAGGAATTAACGATGGAACCGTACTCATGGGGGAGCTGGATGCAACAGCAATCGATGCCATTAAGACCGACCTCACTACCATCCCCGAAGAAAATCAGCTGGTGGCTGTCACCGGCGAGAACGGCGAATTTGTGGCCGTATGCCAGAATCCCACAGGCCGGGACGAAATGATTAATATCTTGATAGTTACCATCAAGGACAATGCTGTATTCATCATCGACGGTGTGTGCGACAAGTCCACACTTGAGCAGTCCGTTAACGACATATCCAAGTAACCACAAGCGTCAAATTCGATGGTCACTCCGAATATAGTAGTCACTATAGGGCGGCAGATGGGCAGCGGCGGCCACGAGCTCGGCCGTCGGCTGGCCGCACGCCTCGGTATCGAGTTCTATGACAAAGAATTGCTTATGCAAGCTGCACGCGATGCAGGATTGTGTCCCGACTTCTTTCGCAACAGCGATGAAAAACGGCCAAGCTTTGTCGGCGGATTCTTTGCGAACTTTCCCGGCGCCAGCCCTATGGCATACTATGATGCCGGAGGCTTTGGCGGTGGATACGATGCGCTCTACAAGGCCCAATGCGACTTTGTGCGACGTGTCGCCTCGCGCGGATCATGTGTCATCGTAGGCCGTAGTGCCGACTATATTCTACGTAACCATCCGCGCGTAGCCAGCATCTTTGTGAGCGCCGCTAAAGACGATTGCATCGGGCGAGTGCGCCGGCGCCGCCCCGAAATCTCCATCGAACAAGCACGTACCATAGTGGAGAAGACTGATAAGGCACGTGCTGCCTTCTATAACTTTTACAGTGATAAGCAGTGGGGCGAGGCCGCATCGTATGACCTGTCCGTTAGTACCTCCGCCATGGACATCGACAATTTGGTGGAAGTGGTGGCCGACTACCTGCAACGTCGCTTCGGCATCCAAATCAACTAAACGACAGAAAAAACATACAACAATGTCAGTCAAGACAACAATATTTTTCATCGTAGCCTTGCTTGCCTCCGTGGTGGCCAAAGCCGCCAAGGTGGACACAATTACAATCAAGGCAGCCGAAATGCCCCAACCCATAGAGGTTACGATTATTGTGCCCGATGGTGCCTGTGCCACACATCGCGTGCCCACGGTATACTTACTCAACGGTTTCGGCGGTGACCACAATCAATGGACCACCACCTGTAAACAACTTCCCGCTCTTGCCGACCAATATGGCATGGCCATGGTGATGCCCGATGGCTGCGACTCTTGGTATTGGGACGCACCCGCCAATCCCGGGGTGAAAATGGAAACATTCATGACCAAGCGCCTCGTACCATACATAGACGCACATTATCCGACTCTTCCCGAGGCATCCAAACGAGCCATTACCGGGCTGAGCATGGGAGGCCACGGAGCATTGTGGCTGGGCATACGCCATCCCGATATTTGGAAAAATATCGGCAGTACCAGTGGTGGTGTCAATATTCTGCCTTTTACTGAAAGGTGGAAAATGAAAGACGCCCTGGGAGCCTACACGTCTGCCACAGCTAAGATCTGGGAGACGCATACCGTCATCAACCTGGTACCGCAGATGATTCCCGGAGCCAACAACATCATTTTTGATTGCGGCAGCGAAGATTTCTTCTCCGGCGTTAATGCCTCCCTGCATCAAAAGCTACTCGAGGCCAAGATTCCGCACGACTACATCTCGCGCCCCGGCAACCATAGTCACAAATACTGGAGCAACAGCATCCTTTACCACCTGCTATACTTTTCACGCCACTTTGGCAAATGATACTTCGCCACGTAAGCATAACGGATTTCAAGAATATCGCCGAGGCTTCGATAGACTTTTGCGATAAGTTGAATTGTATGCTCGGCGACAACGGCATGGGCAAGTCCAACCTCTTAGATGCCATCTACGTGTTGTCGTACACCAAGAGCTTTGCCGGCACGCCTGACAATATGCTGATACGACGTGGATGCCCGTGGGCACACCTGCACGCCGACTATCTACGGCATGATGCCGAAGACGATATCAATGTGGTGCTCTCGCCCGGACACAAAAGCTTCAAGCGTGGCGGTAAAGAATATCGTCGTCTGAGCTCGCACATAGGTCTATTCCCCGCCGTGCTTGTCTCACCATCCGATATGAACCTTGTTTCCGGAGCAGCCGAAGTGCGGCGGCGTTTCATTGATATGGTTATAAGCCAGGTGGATAGCCACTACCTGGAACATCTGATACGCTACAATCGCGCCCTCGAGCAGCGCAATCGTATGCTCAAGGACTCCTCCGCAGATTTCCTGCTCTTCGACACCATCGAGGCCGGTATGGACATTTCGTCACGCTACATCATCGAAGCGCGACGCTGTCATATACGTCGGCTTGCCGAACTTCATCATCGCTACTACGGCATCATTGCCGGCGACAGTGAAACCGTTACTATGGACTACCGCGGGCCATTGGATGGCACTACGGACGCCAGTATCGCCGATGCATTGAGCCGCAATCGCGACCGCGACCGACTGCTCGGATATACTGCCATGGGTATACATCGTGATGACATCGATGTTGCCGTCAACGGCCTGCCTCTGCGTCGCACAGCCTCTCAAGGACAGGCCAAGACCTTCACCATCGCCCTACGCATGGCCCAATACCGCTTTTTGGTCGAAAGCACCGGGCTCAAACCATTGCTACTGTTGGACGATATCTTCGACAAGCTCGATGCTACGCGCGTCTCGCGTATTATCGCACTGGTAGCTTCCGAAGATTTCGGCCAGATTTTTATCACCGACACCAATCGCCGCCACCTTGACGAAATACCCGGACACCTTGCAGCCGATGCTCCATGCCGGATGTGGCGTGTCACCGACGGCACATTCGAACAGCTGCCATGAAACGCCGAGATCCCTTGCGTGTTGACGCCATTATCCGCCAGGCCATTACGGCTGCCGGGGCCGATGAAAGCTACGAAAGGGCACGTGCCAGCTACTTGTGGGGCGAGGTCGTTGGCCCGACTGTCAACCGCTATACAGTGCGACGGTGGATACAACAAGACGAACTGCATGTGGTCATTGCGTCCGCGGCCCTAAAAAACGAGCTGTCATTCAGTAAAGACCGCATCATCCGGCATATCAACGAGTTGGTCGGGGAAGACGTCATATCCAGGCTTGTAATCCATTAACTTTTTAATTCATAAAACAACTAACGAACCACACTCTATGAAGCTGAAAAACATATATGCGGTTATTGCCGCCGCGGCGTTGTCCGCCATTGCCGCGTCTTGCGGGAGCAATTACGACCCCAAGGAAATAGCCAAGATTGACGAAGCCGACGAACTGACAGCCGAACAGACCGAGACGGCCCTTGGATGGTATGAGGATGCCTTGCAGCGCGATATCCAAAAAGTAGAGGAAGAAAAGGGTAAAATCAGGCAGGAAATGCTTGAAGAGCGTGCAGCACGGATAGGCAAGCGCGCGGCACGCTCCGGAAGCAACGAGACCGACTATGCCAACGCCATGGTATATAAGTCTCATAAAGAGAAGATTGAAAAGCTCGAGGAAGACTTGCAAAAAGCCCAGGAAAGACTATACGAAGAAATCGACAAGGCCAGGGAACAACTTGATTGGTAGAGCCTTGTATCACTTTGCCGGGATCTCCGGTTTGCATCTGCCGCCTGGCGCCATCCGGAAAAAGTACGGGCGGCATTATGCTAAATGTTTGCAAGTTGTTAAAAATTGAGTAATTTTGCAGTTGTAGACGGTTTTTGCCTTTTTACAGACGGTTTTGCCTTTTTCTAAGGCAGGAATATCCGATTGATACCGACGCAATGAAATACGACGCAATCATAAACCGGCAGAGACGGCTGTCGCTTACGTATGCCGAACTCATCGCATTGCCTCTTACGCCTGACACACTGGTGCGTAGGGACAGTGGTGAAGGCTGGATGCGTGCGTCCGAATGTGTCGAACTGGCACATGTCATAGCGTCTTCGGCCCATAGCCGCGTGACAAGCCAAAAATCCCCCCCCCCCCGTTTTGCGTTAGAAATACGCAAAGTGGTACGTTTGCCCCGTCTGTAAGTTCTTCCGGGGCTTTCGCTGGCGGAGGAAGTGCGCAGACTCGCCCCCACAGACCGACACCACAACATTCCACGCCGCAGAGGACGGCACAGCCGCATTCCTCCGCTTCCGCATATTCGTATCAAGCGCCGCAACCGTGCCAGCCGCCGCAGCCGGCACGGATTTTTGTGCCGTCAGCCGAATACTTTAAGTGCAGACAGAAGCGTAAGGCGGCCATAATCGGGCTGTGCACGCTCGGACTGGCCGGCATAACGCTTATCGGGGTGGGGAACACGTGGCGCAGCAACATATTCGAGGGCACTTCGTTTGCGACCGGAGCCATAGGCTTCGTATGCAAATGTCTGTCCTTCGTATTTCTTACGGCACTGATCGCGATACCGTACTTTGTCTACTCCTTCTTTGCCCTGATATACTATACCATCCGAATGCACAGCCTTAAATCCAGATAGATATGCCAGTATTCACAGCCAGCCGTATTTCCAACAATGGGAACGTCCTGTATCCCGACGCCATCGCCATAGACGACTACAATGTCACCTACTACAAGGGGCGCCCCGTCGGGTACGAAACCACGATAATACCACGCCGCTGTATCAACGGCGTATACCTTGACAGCCACATATTCTTTGCCGACGTCGTCATATCGTCCGCAGGGCACGAGACAATCTCGGCGCATGGTTTCAAGAAATCCATAGCACGCGAAATAGTAAAAATCCTTACCCAATAAACTATGCCACAGACCGTATATTACGTACAGTTAGATGACGACTTCTTCGGGCCTTTTGCACTCGAAACCGTCATGGGTACGCACCTCACGCCCGACGTGCTTGTGCTATCCTCCGACACCAACGAGTGGAGGCCGGCGGGCGAGTACCCCGAACTGGCGGACTCGTTGGACCTGTCTCTCAACGAGTCCGAGACCGAGGACGCGCCCATCCACGAGCCTGCCGAGGACATCTCCGGCGCGACCCCGTCATTCGACGCCCACACGACATTCTATATCCGCCGGGGCGGTTCGCCCTACGGACCATACACATTGCAGGCGCTGTCCGGCACCGGCATCACGGAAGAGACACATGTCAGCGTGGACGGAATGTCCACATGGGTGTATGCCCGCCAAATCCCCGGGCTGCTTTCGACTATTGCCGCGATGCGCAGCCGTGCCGACGAAACACGCGAACCGGAGGAAACCACCGAAACAGCCGCCGAGACAAATATGCCGCCGCTGGCCAGGATTACACAGCTGCTCAACGAGATACACGCTGTAGGCGCCGAGGGCGAATGCCGCTATAAGCGTGTGTTTGCCAGCAAAGGCGAGGAGCGCGACTTCCTGATGGAGGAATATTCCGAGAAATTTGACCGCCTTTTGGCTCTTGTGCGCCAGACTGAGGAAATTTGCTCCGGCGGCGCATTGTCCTCCCGCGCAACATTCCTCATTACCGAAACCGCCAACAAGTCAGGCGAGGCACTCAACAGCCGCTATGCATCCATGCTTGAGGCGGACGAGGGCGTTGATGCAGGAGCCTTGCCCGTGGGTCGCACGGCATACAGCTTTGAGCCTCCGTTGGCCGGGATTACGCTCGAACGCATGGACTTCTTGGAACTTCCCGGAGGCAAAAACCTGTGTGTCACCTATACTAAAGACGGAATGCCGCAGGCCATGGCGTTTGTCAATACGGTCATAGGCAGGCTGTACGAGTACAACCCGGCACGCTCCGTCATTGCCGAAGTCATAGACACTGAGTATTTTACCGGGCTGGACGACGTGTTCAAACTGCTCAAGCGCGACCTGTACAGAATCCACTGCCGCCCCGAGGAAATCCGCAACCTGCTGGCTTCCTTGCAGAAACGCGCAGGTACAATCATGCGCAACCTCCTCACAGAAAAAGGCGCCACCTTGCGCTCATACAACAGGAGCCACGAGGGCAGCGAGCCTTATATCGTCCTTGTTGTCAAGAATTTCCCGAAGGGGCTGTCCTCGGACAACCTCGAGATGCTTGGGAGGCTGGCCAAGGTGGGCCCCCAGACAGGTATATACCTCGTACTGCTGGCAGACAGCGAGGCGTTGTCCGAACTGTCCGGGCGTGATGCCGAAGCTTTTGACATGCAAGAGTATATAGGTGCGGCAGCCCACTTTGACTTCAAGGCCGAGAGTGATTATATGTCCTCGCTGCTGGGTCAGGAAACTGGCGGACAGGGCGGACCGGCGTCACTTACACGCTACGACAGCCTCGACGATGACCGGCTCAGACAGGTCGTGGCCAGTGTAAACGCCAAATGCGAGCTTAGGGAAGACGTGGTTGTGTCTATCGGCGACTATATGCCCTCCGAGGATAAATGGTGGAAAGGCGACAGCGCCCGCCAAATCGAGATACCCTTCGGCGTAAGCACCGACCTCGAAGTCAAATCGCTGAAAATTACGCAGGAAAGCGGACAGAATACCGCGATAGTCATCGGCATACCCGGTTCGGGAAAGAGTGTGTTCCTGCACTCTCTGATATGTAGTGCCGCGCTCCGATACTCGCCCGACGAGCTGGGGATGTACCTGATAGACTTCTCCGGCGTCGAGTTCAACTCGTATGCCGTTGGCTGCCTGCCACATGCGCGTGTCATAGCCCCCGAAGCCGAGCGCGAGTTCGGACTGAGCATCCTCAACGAACTTGTCGAAGAAGGTGCACGCCGCATGGAACTGTGCCGCAACTATAATGTCAGCAACATCGTTGACCTGAAAAATGCCGCGCCCGGCGTCAAAGTCCCACGCATACTCGTAATCATAGACGAGTTCCAAAAACTCTTTGAAATCGAGAACGACCAAATCTCACGGGAGGCCAACTCGAAGATACACACCATCATACAAGAATTCCGCAAATTTGGCATCAACCTGGTGCTGGCCACGCAGAAGCTGCCCTCCGGGTCGTTCCTTCCGCGAGACCTCATCGCCAACCGCGTGGTATTCAAGAGCTCTCCGGCAGACTTCTCATCGCTGATAAGCCTCGATGCCGGCGAGGGAATGCCGCGTCTGCGCACCGGCCAGTGCGTCTACAACTCCGAGTCCGGCGCCCCGTACGACAACAACATCGTCCAAGGCTTCTTCGTTTCCAAAAAAGACATAGACGATATACTTGCACGCCTTGGCGACTTTGCCAAAGCCCGCACATACGCGGGCGGGCAGATGAAGGTCTTCCGCTCGGCGGAACAGCCGGAATTTATCCGCCGCCGCGTGCAGCCGGGAGACGCCGGAATGCGGCGTCCCGGAAGCCGTATCCCGATATACCTTGGCGAGAGCATCTCCGTCAGCGAATATGACGTCAATGCCGGTCTTGCACCCGAAACGGCAAACAACATACTGGTTGTCGGCGGCGAGCAGGAAGTGGCCGAGGCGATATGCTACCACTCGGTGCTGTCGGCATCCACGTGCCACGAAGCCGGCGAGGCTACGCTCGTGGTGGTCAGCGGTATGCGCCCCGACAACGAGCTGGCCTCCGTGATACTGCCCACGCTGGAGGCTCTGCCCTTCGACCACTACTTCCCGGCCACGGCGGAAGATGTCGAAAAGACCCTTGCGGCTGTCAAGGAAACCATCGACAACCGCCGCCAGTCCAACGGGCCTATTCCGGGCAATGTCTATATCGCCGTATTCGACTTCCAGAACTGCCGCGCCTTTGACCGCGACACCTCCGGACGCATCGAAAAACCGTCGTCGCAGGCCGCGCTGCTCGAGTACGTCCTCCGCAACGGCCCGTCCGTGGGTGTCTTCACGATATTGCAGACAGACAACCTCGAGAGCCTCGGGCGCGCCGGGTCGGTACTCTCAGCGTTCAACTACCGCGTGGCCTTGCAGATGTCCGAGGGCGACTCCAACAAGGTCGTCGGCTCGTCCGCTGCCAACAGGCTCTTTGTGTTCAACCGCCCGGCCTCGCGCTTCCGCGCCTACCTGCGCGACAACAACCGCAACCTCACAATCAAGTTCAAACCATATAAGATAAGCTGAATATGCCCGGAATGATCAATGACCCCGAAGCAATCCAGAAGTTCCGCTACCAGTTGGTGGACCTCGTGGACGCGCTGCGTAAGCAGCTCAAGCGCACCGACGAGGCGATGGAGACCGTGGCCTCGTCGTGGAAGGACGCGCAGTTCGCGAAATACAGGGACGAGTTTGCCAAAGACCGAGACGCCTTTGAACCGCTGTGCCGCGACATCGACGAGTTCGAGGCCGGGCCGCTGGCCGAGTTGCAGTCTATTCTCGAACAATACAACGACCTATAAGCCATGTCTACATCGCTATCACATACCGAAGTAACCTCGCAGTCGCTCATCCAGCTACAGGGCAAGCTGCGCTCCATGTCCGCAATCCTCGGCGAACTTTACGACGTCCTCTGGGGCAACCTCAACGCCCTCGGCGAGGAATGGACGGACGAGAAAATGGAAGAATTCAGTGACGAGTTCAAGGGTAGCCGCGAAACCATCATCGAATTGTCCGAGAAATACAAACAATGGGCTGACACCTATCTGCCGCCGCGTATCGAGGAAGTCATCCGCTACGAGAAAGCCTCGACAGGCATACGCTGACACACACGCAATATGCTCACTGAATTTTCACAACCCATCAAGGCGCAGGGCGCGTACATCGCCGACCACCGCTCGCTGGTGGAACTGGGCAACGCCATCGAGTACACGGGCGACTCGGTGCGCAAGCTCCGCGAGGCCGTAGACGACTTCTTCACGGGCGTCGAGCGCTCGATGGACGATATCATCGCCGCCTTCGAGAAACAGGCCGAAGAAGCGCGCAAGCAGCTCGACGCGGCCGACAGCGCGTTGTCCGCCTGCCTCAACTCGCAACGCTATGACGAGGAAAAGCGCGAGTACCGCCCATCGTGCCGGTGCGAGGAGCGCGATGTCGCCCGTGCGCAGAAAAAGGTTGACGAAATCGAGCGCAAGATTGGGCGGCTTCGTGCAATCAAGGACGAGGTGGAGTACGAGCTGGGCATCTACCGCGAGCCCTTCGGCTTCACTCCCGGCGGCGGCGACGGCCTGTTGCGGCGGCTTGACGAGCAAGTCACTCGGTATGCGGGCGAGAAAATGCAACGTATCCTGGAAGTCGTCGAGCAGTACCTGCGCGTCAATGTCCGCGATATCTCCTCGCCGCACGTCGTCTCCGACGAGCCGGAGGATGCAGCAATGGCCGAATTCAGCCCTTCGGAGCAGCGCAAGGCCGACAACTTCCGCAAAGGCATCGAACGGCTGAACGAATTGCAGCACGAGGACAATTACGGCGACCGTGCCTTGGCGCAGCCCACCGGTGTGGTGCTGTGTCCGCGATGTCACCGCCCCTACCCGGTGGCGTGCATCTGCGCCAACGAGCGCGAGCGTCCCACTATCTTTAACTACGACCTATCACAATCAAGATGAAGTATATTCCCGACTATGCCATACAGGTGACAGAGCTTATGCACCAGCTCGAGGCACAAGCCTCCCTGACTGCCGTAGACTGGAGCGACACCAAGCGCTGCGAGTTCTATGCCGACTATGTGGAGCCGTATCTCAACGACTTGGACACATACATCCACGGTGGCTCCGACATGAAGGGGAAGGGACTCAACGACCTGCTGCAATTTGTGGCGGACAAGGTGGGCGAGTTCGAGTACGAGTCCGGAATGTCGGTGGATGCCAACGGCTACCTGCCGGAAAGCGCCCCGGTGCACCTGCCGGGGGCACGTGCCTACTGGGAAGATGATTACAACCTTGACAGCCCCGGAACGTATTCGCCTACTAACTTGAAAGATATGCTTAAAAAACGCAATAATGAATAATAAGGGAAACTATACAGTGAATGACGACGGCTCGGTGACTTTCGCCGGAGGCAAGGACTCACAGACGGAGACCATCACGGACATCTTCTGCGTGGAATTTGCCAAAGGCGGGATTTTTGCCGGGTTGCGCATGTACAACCGCGCCGTCAAATATGCCAAGAAAGCCGGGATAGCCAATCCACGGCTGCTTGTCGAGAAGCTCATGCTCGAAGAATATCCGACACGCTTCAAGACGGTCAAGCCCGCACGCCGCCTGATGTGGTACGTCATCGCAGGGGCATTCTTCGTAATCCATGCAATATGGGCTCTTATAGTAGTCGTTGATAATGATATTAAAGAGGCTTGGTGGATTATGTGCGTAAGTGCTTTATTGGCCGCATTGTTTGTGAAACTCGCATTGATGGATAAAGCCAAGATACAGGACATACTCACAAAGGCCGCCGAAGCAAAGGCCGCCGAGATGCGCCAAAAAATTCGCGAGAGACTATAAAAGACAATATACTAACCAATTACCATATATAAACCAATGGAACAAAAAATAAGAGTGCCCTATGGAATGTTTGCCGGCGAAGACGCCGTTGCAAAGATGAAAAGTGAACAACGAAAGAGAATTTGTGATGCACTCAATCAGGCAGAACCGGTGAAACTCGGTGTGGGCGGCAATGCTATGAACACGTCTGGTGATGTTACAATTAACACGCCTGAAGGCAAGCTTGCCGGCGAAGACGCCGCAGCGAAAAAACGCCGCGAATTGCGCGAACGCCTGCTCAATGGCGAAACGGTAAAGGCCGGTAAAGGCGGTTCGGCCATGAGTAATGGAGAAAGTACCATCGAAATAGGCAAAGGCAAGCTCGCTGGCCAATGGTATGACAGCAATCCCACACTTTTGGCGATGGAAAAAATTGCCATGGAACGCAATTTTCCGCAATTCAGGCTCGAAAAACTTGACGACGGGCGCCTGTGCTGGGTTGGCGCTATCGAACCGGGAATATACGAGTCGAAGTTTGGCGTGAAGCGCCAATACCACCTTATGGCGGTATATGACAACAACCATCCGCACCAACAGATGGGTTCGTCAGTGCGCGTCTATCCGTTGATGCCTGACGTGGACGAGCTTGTCGAGATGGCGGGATTTTGGCCCTATCACCTATTACAAGATGCAGTAGGCAACCGCTATCTGTGTACCAACGAGGCTGGCGACCAAAAAGTGGGGACAACCACCACGACGGCGGCATCGGTACTCGGATGGGCTACGAAATGGCTCATAGCTTTCGAACTTGTATTGACCGGCGACCTACCACGTGAAAAATTCAATGCACACGGTGGCATCTAATATTTAGACCATGAGTAATTCGTGCGAAACTGTCGTCATCAGCGACAAGGCGTATAACGCCATCATACGCGAGTCTTTCGCCAAGCATCCTGTCGAAACGGGTGGCATACTTCTGGGGTATATCCTAGACAACGGCATCTGGGTGGTGATGGAGATGATTCCGCCGGGCATCAACGGCATATTCCAGACGGCATACTTTGAGTATGACCGTGACTTCGTCAACTACCTTGGGACTTCGGTCGCCAACCAGTACCGGGAGCCGCTGCAAGTCCTCGGCCTGTGGCACCGCCATCCCGGCTCGATGGACTACTTCTCGTCCACGGACGACGGGACAAACTCCGAGTTTGCCTCCCGAAACCCCTACGGTGTCATCTCGGGCCTCGTGAACATTGACCCGAAATTCCGCCTGACGATGTACCACCTGAACCACATGGAGGGGCCTCGTCCGCGGAATATAGCCTATTCGACAGTGGATGTCGAAATTGGCGATGATCTTATCCCGGAAAGATTCTTCGAGCTGCGGTATGTGGACGAGGAACACAGCGACCTCAACCCCCTTCCTCCGCAGCGGATGGCGCAGACTGTCCGCTCCGTGCCCAAGTCGAACCGCAACAGTGACGGCGAGGAGTCCTTTCGTCCCACACCGGGGCAGCCCACGGCCAGTAATACGCCGGAGCAGCCAAAAAAAACGTCGATACTGAAGAGCCGTTGGTTTATGCCCGTGGCAGTCATCGTTATGGCTCTCGCGGTCGGCTTTGTCGGCGGATGGCTCACGGGAAGGCCGGCGCCGGACAAGATGACTAAGGAAGATGTCGTAACATGTATATCAAAAATTATAAAAGGTGAGAAACCGTATGATACTCCCTTGTTCAAGAATTTGGTCAGGAAGGTAAAAGCTAAACTGTCAACCACAACCAAGAAGGAAGGAATACCCACTTCGGAGGGAAAAACCGGTAATTCTCAAGGTGTTAACCCTGAAGATGCTACAAACCATGGAAATTGACATCAACAAATTTATGAAGGGCAAAGGCCCTAAGCCCACCGTCTGCTATCCGCTGGACATAGAGGGCGATTGCGAGCTGTGGGGATACCACCACGACGAGTCCAACTATTACAACGTGATCTCGACCTCCAAGCCCAACCCTGAAATTGGCGGCGCCGCGCCCAAGCTATTAGGCCACTTCTATGCGCAAAAGCCGGAGGCCGCGCCGTCGGGCGACGACATCTACGGCTACCGCGAGCAAGACGGCGTATGCTTCTATACCGCCGCCGGGAAACTATGCCAGCTGGAAGGATATAGCCTGAAGATTGACATATTCTCGCGTAACACCGGCATCCTCGAGTCGGACATCATGCTACGCAAAGGCGCCGTAATCATAGGATGCGGCTCGGTCGGCAGCCTTGTCGCCCTCGAGCTGGCACGTGCCGGGGTAGGGCGCTTCTTTCTGATAGACATGGACATATTCAGCTACCACAACATCTGCCGCCACCAGTGCGGCATCCTTGACGTGGGCAAGTACAAGACCACGGCACTGCGCGAGCGCATCCTGCAAATAAATCCCGCCGCCGAGATCCACGTCTCGCACACGCGCATCCAGGATGTGCCGCTGGCCGACATCGAGCCGTTCTGCGGTTCGAACGCCGTCATGGTTGGGTGTGCCGACAACCGCGAGGGTGACTATTACGCCGCGCAGATGCTGGCCAAGCCGCACGGTATGCCCTTTATCTCGATAGGGTGCTGGGAACGCGCCTTTGCCGGCGAGATATTCTACTGCCTGCCGGAAGGTATGCCGGACTACAGCGACTTTATGGCAACGATGACCGAGACTTCGGGCCGCGTGCAAGCCAACACGCACATATATATGGGCGAGGTCGGCAGCTTCGAGCCGGGCATCTCTGCCGACATCAACTTCGTGACCACCATAGGCGTCAAGATGATTTTGGACTTGCTCAACAGGGACAACCCCGGATATACGCAGCGCCTCATCGACTCGCTGACGCAGTACACTCTCGTCTGCAACACCAACAACCCGAAAATCGGCGGCGATATGGCCGAAATCTTCGCCTATCCGCTCCAGGTGACGCGCAGCATCATGCTCGACTACGCGCCCAAGCCCGAAGCCGCCGATGCTGGCGCCCCTGCCGCCCCGGAACCCCCTGCGGAAAACAACGAAGAAACCACGACACCTCAAACCGACAAATAGCTATGGGACAAGAAAATCCTAAATACCACGTATCTGACGACGGAAAAGTCTTCATCGTCAACGACGACGGCACCACGACCGAGTACGGACGTGTCGTCAAGCGCCATCCCCGGCCAATTCCGAACTTCGTCTTGTGGCTTATCGCCATACCATCTTTGGTAGTCGCTTTTGGCTTGGTATTGTGGTTAATAGATAGAGATGTCTACCGCGATTATCGTGGAATAATTATCCCATGCCTTTTGCTGCTGGTGCTAATCTTGGCGGCATGTTTAATCATACTCAACAATAAAATTCGCGCTGATAAATAACTATGGGACAAGAGCAACCGAAATACCACGTGGTCGATGATGGGAAAGTCTTCGTTGTCAACGACGACGGCACCTCTACGGAATATGGCTATGTACTGAAACGCCGTCGTATGTTAATTCCGAATTATGTCGTATGGTTTATCGCTATACTTTCCGGGGTTGTCGTTGTTTTTGGATCGCCTATGTCTTTGCTGAGTTTCGGCCGCATTTCTGACTGGAATTCTGATGTTGCCTATTACGACTATTACACCTATTACTACAATTATTACTACAATTATGATGCAGTATTTACCCCATGCCTTATGCTATTGGTGCTAATCTTGGCAGGATGTGTCATCAGACTTTACAGAAAAGCTCTAACGATAAATAACAATGGGACAAGAACAACCGAAATACCACGTGACTGATGACGGAAAGGTGTTCGTCGTCAATGAGGACGGCATCACGACCGAGTATGGGCATGTAGTACCAAAATATGAAGAATCGACGAACCCACACAAGCCAATACCTCGCTTTGTTTGGTGGATTGTAGCGATACTCGTCTTTTGTGAGGCTGCATTATGTATATGGGCATACTTTGACGTTGAAGAAAGCTATTGGTCTGGACCGGAGTATGCTCTTTTATGTGGCAACCGTTATCTTTTGGGAGTATGTGGCGCCCTTGCAACACTGGTGGTTGTCTTGGCATGGAGTATTCATCGCCTAAGTAAACAAAATGGAGAAGATTGAATGTGTAATGAGACAATAAAAGACTGATATGACTAATAGTGGCTTTATAAAAAAATCTCTTTTGGCTGCGCTCTTTTTCTTTAGCGTGGCTATATGTGCTGGAGCACAAAATCGTAATCCGATAGTAAATCGCACTTCTGCACAAGAAATCGCTGAGTGTAAAACACCGGCGGCAGTGGCGTATAACTTTGTAGTCGCATGCCTGAATAAAGACAGGTCTAAAATAATAGAGTTATCCACGCCGGATATGCAGGAATACCTCTCTGACCAAGACCAATACAATGAGTTTATGAGTATGTTCTCAAATCCAGAATACGAGAAATTGCACATAGAGTCTTGGCTTCCAATCCCTGCCGGGTGTGAAATCTGCGTGTTATATGTACAGGCAGAAACGCCCTCGAATTATCCTCCGGGGACAATAAAGAAAGTCTACATAAACGTTGTGCCAACTGTGGAAATCGGCTGTACCGGCTTTCAAGACATAACACGTATGTTTAATACGAATGTCAAGGTGCTTGTGTATAGGGTCAATGGACGTTGGCTCGCCGGCGGCTTTAAATAATTGCGGCTATGGGACAGGGGCAGCCAAAATACCACGTAACTGACGATGGGCAAGTCTATCGAGTGAACGAGGACGGCTCGTTTACCGACTTGGGTAATGCGGAAGATAAAATGTCTGCCTCGACACAGCATCTCAATAATGGCGGTCAGTCGAGGACCGGTAATCTGAAAGAATTGGAAAATAAGGTGTTGCAAAAGCGGATGAAAGAACTATCTTGCGAAGAAGCACGCTTTGTCGCCGAGAAGTCGGGAGATATAGAGGTTCTTACTGAAATCTTCGATTATTCGCCCACCGGCGATGACAACCTCGACCCCGACGTCTTCGCAGTGCTTATGAAACGGTATATGTCTGAGGCAGATTTGGCTCCTCTCGGCTTTATGTTCTCCGCCGGGGTATATGACGATTCGGACAAAATACGTATGATACTTGCATCTGCAAAGGTCGAGTATGACGATGTCGAGTCCGTATTACAGCAGTTGTCCAAAGACAAGAACCCGACCATAAGGGCAACGGCGGTGTCCAATCCGTTCTACAAAGTCAAGAAAAGCGGCTGCTTTGGCATTCTTGTCTTGTCTTTGGTAACAGCAACGGTACTATCACTATTGGTTTAGATATGGCTGCGCTATTGGTAATCATAGGTGCCGCGCTGTTGGTCATTGTTATGTGCTTGGCAACACGTAGGCGGAAGCCGCGTGACGGGGCTGCTGCTGACGGCAGCGGCGTTGGCGGCGGCTATACGGGTATTTCGGGCGGCGCTTCGGGCGGCTATGACAGGCCGAGGACAGACGTGGGCAGCTTCGGGACGGACGGCACGGCTATGCGGCGCTTCACGCTTGCTGAGCTGCGTGCGGCTCCGGACGGAATGTACCACTGGGGCGAGGGCGGCTCGGTATTTGCCGTGAACGACGACGGCTCTGTCTCGATGGTCGGCACTTATGACCCATCGGAAATTGACCCGGAAGTGACGTTGTATGAAAGCCTCATGTCTGACGGCCTTGGCGAGATGCTGCCTGCCCATTGGACTTTCCTCAAAAGTACGGGAAATGGTGACATAAGCTGGCACTATTATGCAAGCATCCCGGAAGGAGGCTACGAAGTCGTGCTGCCGGTCGGTATCGGTGCCTCTAAGCCCGAATTGGTGAGGATTATCGACGAGGGGCGCATCGTCCCGTACGAGTCTTCGCGTGGATGGCCGGGGTGCATCGAGGCATTGGTGCATACCGGTGCGGGCTGGGTGGCGCTGATGCCGGCAGACCAGACTGAATACACGCTGTCGCTCGGGGCCAAGGCGTGCATCGAGCGGCGTTTTGCCAGGCGTGTGCAGGTGCATATCACCTCGCCGGCAGCCATGGGCGCTTTTTGGGCGGCATTGAAGCCCGGCGCGAATGCGCATACGCGTGTGAGTTTCGCTTTTGGCGAGGGAGACAGCTACCAGTGCTGCAACCTCTCTGCCGCCGATGGCGTCTATCGCGTGGACTCGGTGGCCGGACAGTCGATAATCCTGCCGCTCGAACGGCAAACGGCAATTATACAAGTGCTTACCGGCGCCTTGGCTCTCTCCTTTGTCGATGCAGGACAACTTGTGCAGACCGAATTCAGGGATATGCTGTACTACTCGGTGACACTTACTGTCGTGGGTGGGACTGCATCGGCCGCATTGTATGGATCGGTTAATCCGATATCAGTGCCAACAGCAGATGGGTTCGTTGTGTATGGATTGGCTAATCCGGCGCCACTGCCAATAGCGAAGGGTTGGTTCGATATCTCCGTTCCGTCGGGTGGCCGTTTGGTGCTATTGATAGGGCACCACCCGACGCCGGTACTGCAAGACGTCCTTGCCGAATGTGGACTTGCTGCCCCGGCAGACATTCGGGCAAAGATTGAACTCGAAGCCAAAGGCGACATAAAAATTGAAGTCCATGCAGCCAACGGCATGATAACAACAATAAATGTAGGACAATTAATCGGATAACGATATGGGAAAAATAGACCCTAAAGACATCTATGTCGCCAAAGACGGCACAGTGTACCGCGTGGCCGAGGACGGCTCGCTCATTAAACTCAAAGATGGTCCCGGCGGCGGCGAGCCGCAGAAGGCACAAGAGCCATACAAGCCCAAGCAGCCGGAGAAAGTCACTGAAGGTTATTGGAAGCCCAAGCAGCCGCAGCATGAGCCAGCGGAGTATTATCAAGAGACACCACCACCTCCACGGAAGAAGAAACATATAGGGCTGTGGATTTCTTTTGTCATCTTAGTCATCGGAGCGATTACTCCGTTCATTATTAGGGAAGTCAGAAATAGTAGCTACGATTCTTCCAAATGGGCTACCGATTCGTGCGATCCGGCAATTACAGCCGAAGCAGTTGCTGCACCTGACATCGAGACAGCTCCTGTCATAGAGAATACACCAGCTGTCGAGGAGGCCGCTGCGAGCAATGATGACGGCTCCGATTTTGTTAATAATGGTAGGTTTTATGGCTCTGTTGGTGGTAGCAACATACATGGTTACATAAACTTCGCTGCTTGTAATGCCGATGGATGGTATTACTATGATAAAAGTGGGTCGGATAATAAGATGAGCCTTTATTTTGATACGAAGCAAGGTGACGCATTTGTTTGGCAGGAGTACTATGGTGATACATTCACCGGGACTTGGACACTGTACTTAGACTATGCGTATGATAATTTTGCCAATGGTACATTTGTGAGGGCGTCCGATGGGAAAAAGTTTGTAATCCATCTCTATAAATCAAACTAATGGGCATGGGAATAGACCCTAAGAAATACCATATATCTGACGATGGCAAGATTTACCGCCTTGACGACACCGGCGAAATCACGATGCTGGGTGATGTCAACGACCTGCCCGGTGGAAACGACGCCGGACAGGCGCCGCAAGCCACTGAGGATGCCGTCGGTGTGGTGGATGGAGACCTTTGTGCCCTCGAAACCCGGATAATGAGTGGCAGGGGCAACAGTCTGAGTAAGGACGAGCGACTTTTTGTTGCCGTCAACTCAAAGAATACCGCAGTATTAGACAAGCTCCTTAGCTTTGCCGGTGCGCAGGTTGTCATCAGGGTTATCCAGCGCTTCGAAAGAGGCGAAGCCAACCTTGAACCGCTTCTGCAAAGATTCGTATCACAAGGCTCTATCGCTGTACAGGAACGCCTGGCCAACTGCCGCCGTCCGTTCACAATCGAGGCCATAGCCTCCGGCCTATGGTCGCACCCCGATGCGCGTCTGCGCCATGCCTACCGCAACAACCCTTGCTGCATCTACCGGCAGGAGCAGCAGACGGCGCCGAGTAATTCAAATGGAGAAGGGTCTAAAATGGCAAAACCACCTAAGAAAGAACGTGGGCGCTTTGTGAAATTCTTGATATACATCCTTAGGCTTATCGGCTTTGTCGGTGGTCTGTATTTCTTGTATAAGAGCGTTTACCATTGAATGATGCAATGCACGATTCTATCGCATTCTATAGCATATTCTATAGCATATTGATGGATGATTTGGCTATGTGGGGAGATTTAGCTAAGTTTGCATAGATATTTAGCGAACACGCCACAGGCACAAACCATATTCACTGTATGAACAACAAGGTAAAGCCATCAGCAAAAAAGACTTCAACGATATCCGACAAGACTTCGACATCCGATACAAAGGCTAAGGCGGCCAAACCGGGCAAGGCCGCAAAAACTGGCACATCAAAGGCAGTCAAGCCTGCTATCAAGACTAAGCGTGCGGCTAAGCCGCTGGCAATTATACGCAACGATGCGTGGCTGGAGCCTTACGCTGCAGCTATCGAAGGGCGACATCAGGACGCTATACGAGCCGAAAAACGGCTGACTTCGGGCAGCGCCAAGACTTTGGAAGACTTTGCCAACGCCCACGAGTATTTCGGACTGCATCGTTTGGACGACGGACGCTGGTGTTTTCGTGAATGGGCTCCCAATGCAACGGCTATCACTCTTGAGGGCGATTTCAGCGACTGGCAACGGCTGCCGCAGTATGCGCTGACGCGCATGGAGAACGGCGTCTGGGAAGGCGTATTCGAAGCCGGAGCGATGAAGCATGGCGACCTTTACAAGATGTTTGTCCAATGGAATGGCGGCGAGGGCGAACGCATTCCGGCATATGCCACGCGTGTACGGCAGGATGCAGACACCAAACTTTTTGCTGCACAGGTCTGGAGCCCCGAGCAGGCCTATATATGGCATGATGCGGGCTTTGTTCCCGATGTACGGCCGTTGCTGATATACGAATGTCATATAGGCATGGCACAGGATTGCGAGGGTGTGGGCACGTATGCCGAGTTCCGCGACAATGTGCTGCCGCGCATAATCGAGGACGGGTATAATGCCATACAGATCATGGCGATACAGGAGCATCCGTATTACGGCTCTTTTGGCTATCATGTCAGCAGTTTTTTTGCGGCATCAAGTCGTTTCGGTACGCCCGAGGACCTCAAGAGCCTTATTGATGCGGCTCATGGCAAGGGCGTGGCGGTAATCATGGATATCGTGCATAGTCATGCGGTGAAAAACGAGGCCGAAGGTCTGGGCCGTCTTGACGGGTCGTACGACTTATATTTTTACGGTGACGGGCGCCGTGAACACCCTGCTTGGGACTCGCTGTGCTTCGATTACGGCAAGGATGAGGTGATGCATTTCCTGCTGAGTAACTGCAAGTACTGGCTCGAAGAATACCATTTCGATGGTTTCCGCTTTGACGGCGTGACCTCTATGCTGTACTATAACCATGGTCTCGGACAGGCTTTCGGAGGCTATGGCGACTATTACGATGGCGGCGAAGACACCAATGCTATTACCTATCTGACCTTGGCCAACAAGTTGATACATAGTATCAACCCCAATGCAATCACTATTGCCGAGGAAATGAGCGGAATGCCCGGGCTGGCATTGCCTTTCGGTGACGGCGGCATGGGCTTCGATTATCGCATGGCCATGGGTATACCCGACTACTGGATTAAGACGCTCAAAGAGCGTAAGGACGAGGATTGGAAGCCTACGAGCATATTCTGGGAGTTGACCAACCGTCGTGCTGACGAAAAGACAATATCCTATGTTGAAAGCCACGACCAGGCGCTTGTGGGAGATAAGACTGTGATATTCCGGCTGATAGATGATCACATGTATTGGCATATGATGGTGGGCGACGATGATGCGACCGTGGCACGCGGCATGGCATTGCACAAGATGATACGCCTTGTGACACTGGCCACCATCAACGGCGGTTACCTCAACTTTATGGGTAATGAATTCGGCCATCCCGAGTGGATAGACTTTCCGCGAGAGGGTAATGGATGGAGCTATAAATATGCGCGTCGCCAATGGAGTCTCGTAGATAATCCCGAACTGAAATACCACCTGCTCAACAATTGGGACAATTCTATCATACATCTCGTCGGCGGCACCTACAACTTCCAATCCCTGCCTATGCGCAAGCTTTGGGAAAAAGACGATGATCAGGTATTGGCCTTCATGCGTGGCGAACTGGTGTTTGTGTTTAATTTCAATCCTACGCAATCTTTTGACGGCTATGGTATTCTGGCGCCCGGCGGCAAGTATCACACCATTCTCAGTTCCGATGAAGTCCGTTTCGGCGGCTACGACAACGTTACGGCCGGCATCGACCATCTTACTTTGCATGACGAATTGTATGCGCCCGCCGGCGTCGAATGGCTCAAGTTATATCTTCCGGCACGTACGTGTATAGTCCTACGCAGGGGCAGATAAAACCATACGCACGCGTGCCGGCCGTGGCTTATGGCAGCGTTCGTTCTCGCAAAAATTGCGTAATTTTGCATGTAAAAGCAACCGACACAATGAAACAATACTTAGAACTGCTTGATAGAATTATGCGCGAAGGCGTGGATCGTGGCGACCGCACGGGCACGGGTACGCGCTCGGTGTTCGGACACCAGATGCGCTTCGACCTTGCGGACGGATTTCCTCTGCTCACCACCAAGAAATTACATCTCAAGTCGATAATATACGAATTGCTGTGGTTTTTGCGCGGCGACACCAATGTGCATTACCTTCAGGAACATGGAGTTCGCATTTGGAATGAATGGGCTGACGCCGATGGTAATCTCGGCCATGTCTACGGTTATCAGTGGCGTTCGTGGCCGGACGGAAAGGGCGGTGCCATTGATCAAATAGCCAATGCGGTGGACACCATACGTCGTAATCCCGAGAGCCGACGCATCATCGTCAGTGCCTGGAACGTGGCGGATATAGACAGCATGGCGCTTCCGCCATGCCACGCACTGTTCCAATTTTATGTTGCCAATGGCCGTTTGAGTCTCCAGCTGTATCAGCGCAGCGCCGACACTTTCTTGGGCGTGCCTTTCAATATAGCCTCATATGCGTTGCTGCTTATGATGATGGCTCAGGTTACGGGGCTGCAAGTTGGCGAATTTGTGCATACGCTTGGCGATGCACACGTTTATCATAATCATTTCGAGCAAGTCAGACTGCAGCTGACACGCAGCCCGCGACAGCTGCCGCGAATGGTCCTCAATCCCGATGTCAAAGACATTTTTTCCTTTGTTTATGATGACTTTCGGCTTGAGGATTATGACCCGTATCCTCATATTCCGGGAGTAGTATCTGTCTGAAAAATATATTAGGTATGATGATATCCATTATAGCTGCCGTTGCCTTGGACGGCGCCATAGGGCGCCAAGGCGGGCTTGTGTGCCATATACGGGAAGACATGCGTCATTTTCGCCGTTTGACCATGGGTCATCCGGTGGTTATGGGGCGAAAGACATTTGAATCGTTGCCCGGCGGAGCCTTGCCCGGTCGTCGTAATGTTGTGGTGACTCGCAATTCGGCTTACCATGCGGAAGGTATAGAGACTTTCCCCTCCTTGGAGCAGGCCATACAGCGTCTGCGTGCCGATAGTGTCGGAGACGCTGATGCCGAGATTTTTATCATCGGTGGCGGCGAAATCTATCGGCAGGCGTTACCCTTTGCCACACGGCTGTATTTGACGCAGATAGATGCATCGTTTGCGGACGCTGACACGCATTTTCCCGAAGTAAATCCGGCGCAGTGGCATCTCGATGATGCTTCGGAATGGAGTGAGGATGCCCAAAGCGGCATACGCTACCGTATGGTTTGCTTATCTCGGATTTAAGCAGTACTTTTGCATACTTTTTCAGCGCCCCGATAGTTCAACGGATAGAATAGAAGTTTCCTAAACTTTAGATGGGAGTTCGATTCTCCCTCGGGGTACAAGCGCGGTGTCTACTTTGAGCCGTGCATAAGCCGGAGGCCGACCCACGATGGATCGGCCTCCGGCGTTTCAATGGTTGTGTTTGTCGCTGCGGGCGCAATGTATTGCACCCCTATAGTTCCATTTGTGCGTCCGTGACTTAGAATATGACTTTGGTAGAGCGATTGCCACGCACGACAATATATACTTGTCCTGCTTCGGGGTTGTTCACGGGGATACCCTGGAGGTTGTATATGCGTGCAGGTGCATCGGCGTTATCGTCAACGGTCACATCGCTTACGCCGAGCAGATCAAAGTCTGCCGGTAGCTTGATACTCGTGTCCGTGTTCTCGACGTTGTACCAGTCGCCGTTGTCTTTGCCGAACATAGAGATGATAAGCATGCTTTTGGGGAATGACAGGACATTGTCTTTGCCCAGCGTGGCGCCGGCTTCTGTTTCTGCGATTTCTTCCCAGTCAAATCCTGCGCCGAGGTAGTATTCGGGTGTCGAGCTCAGACGGATGAGGCCGTAGCCGTAGTCAAGGCCGACGGGGCCTTCTTGGACGTAGATGCATCTGTCGTCAGATGCGTTGATGGTGATGTAATGGAGCAGGCCGCAATTATGTTTGTTGGAGCCGTTATATTTGCTATTTTCAAACGGGCCGGAGAGGCGTATGATGCGCGGATTCTGAACATTGCGTTGCAGGGGGACTTCGAGGGACTCGTCATCCACTTTGAAGAATGTTTTGATGAAGCCCACGTTGAGCGTTGCCTTGCCGCAGTAGGTCCATGCGGTGTCGTCGTTGTCCAGGTAGTAGCATGTGCCCCATTGGTATGCGACTTGCTGTCCTGCGCGGTTGAGGCCGACAAGGATTATTGTTTCCTTGCTTACCTCTGACATGGTCCAGCTGAATTCTCCACGTACGGTAAGGTCGAGTCCTTTTTTGGCCACGTCAGCCAGGACTCCCATCACTTCGTCTTCCTGGAAGTTGGGCAGGATTGCGTACTTGACCTTGTCGATGTCATTACCCAGGGTGAGTTTTCCGAGGACTTTGCGGTTTGATGTGCATTGGTTTTCGAAGCTGAAAACCATGGAGTAGTCCACGGCCTCAACGCCGGGCAACACTATGCGCCATTTTTGGTTGGTATTCATCGCTACGGCGCCATCATTGTCTCCGTAGGCAACGCCCCTGACGGGAGCGGTGAAGATGCCGTCTTTGAATGTCACCTGCTTGTTGGACAAAGGTATGCCGATATATACCGGGCCGTGGTACCAGTCAAGACCGATCATGGTCTTGGCAAAGTATACGTCGTTGGGGTTGGAGGCATCGATGTCCAGCTTTGTCGTGCCGGCGCTGTCGTATTGTGTCTCTGTTAGTTGTACATTATTGGTGGCCAGCATCGCATCGGCAAAAGCCTTGCCGTAAGGCGAGATTACACGGTAGAAGTTGGGGTCTTCAGTGCTCTGCTGGATTTCGACTTCCCAGGTCATAGGCTCGTATCCGTACGCCGGCAAAAGCATATCGTCGGTATACAAGCCTTTGCCGAGGCTCTTGTACTCTCCGGTGGGGAAGTTGTGTTCGTTGGCTTTGGCGACAATAGCAGCCTTATGCATGCCTTTTTTGTCCGCTTTGAACGGGGTGGCGGTCTTGGTTAGGGTCGCGGCGCCGGCGGTCATGACTGTTGCCATTACCAGGGCAAAAAGAGTAAAATGTCTTTTCATAAGCGTAATTTATCGTTTTAAGGGTATGTTTATTGTCGGAGGCAAAGATATGTAATAATGTCGGGCTGTGCAAGAAAAGAGCTACAAAATGTTGAATTGTATCCATATGCGCTACCTTCCTGCATCGCGCTTCATTCGGAATTTACGGAAATAAGTGGCGCGGTCGGAATATGCCTATCTCACGGCAATCTTGCCGGCAAAGCCGTTAGACCTGACTATGTAGACGCCTTTGAGCGAGCCGTTGGCTTTGGTCACGTCGCGTCCTGCAAGGTCATAGATGCGAAAGTCTCCCGAGCAGTACACGCGCCCTTCTTTGGCAGTCGGGGCTGTGCGATGACCTCCGTCCGTGATATCGTCCACTTCGGACACCGGATTAAACACCGGACGCACGAGGCTTCCGCAGTATCGTCTATTGGAGGAATGACCGGAGAAGAATCGGGGGTTGACTTTAATAATATAGGCGTGAGTGATGTTTATGAAATTTGACGTACCCGTAAATACCGATGAGGACAGGTAATACCCGGTTCTTTGGTAGTCGCGTAATTTATCATAGAAATATCCGCACAGGTGGAGGTATATGTAGTTGCCGTTTGGACCTTCGACCTTGTATGTGCTTACGCCCAAGTGCTCGGTGAGCGTCCATGTGCATTCCTTCTCCAATTCGAGGCATTCGTCCTTGGTTGGCATACGCCATCGTCCGCCCCATTGTACGCATGCGGCATCATCCTCGGGATCGAGTACTGTCTTGCCGTCTTCCCTGTTGTATTTGTATATTTCTTCGTAGCTGCCCAAGGGTCCGAATTTGTAGTTGGCGGTTGTAAATTCATTTTTGGGTTCAGTTTCACCCCAAGCGAAATAATCGCCTTTGTCTACCGGGCCTACTGCGCCTATTGCCCGGTCAGACCACATCAGGCCGCTGGGCAGACCGAGGTCTACATATTGATGCCCATTCTCAAGCTTTTCTTCAGACGTCTGCGCGGATGCGCAAAGTGCGCCAACCGCTGAAGCTGTGAGGATTAAAAAATATTTTCTCATTGTGGTTGTATATTAAGTTAGATTTTTATTTTCAGGCAGCCCTTGGGCGATACGAGGATGTAGATGCCCGGGGCGAAGTGGTCGGCCGAGAATTCGGCTTTGCGGATGCCGGAGGCTACGCGTATGCCTTGTAGGTTGTATACGTCAAATGTGGAGTCTTCGGTCGTGGTGTCTGTCAAGATGCTTTCAACGGCGTCAGTTCCTGTGACGTTGATCTTTAGTGTGGCGGTTATGCCATCGCAGAATGCCACGAGCGTTGCTTCGCCCTTGGCTACGCCTGTTACGACACCGTCTGCGGTAACGGTGGCGATGTCCTCGTCAAGGCTGTACCACATGATGGGTGCGGTGGTGGCATCCGCCGGGGAGACAGAGACGGCCACGGTGATAGACTTAGAGATGTCTACGGAGACATTGTCGTCTGTAATAACGACTTGGTAGGGCAATTCTTGGAAATCCCGGAACATACTCCATCCTTCTGCATTTTTGTAAGCATCGATACATCCTTTGGGGACGTAAAGCGTGCCTTTGTAGTGAGTTACATAGCTGAACGTTGTCGGACTGATGCTCGGCGGTGTCGCCGCGTTGCTGTATACATTCAGGAGATTGAGCTTGTTGCCGAAGGCGGCGTCAGGTATATAAGTGGTACCCTCGCCGATGTACAAAGATTTCAAGCTGACCAAGCTGCTGAAATCCATCTTAAAGTTTTCGGTCCATCCGTAGTATGGCAGCACGAAGGTCTCAATGTTTTTACATTCCCAGAAGGACTTATCAGCAACATTTTGGGCTTTAAGGATGTTTGCTGATTTCAGATTGAAATTGTTCTGGAATGCGTATGTGCCGATTTTTGATATATGGTCGAGATTTATTTCTGTCAGCCATTCGCACGAGGTGAATGCGTAGCTGCCAAGCGAGTCTACCGAAGCCGGTAAGGTTAAGGAGGTGAACCTGCAGCCAGAAAAAGCATTCTCTCCGATATATGTTAATGAGTCGTGAAAGGTTACGGAAGATGTCAATTTGCAGCTGGCGAAAGTCGCGTAGCCAATAGATTTTATTGCTTTGGGAATTTTTATGGATGTTATCTCATTGCACCAGCAGAAAGCATTTTCGCCGAGATATGTTAACCCCTCCGGAAGAGTGATGCCTGTAAGTACGTTGCAGTCTAAGAAAGCACGTCGGCCTATGTAGGTTACAGAGCCGGGAATGTTTACGGTGGTGAGCTTTGTGCATTTCTCAAAGGATTGGGACTCTATGGTCGTTATTGTTTCGGGCAAAGATACAGATGTGAGCCCATCGCACATGAAGAATGCACCTGCGATTTTGGTCACAGTATACACTTTGTCATTATATACCACTTTTTCGGGGACGACGATGTCGCCGGTGTACTTGGGTGCTGACCATGAATCTTCCAGCGAACATGTTTCATCGGATTCTATTTTGAACCGCAGTCCGTTGTAGAAGAATGCTTGTGCATTTGCAGATACGCACGCGGAAAGGAGAATTACAGAAGCAATGATATTCTTGATGCGGTGTGTCATATTTTCCTGTTTAGATCTTATTATTAGAAGTGGTGGAATCATGTATCCGTTTGGGACGGTAACTCTTAGAGAATCTTAGAGTTTAACTTTCCGGCATCCGTGGGGTGATACCAGGATATATATGCCGGGGGCGAGGCCGGCGGCGGAGAACTCGGCATTGTCGATGCCCGTGGCAACGCGGATGCCCTGGAGATTGTAGACGTCGAATACGGTGCCTTCGGCCGGAGTGTCGGTGGCAATGTCCTCGACAGTTCCGGGGGTCATGACGTTGATGACGGTGACCTCCTTGGATGCGGTTATGCCATCGCCGTACGCTACGATTGTCGCCTTGCCTTCGGATACGCCTGTTACGATGCCCTCGGATGTTACGGTGGCGATGTCTTCGTTCAGACTGTACCACTTAATGTGGACGGGAGGACCGTATGCCGGGACAACGGAGGCGGTCAATGTGACGGACTGTGAGATGTCTACCGATACTTTTTCGTTGGGGATGTCAATCTGATATGGAAGTTCTCGGATGTCAGGTATTAGATTCCATACTTTTGCACCTTTGTAAGCGTTCAAACAACCTTGGGGGACGTATAATATCCCCCTGTCGTATGTGTCGGGGCTAAATGTCGTGGTGCTGATTTCCGGTGGCGTGGTAGCGTTGCTGTATATCCAAAATAGTTTATTGCTTTTGAATGTATCCGGCGGAATGGTTGCTGTGGCTTCCCCGATATACACTTTCCATAGGTTTGGCGTTTTACTGAAATCCAGTTTGAAGTTCTCTGTCCATTCGTATGGTAGTACTGCCGAACTTATAGAGCTATTAATGAAGGCATCCGAATTTACGTCTTTGGCATTGAAAATGGAGACATTAAGCAATCCTTTGCAATTGGCGAAAGCCCCGTACTTTATTTGCGATACTCTGTCAAGGTTTATGTCTTTCAGCTCGGTGCAATTGAGGAAAGCGCTTTCGCCGATAGTAGTTACAGAGGCCGGTAATGTTATGGATTTCAGCTTGGAGCAATTGGAGAATGTGTGGTATCCTACGGAGGTTAGTGATTCGGGTAATGTAACGGATGCCAGAGAACTGCACCCGGAGAAAACCGAACTTTCGAGAGCCGTTATCGAGTTGGGTATAATTACGGATGTCAATCCGGTACAATTCGAAAAGGCCCGCGTCCCGATATGTGTTATAGTGCCGGGCAAATATATGGAAGTCAGCTTGGAACAGTTGAGGAAAGCGTCATCGCCGATGGATTCAAGTGTGTTGGGGATGGCTATGACCGCCAAGTTGGAACAGTTGAAGAAAGCATGGTCTCCGATTGATGTTAGCAAATTCGGTAAATGCAGGGAAATCAATCCGGTGCAATTGTAGAATGCCTCAGATCCGATGGTGCTTAGAGCGCTTGGCAAAGCCACGGAAGTGAGGCCGGTACATAGCGAAAATGTCCCCGTGCTGATTTCAGCCAACGCATCGGGCAGTTTTATAGTGGTCAGTCCCGTGCAGCCCAAGAAGGCGTATTCGCCGATAGATGTTACGGAATTGGGTAAATCGATAGAAGTAATCTTGTCCTTGGATTGGAATGCGCCCTCAAGAATAGCTGTCACGATGTAGTTTTTGCCCTCGATTACTGCTACTTGCGGTATGACGATTTCGCCAGTTTTCAGGGTCGATACGACCGAGCATGTTCCATCGTCATTGATGTGGTAGAACAAGCCGTCATAGAGCCATTGGCTTTGCTGCGCTTTTGTCGGAATGAGCGTTGTCAGCATAAGCACAATAGTCGCGAGGCGTATTGTCATGTGTTTCATATCGGGTGTTTTTTTTTTGTTACTTTTTTTTGTATGAGAGTTATGCTAATATGGGGATTTGGCAACTATGATGATGCCGAGCCGTCATGATGCTGTACAAAAGTCTGTTGCCTGCTACTAAAACGGGGCGGATATTAATCACGTTTGACTGCCGCAGAATATGAACTATCGACTTTCAATCCGAAATCGTGCATACAAAAATAAGTAAAAAAATAATGTAAGGCCACGTGTTGTGCGTAGATATTTGGCCTTAATTGTTGAAATCGCACATCTTTGTGATTTAGGATATTTTGGAATTGTCGTTTAGACTTTTTTTGTTGCACAGACTATTGCCTTCATTAGCGACGGGCCGTGCTATTCGGTTTCTTTCTTTCTCCATTTGACAGGAGTACACCCGGCATTTTTCTTGAACAGGCGTGTGAAGTGGCTTGGAGAAATAAAGCCTGATCTTTCGGAAATATCTGCAACCGTCAGTTTGGGATATTGAGTGAGCAGTCGTTTGGCATATTCGATGCGAAGTCCGGTAATCCAATCGCGGAAAGACATTGCATATGTTGTCTTGATGAATTCGGACAGGTATGTGCGATTGGTATAAAGTAAGTCCGATAACTCCTTTATTGTAAGTCCGGAACGGACAAAGCCGTTGGTGTCAATCCACTCTTGGATTTTTCCCGCCATTTTTGCATGGTAAGCCGGGGTCTCTTGCTTCTGCGTTTGTTCGGCTTGTGCACCGCATGATATGTCGTCTTCCGCGGTCACCTCGCTTTCCATGGCATTCTCTACTTGTTCGTAAAACAGCATATAGTTCAAATAGCAAAGGAACATATAGATGTATAGCGGCACGGAAGACAAGATCCAGATATAAATATACTCGTCAGGCAGGAATGTCAGCAGTCCGCATCCCACTCCGTAGGTGACAACCCAGTATGTGAACACGGAAAGCCATTTGATATAGGCACCGAGGTCGTCCGCATGAGTTTCCTTGAAAATGCGGGTGACTCTGTGATAAATGTGGAGTAGCCTTTTGGTTAGAACAAGTCCGTAGACAATAAGACAGGCAGCCAAAACAAGCATTGCCGATGTCCTTATGTCCCCTTTCGGGAAAATGAGAAGTATAATGCAAGAAAGTGCGGAATATGAAATCCACAAGCATATATGTGTCCTAAGTCGCTTCCGTGTTATGTAAAAGCGGTCGAGTAGAGTGGTTAGAGCCGAGCTGAACAGCCAATAGCACAGAAAATAGGTGGATAGATTCATCGTAATGGCGGCATCGGCACTCTTGAATCTGATACCGAAAAAGAAATGTACCGAATAATTGGCTGCAAGGAGCAATATTGCCGCGCCCATAATTCGTCGGGAGCGTAGGTAGTTCCCGAAAATCGCTTTTTCCGGCGTTTTAGCAAGCATGAAGTAAAAGCCGAAGAACAACATCAGCGGCAGTGCAATACAAAGGGAGTAGCTGTATATAGAAGAGGATGTCATCGTGTACTATGCTTTGTATATTACACTCGTTTTACCGAGGCTAAGGCTATGAAAATAGGCAAATCGGATTGCTTCGGCTTTGCTATTTTGTGCACCATGATAGCGTTGAAGTCAGTGTTTGTCAGACATGTTATGGGGATAACTTATGAGATTGCCGGATTAGTGCCGAGCCTACTTATAGTAGGGACAAAGATAAGAAAATTCTCCGATATAGGCATCAAAAAAAATCTGCAAAACTTAAACAGGGACAAAATAGGCGCAGCCCCTTTTTTACATCCAAACAATAGCAATAATAGTCTATTCATTCGGAAAATGTTGGAATGTGAGTTCCGGGGGTAGGGTGAAGGCGGAATTCGGAGGATATGTTATGGAGTGATTGTAAAAAAAACGGCCACTGCGGTCTCGAGGCTATGGCGTGTGTAGACGCCACGTCGAGCCGTCATATACAAAGCGCAAAGCTCCGGCTACGAGCAGATCCACGATGGCATCGTTTGCACTCCGTTGCGAGGTATGAGTGGTCAAAGCTATCGCTGACGGCGTGGTGACTCCGTCACTGACTATGTCGATGATAGCGCCGTGTATGCCGACATCGCCGACCGAATAAATGCGGCCGCCGTTATTGTCGGCCTCGCGTCTCCACGCCTGCACCATCAGCGGATGGGCTGCAATATTCTCGTCGGCCACGCGGAAATAGGCTTGACGTTTGCCATCGGCCTCGATAGCCATCACCGGGCGGGAGCTTGACGGGGCAATGTATGCGCGTATCACCACCGAGGCCTTGGCGCCGGGACGGTCGCTGTCGGCATCTCCGGCGCGATATGCGGTGAAGTCCACTGGTTGAGGCGGTTCGCAATAGCATTGGGCAGCCTGCTCGACTACGAAGATGTCTTCCTCGGAGCGTATTCCGGCGATGGCGCCATTGTCTTTGACGCCGATAAGCAAGTGTCCGCCGGCGTTGTTGGCGAAGGCCGAAACGGTGCGAGCAATTTTGCGTGCATCGTTGACCGTGAGTTTGAAGTCTTGAGTCTCGTCCTCGCCGCGCGCCACCAGTTCGGAGATATATCGGTATCCACGTATGGCTTTGAGGTCTTTCATTCGGGATATCTGAGGCGTTCGGCCGTAATGTGTTCCAGTGTTCGGCCGAAGCGTTCGGCCAGTGCGCGCGCCGCCGGCAGGTCGTTGAAGGTGTAGTTGCCGCAGTCGCGAGCCGTAGCCCCGGGGATATCGCCCTCGAAGGTGGCGATAAAGCGGAACATTTCGCGCATCAGCGGCACAATATCTTCGCTTTCGAGGTTGCCTTGAAGTATGAGGTAACTGCCGGTGCAGCAGCCCATAGGCCCCCAATAGACTACGCGGTCGCGCCATTCGGCATTATTGCGCAACCATGTGGCGGCAAGATGCTCGATGGTATGCAGCGCTCGCGGATCGGCGGCCGGTTCGCGGTTGGGTGCGGTCATGCGTATATCAAAGGTGGTGAGGACGTCGCCCGAGGGCGTGGTGTCGCGTCGGGATACGTATATGCCCGGTTGTAAGACCAGGTGATTGATGCGGAAGCTGGCTATCTTATCCATTTTACATACTTGTTTGGCGTGTCTAAAATATAGACGGTGGAGTCAGAGCACCTCGAGCAGGTGATGCAATACCTCAAAGGTGTGACGCGGAGCGTCTTCCCAGAAGTTTTCGTATTGGGCGATGTTGTCGTGCGTGGCTCCGGGAGTGTCGCTGATGACGCGCATGCACACAAAGGGGACATTCTTCAGATGACATACCTGGGCTATGGCACCCGACTCCATATCTACGGCCACTGCCTCGGGTATCACTTCAAGAATGTGCTGCACCTCTTCGGGACGCGATACAAAGATGTCGCCCGAAGCGACAACGCCGCGTCTTACGTCTGCACCCATACGCTCTATTGTCCCGGGTGTCAGCGGCGACTCGAAGTACAACGGGCATCCGGCGGCCTGGCCGGGCACTGTACCCGGGCCGCACCATACGTCATGGTAAGCCACGGCCGAGGCCACTACGACATCTCCTATTGATGCTCCGTGTCCCGTGCCTCCGGCCACGCCGGTATTGATGATGATGGCGGGGTGGAAGGTGTCGATAAGCGTCAATGTGCCTACGGCGGCATTGACCTTGCCTATGCCGCATTGCATCACGGTGACGTTGTGGCGTCCCATGGTGCCGGTATGATAGGTGTAATCATTGACTGTGGTGCGCGAGGTGTCGTGCAAGAGCGGAAGCAGCAGCTCCAACTCCTTGGTCATGGCTACGATGATGGCTATATTCATGTGTGTAAGTATATAGATGCGTTTTGGCGCGTGATTGCGGTATTTGTGCCGGCGAGTGTCTGCTCGGACCGTTTTGACGCAAAAAAAATCCCCGGAGACGTTTTAACGTGTCACCGAGGGTGTCTGTGGTGGGCGCTGAGGGATTCGAACCCCCGACCCTCTGCTTGTAAGGCAGACGCTCTGAACCAGCTGAGCTAAGCGCCCCAAAAATATGCTGTCGGCAAGAAAGGTCGATATCAGTCGGGCCTCTGCCCGGAGTATCTGTATTTGCGTCCCTGCGTGAGAAACGTGGTGGTGGGCGCTGAGGGATTCGAACCCCCGACCCTCTGCTTGTAAGGCAGACGCTCTGAACCAGCTGAGCTAAGCGCCCGGTTTCTCGCCGAAAGCGTTGCAAAGTTACGCACTTTCCCCGAACCCACAAAATTTTTTTCACGCTTTTTTCGGTAAAAATTTTCGCAGTCGTTCCTCGCTCGGCTTCTTATGCGGTCATTTTCAGCGCGTAATGCTGCGCACGAAGGCTTGTGCCGACGGTACATAATTTATGTTAAATCTCGAGAAAACGAGGCGCCGGGCTGCTTTCGGCAGAATAGATTCTCGAAATTGCATCGAACTAAATTGCCTCGAAAAGGACGTCAAAATCAAGTCAACCGATTTCAGAAACGGACATTGTCGTGCGTTCGGTCAAAAGGTCTTGGCGGTGGGGTATTGCGGATTTCGGGGAAAAGGCGTACCTTTGCAGACGAAGAGAGCGACGCCTCGGGCGAGACGTCAAACTCTCGGATAATTCAGGGTACTCAGATGTCTCGGAGTGCCCCGAAATTTGGTGCATTGCACTGTACTAAGCAGAAAAAGCATTAGAACCGTAAGGCTTAATATCAATAACCCCAATAAGTGCGTGGAAACTAAATATATCTTCGTGACCGGCGGCGTGGTTTCGTCGTTGGGCAAAGGCATCATTTCGTCATCATTGGCTTGCCTGCTCAAGGCTCGCGGCTATCGCGTGACCATACAAAAGTTTGACCCGTATATCAATATCGATCCCGGGACATTGAACCCCTACGAGCATGGCGAGTGCTATGTAACCGTAGACGGACACGAGGCCGACCTCGACCTGGGTCACTACGAACGTTTTACCGATATTCAGACCACGCGCGCCAACAACGTCACCACCGGCCGTGTCTATCAGAGCGTCATCAAGAAAGAACGCGAAGGCGTCTATCTGGGCAAGACCGTGCAAATCGTACCTCATATCACCGACGAAATCAAACGCAATGTCAAGGCCTTGGGCAATACCGGACGTTTTGACTTTGTAATCACCGAAATAGGTGGTACCGTGGGCGATATCGAGTCGCTGCCTTATCTGGAAAGCGTGCGTCAGTTGCGCTGGGAGCTCGGGCAGAACAGCTTGTGCATACACCTGACATACGTGCCGTATATCGCTGCGGCCAAGGAGCTGAAGACCAAGCCCACACAACACTCTGTCAAGCAATTGCAGGGGGTGGGTATACAGCCGGACATTCTGGTACTTCGCACCGAGCATGACATCAATGCCGAGATGCGTCGCAAGATTGCCTTGTTCTGCAACGTAGCACCCGAAGCTGTCATCCAAAGCATAGACGTACCTTCTATATATAAGGTGCCCGTGACTATGCACCACCAGCATCTGGACGAGATAGTGCTGCGTAAGACCGGGCTTGAACCTCAGGGCGAACCGCACATGGCTCCGTGGCACGATTTTCTCGAGCGCATGGACAATGCCACCGAAACCGTAACCATTGGATTGGTAGGTAAGTACGTCGAACTGCAAGACGCCTACAAGTCCATTAATGAAGCGCTGTTCCAGGCCGCGACATACAACGATCGCCGACTGAAATTGGTGTCGATACATTCCGAGAAAGTCAATGAAGGCAACGTCGATGCTTTACTGAGAGATATGGACGGCGTAGTCGTTGCTCCCGGATTTGGCAGCCGAGGCATCGAGGGCAAGTTTGTGGCGCTGCACTGGTGCCGCACGCACAATATTCCCACGCTCGGTATATGCTTGGGTATGCAGTGTATGGTTATCGAATTTGCACGTAACGTTTTGGGCCTCAAGGAAGCCAATTCCACCGAGATGGATCCCAGCACGCCCGACAACGTCATCGACCTTATGGAAGAGCAGAAGAGCATTACCGAAAAGGGCGGTACTATGCGCTTGGGCGCATACGACTGCACCTTGCGCCCTGACTCCAAGGCCGCCGAAGCATACGGCACCACCGAGGTGCGCGAACGACATCGCCATCGCTTCGAATTCAACGAAGCATATCGACAGCGTTTCGAAGAAGCCGGTATGCAATGTGTCGGCGAAAACCCCGAAACACATCTTGTCGAGGTCGTCGAACTGCCGCAACTGCGCTGGTACATCGGTACGCAATACCATCCCGAGTATTCGTCCACGGTGCTGCATCCCAACCCGATATTCTTGTCCTTTGTACGCGCAGCCATCGCCTACGACAAGGACAAAAACAAGTGATATCGGGTATAATCGAATTGTAACTAATTAATTCCTCAACAGATACGCTACACGACGGCACTCGCAAATACTGAGGCGCAATCCGATAGCCGAATTGGAGTGCCTGTCTGACTGATACGACAAACATCATAAACACCGCAAATGGATAAAAACACCCTTACAGGCCTGCTTTTGATGGGCGCTGTGCTTTTTGGCTTCATGTACTGCAACCGCAGCAGCCAGGAACAGCGCCAACAGGCGGCCACCGAACAACAGGCTGACGCGACAGCGGAGGCCGTAGCCAAGCCGCTTACAGGCGATAGCCTCCGTGGCGAGATGGCCAAGTATGTACGCACAGCCGGCACTCTTGTCGATAGCGCTGCCCGCACTTACGCGCTGACCACCAACGCATTTAACCTTCGAGCCGACAGCACCGGCAATATCTCCGGTACCGTCGCATTGAACGGCACCAAGACCGCCGTGGACAGCATCGTTGCCGCTCCCGCAGGCGACCCCGTGCTTGCTCGCGTGATGACCACGCTCAACAACGAACGTGCTTACAAAGGCATGGCTCAGTTTATGGATGCCGAAGCCAAGGCCGAAACCATCACCCTCGGCAACAATAACTTGAAGGTTACTTTCAGCAGCCGCGGCGGACGTATCGCATCTGTCACCCTGCCCGGATACAAGACGGAGACCACAACCCCGGCATCGCCGATTACGCTGTTCAACGACAGCACCAACAGCTACTCGTTTGAGTTCACCACCGTAGATCAGCAACGTGTCAATACCGCCGACCTCAATTTCAAGGCTACACGCGTCAATGACAGCACCGTACGCATGTCGCTGCCTTTGAACGACAATGCCGAACTGGCCTTTGTATACACCGTCATTCCGGACAAGTATATCGTCAAGATGAACATCGAGCAGCGCAATATGGAGAGCGTTATACCCACCACGGTCACCACGATGCGTATGCTGTGGCATCAGACGATGATGCGCAACGAAAAAGGTCGTACCTTCGAGGAACGCAACAGTGCGATATACTACAAGTTGCTCAACGAGAGCCCCGAAGACCTCTCGGCGTTCTCTGATGAGAATGAGAAACTGCAAGGCAGCATCAAATGGATTGGCTTCAAAAACCAATTCTTCTCCAGCGTATTGATTGCTCGCAAGAACCTTGCTACGGCCGAAATCGCAAGTACACCCCTCAAAGACGATGAGCATAAACTCAAAGAAATGAATATGGACGCTACCTTCGAGTATTCGTCCAAGAACGAGCAAGTCGCCGGCTTCGACTTCTACTTCGGCCCCAACGACTACCCGTTGCTGTCCTCGCTGGACGATGTAATCTCGCCTGACGAAGACCTCGAACTGACGCGCCTTGTGCCTCTGGGTTGGGGCCTCTTCCGCTGGATCAATAAATTCGTGGTTATCCCCGTATTCAGCTTCCTCAGCGGATTTATCTCCAACTACGGTATCATTATCCTGCTGTTGACCATATTTATCAAGCTCATACTCTTCCCCTTCACCTACAAGAGCTACATGTCGCAGGCCAAGATGCGCGTCCTTGCTCCCGAAATCAAGGAAATCAACGAGAAATATCCCGGCCAGGAAAATGCAATGAAGCGCCAGCAGGAGACTATGAAGCTATACTCGCGTGCCGGTGCCAGCCCGTTGTCAGGCTGTCTGCCGCTGCTGCTGCAGATGCCCGTGCTTATAGCCATGTTCTCCTTCTTCCCGTCGGCTATAGAGCTGCGCGGCCAGTCCTTCCTATGGGCACACGACCTCGCGGCACCCGACGTGATATTGACGCTTCCCTTCAATATCCCGTTCTATGGTAGCCATGTGAGCCTGTTCTGCTTGCTGATGACCGTGGTCAACATCATATACACGCGCATCAATATGCAAAATCAGCCCGGCGGGGCCTCCATGCCCGGTATGAAGTGGATGATGTATCTGATGCCCGTGATGTTCCTGTTCTTCTTCAATGACTACGCATCCGGCCTCAGCTACTACTACTTCCTGTCGCTGTTGATTACAATCATACAGACATACATCTTCCGTCGCTGCGTCAGCGAGGAAAAAGTTCGTGCCCAGATGCTCGAAAACGCCAAGAAGCCCCGCAAAAAGAGCGGATTTATGGCTCGCCTCGAGGCTGCGCAGAAAAAGCAGGAAGCCCTGATGCGCGAACAGGCCAAGCAAAACGCCAAGCGCCGTCGCTGAAAAACACTTTAAATTAATAAGCCCGGAGGGTTAGGCCGATCCGGCCTCCCCTCCGGAGCTAAATATAACGCCAAATCATCACATAAAACCATGGCATCCGCTTCGGCTGATGCCACAATCACAAATCCATGACACACCGTATTTCAAGCACCATTGCGGCTTTGGCCATAACCTTAGGAGCACATGCCTATGACCATGCCGATATTCAAGGCACAACATTTACAGTAGACACAATAGAACACTATTATGTAGGTCCCGGCCTGACACATTCGCATTTCAGTTTCGCCAGCGGTAGTCGCGTCTTTCAGGCTTATATACTTAAACTTGACACCAAAGCCACCGGAGCTGAACGTATGCTGCCTCGTGTCGAAATAGGAAACGACCAAGCACCATTGGCCGAACGTATATCCGAGTCGGGCAAACGCCACACCAACGACCAATACCAATATTTGGCGGGCATAAATGGCGACTTCTTCATTGTGTCCGCCTTTGCTGCACAGCATCCGCTGGGTAATTCCATACTCGGTTATCCCAATATGACTTGTGCCATAGGCGGCAAATTGGCTGCCCCGGACATGATAGATATCACATCTCGCGAGAATGCCTTGATTATGGATTACAACGGCGGCGCGTGGATTGACGCTACTGATATGTCGTACAATGTACTCAGCGCCGATGGCAGCATCGTAGTGGGAGCCACAGCTTGCAACTATCCTCGTGTGGGTGATCAGATGATGATATACAACAGCTATATGGGTGAAACCACGGGTACGGACGGCTCAGGCCGCGAATTGATACTTCGTCCCGCAGTTACCGGTCAGCGTTGGACCATCAATACACCTATGGACTTTGTCGTTGACGGCGCATGGCGTCAAGGCGGATCGACGGCCATACCGGCTGACGGTATAGTGCTGTCGTGCGGCGACGGATATGCCAATGACTTCATAGACAACCTTAAAGATGGTGATGCCGTAAAAATCGAAATAGGAATGTCGCTGCCCGCTTTCGGAGGCCTGCGCCCCGATGTGCGCGACGTCTGCGGCGGCGATGTGCGCATTCTCAATTGTAATAATGTCACTACCTCGGCCATTCGTTGGATTAATACCCCGGGTGCCCAATATGGACGTTCGCTGTGCGGATACAGCCAAGACCGCCGCTATATCGTATTGTGCGCCGTAGATGCCGGAGTGCCCAACAGTAGCGGTGTCAGCTACTACGAAGGCGCCGACCTGATGCGCTATCTCGGATGCTACGATGCCCTCGACCTTGACGGCGGCGGTTCCACAACCATGTGGAGCGCCCATGCAGGCATCCTCAACGTCCTGCGCGACGGCAGCGAACGTGCTGTCGGTAACGGTATTTTTATGCGTCTCGAAGCTCCGAAAGACGAGAAAATCACCAAGATTCGTTTCGCTGACCCCTATGCCAAACTTCCGCTGTTCGCCCTCTACCGTCCCGTGGTCTACGGATACAATCAGTATGGCCAACTCATAGATACCGATGTCAAAGGCATAACCCTGTCTGTGGACGAAGCGATGGGTACAATCAAAGACGACGGTACGTCACTCTTTGTCACCGGAAGCGGAATGCACGCCCTGCGCGCATCTTTGCCCGGAGTGGACGATGCCGTTATCGTCGTATCTGTGGACCCGAACGCACTCGCCACGCCCGAAGTGGCAAATATCCTGACCGATAACCATAGCCGGTGGGGCATTAAGTTGCATGCCCTCGTAGCCGGACGCTATGTAAGTGTCGATCCCGCCGCTTACAGCTGGACAACGGATGCGCCCGAAATTGCCACAGTTGATGCCAACGGCATTATCACCGGATTGCGCAACGGCACCACCGTAGCCACCGGAACAAATGCTGCCGGTAGCGTGTCCGTCAATATCACCGTTGAATGTACACCGGCCGACAAGACCACGCTCGACCCGGATGGAACAATCGATGTCAATACGTGGAAGGTTACTCGTACTTCTATCGCTAATAGCGTGGAAATAAGCCCTATAAACGATGTTAACGGCCTGAATATATCCTTCAAACCCTCGTCGATGCGTGGCGCACGCTTGGCTTTGACCAAGGACTTGGTATTGTTCTCCCAGCCCGATGCTATCGAATTTGTGGTTAAGCCCGAGACTTCCAACCTCAAAAACTTCTCGGTGTCATTAAATGCACAGGGTCAAACATCTATCAAAAAGGACTTTGGCGTTATTGAGGCCGGCAAGGAAACCACATTGCGCATCGACCTCAAAGACGTCATAAACGTCGAAGATATGACCTCGTACCCCGTACGAGTTACTTCCTTGAGCCTCGAACCGTCCAAGACGGGACAACAGACAGTGAAAATCGAGTCAATGAAAGTCATTTACAAAAAATTCGACGGCGTCGAAGATGTGAACGCCGATAACGACAACGTGCTTCGAGTGGCCGTTGCCAATGGCTTCGTGTCCATACCCTTCCGTGCGGCCGAGCTTACATTGACCGACCTCGCAGGCCGCGTAGTAGCGCATGCAGTTGATGCTGCCGAGGTAGCAAGTCCCGCTGCTGCAGGCGTATACGTCCTGAGCGCTCGCACCTCCGCCGGAACCATCTCGGCCAAGGTGTATGTCCGCTGACGCCTGATATATTATTAGAATTCATTTCATGTTTTTTTTGATTTCCGAAGCTGTCTCGAGCCTTTGGATGAGATAGCTTCGGTTTTTTGCAAAAAGCGGTGGCATCGGCTTGCCATATCAAAAATAATTTGTACCTTTGTGCCACCAATGCCCGGATGGCGGAATCGGTAGACGCGACGGTCTCAAACACCGTTGGGGCGACCCATCCCGGTTCGAGCCCGGGTCCGGGTACAAGCGAGGAACAGACATCAGCCTGCTCCTCGCTTTTGTATTAAATAAAAATGTGTTGCAGCGTGTTATTGGGGCTGTAGATATAGATGTGTATAGGTCAAAACGGGTGCCAAAAACGCTGTAACGATGGTGGCTTACAGTATGTTATCATAGCTCAAAAGTTTTGAGGCCTCATTTGGTAGGAGCGCTTTGGTTCTATGGGTCAAAACGGGTGCCCTAAGTTAAACAGGCTACCCGCATTTTTCGCGGCAGCCTGTTTAACTTAGGATATAGCCCCATTCTGTAGTATAGGCAACTGCGACTAATGTGTAGCCGACGCCCCTTGTATCAGCTCGACGAACCGTGCGCTACGGATGTAGGCTTTTGTCTTGCCATTAAGAGGGATTTCCGATAAATAGTTCTTTTGAGTTAAGTCTTTAAGGTCTGACTTGGCTGTACCTTGACTGACTCCTGTAAATCCTGCAGTATCTGCCGCAGTCAGAACCTCGTCCGGTTTTGCGATGTACCGATTCAAGATTTCAGCTTGCCGTGGAGTTATATTGCCCAATAGCAACAGCCGTCCCGCATTTATCTTCTCCTTGCTCTTGCGTGTGAGATAGCGGCGTAAGTCTTCAAACGACTTTTGAAGCACATTAAGGTTGTATTGTATGAAGTATCCCAAATCATTGGAGTCTTGTTCGGCAAAAAGATAGGCCTTTTCGTAGCCTCTCTTTGAGCCTTTAATGACCCTTGAAATCGAAAGGTACTGCACAAACCGATATCCCGACTTAAGCATATACCAATAGAATAACGCTCGGGCTGTGCGCCCGTTCCCGTCGGCAAACGGATGAAAATAACCTATCAGATAATGGATTATTATCGCTCGTATGATCGGGTGTATGAATTGCGCCGGTTTGGTGTCGTTGAAAAAGGTGCACAAGTCGGAGATAAACGCAGGCAAACACTCCGCCGAAGGCGGGGTGTGAACCGTTTCGCCCGTAATGCCGTCGCCAACCACGATGTTTTCGTCGTCTCTTCTGAAACGACCGGCGGCATCGTCTATGTCCAAAGCTCCCTCGGTCATCATTGCATGCACCTGAAAGATAAGCTCGGACGAAAGGTTTTCTGCGGCATGTTCTCGAATGAAGTTAATTGTGGTGTAATTGTTCAAAATCATTCGTTGGCTTTTGTCCTTCGGGCTTATTCGCTTTCTGAGCATATCCTTGGCGACCTCGCGTGTTGTAACGGCCCCTTCCATTTGGCTTGAAGCTATGGCTTCTTCCATTATGGAACTGGCAAGGCAAAGCTCGCGGGTGGTCTTATTATCCGGGAAGTCTTCTACAGCCGTCCAAGATCCAATGAGACTGACATCAAACTCATGGCATTGTCGCCACATTCGATTTGTCAACCCAAAGTGCATATTTGTGAACCCTGCTACGGTTATATCGGTCTGTGCACGTGCGTATTTAACCAGCGCCCATAGCTCTTTCGGGGTTAGACCGACAGCCTGAGCGCGATATTTTACATCGCTCCAATAGAGGTAGTCGTCATTAATCTTTCCAACCGCATCGCCAATTGAGGCATTATTGTTGCCGGACAATATTTGTCTGCATTTTTGCTCTTCTTGTGAGGTGATTATGGGGGTCGGTTCAATCATATGTATAATACTTAAATTTGTCGTGCAAATATAGTAATATATCGCAAAATATCAAAATTTGCGATATTTGTATTTATAAAATCATTGAATGTTAGCTTGTGACGTGATTGATAAAAATACGGTAAAATCGGTGTACGGCCATATTTCGCTGAAAGGCGAACTCGGGAAGGCTTTTTCTTTATAAGTCCAAGTTGCTTTCATGCATTAGGCGGCAACATTTCTTCCGGCCATACGATCGAGCGATTTCGCAGTGTCGCCGCGGTCCTTAATTGTCAAAATGCGGACAAACGCGCTTTTGTCCGACAAAAATAGGCTTCAGGCTGTGTTAAAATATGTCAACAAAACCATTTTTTTTCAAACCATTTCTTAAATTTGTCGGACGTTTTTTTACGTTGTAACCAATCTAACAGATACTTCTGATGATAAAAGCAAACAACCTCTCTTACGTAGGCGAGTCCGGTCGAAACACGTCGTTATTTAGAATGACAAAATATCTGATTGTCACGGTATGTATAGCTATGGCAATGTTCTCGTGTGACGATACAAACGAGCCAAGCAGGCCTGTGCCCACTGATGCCTATATCGGCACACAGAGGCAGATTATTTTAGGCGCCGAGATGAAAGGCTTTACCGGTATTGATTTCGAATGTGTAATCAAAGCCGAAGATGGTACTGTATTTCGTCGTTCGGGAAGCCACATTCGCATTAATGGCAAATCCATACTTACACTTGATACAGGACTGAAGTCAGGCGTCTACCGTCTACTGGCTCTCGAGATACCGACTGTGGGAGCCGAGTCCGATACCACGTGGGTGGATTATGGTTTGGGCTGTCGCGTACGTATATCTGCCGAGGCTCAAACAGCCATTGTTTTAGATTCGTATGATCCTGAAATGAACCTCGTTGGCGAGGGGTCTGAGGACGACCCGTATATCATATCGAGTGCCGAGCACTTGTGGCGACTTCGCGACTACACCAACAACGACGACAATAATAAGAAATTGACAAAGGATACGCACTTCCGTATGGAGGCCGACATCCGTATGAAGGATATATGTACATCATCAGATCGCCATTATGGTTGGTTGCCGATTGGCAGTATTCCGGAGAATCCCTTCCGCGGTGTCTTTGACGGGCAAAATTACAAGATTCAGGGTCTTTGGATAGATCGCCCGCACTCTCCCGGCGTTGGTTTGTTCGGATTTATAGACCAAGCGACAATCAAGAATGTCATTGTTTCAAATCCCGACATCACCGGCAACTACGCAGTGGGAGCCATAGTAGGTGCCACTACATCACCCGGCGACATTCGCGGTTGTTCTTCGTTACACGGCTGTGTCGTAGATCGAGGCTCGGTGACAGCGCCCGAAGGCAGTGCCGGTGTTGGCGGTTTAGTTGGCGTTGTTGACTGCACGGGTTTTTTGTCTGTTGACAGTTGCTACAATGCCGGCACTCGCGTATCGGGAGACTATGCCGTGGGAGGTATTGTCGGCGCCGGTTCGCTGTATTCGATGACTCAAGTATTGGCATGCGAAAACAAAGGTTCTGTTGAAGCGCGGTACACCGGTGCCGGAGGCATTGTTGGCTCGGTGGACTCGCTAATGATTATAGGATGTAAAAATACTGCGACTATCAATGGCGGAACAGGCGCCATGAGCGGAAATATGGACAAAGGCGGGTATGGCACCGGCGGTATTGCCGGCGGCACCGGCGTGTCATTTATCTATTCATCACAAAACACCGGCAACATCACCGGAGCGGTAGGTGTGGGCGGCATTATCGGCAGCACACGCGTAGGCAACGATGACAGCAATTATGAGGGCGAATTATTATACAATAACTCGCTGGTAAAGAATTGTGGCAACACCGGCAATATCTCCGGTCGCACATCTGTCGGCGGCATTTGCGGAGAAGCGCAGTTCGGAGCATATGCTGTATATAATAAAGGTGCAATTACAGCCGCGGACAATCAATGCACCTTGGGCGGTATTGTAGGCAACACCTCAATAACAGTACTTCATAATGTCATCAATCAAGGTACCGTGACATCAACCACTGCCGAATCAGCTGCCGGTGTTGTCGGTAAAACCACTTGGGGTGCGCTCTATGGTTGTCAGAACTATGGTAATGTCGCGGTAACATCAAAATATGCCGGAGGTATTGCCGGATGGGTCGGTAACAACACTGTTGCAAACTATTGTCTTAATACCGGATTGGTAAATAATAACGGCACTCGCGCCACCGGCGGTATTATCGGCGAAGCGGGTGACGCTCGTGTGTGGACCGGAATGGATATCGCCGGTTGCGTCATAGGTGCAGCCGAATGTGTCATGGTTTTTGCCGGTCCCATTCTTTCGGTCACCGGCAATGCGGTCACGCAAAACGTGGTCAAGCATGCAGAAGCGTTCAAGAAGTTTTTCAATGTCTTGCATGTCGGTGAAGCCACTCTTGATTGGGCAATGGTGGCTTATGATGCTGTGACATATTCGATGAGCCTTTATGATATTTTCACCGAAGAAGATCTGAAGGAAATCAATGTAAACCTCAACACCAAGGCTACAGCCATTGATAATGATGTGAAAGCTACAATAAAATCCATTCAGGACTCTTATGCGTTTGATGCCACTAAGTTGCCGCAAGGTATCAACGGTGCTGCTATAACCGGATACTTTGACAATTTTAATAAAGCAATGGATTTTTATCAGGCATCAGACGACAATAATTCCATTATCAACTACAATCTAAATCGTACTCGCGAGGAGCGTGTCGGCGAGTTGGAACATCGTCAAGAGATTAAAGAAATAGTACAAAAATCAATAGCAGGCACATGCATTATAGTGGGTTCTGTGGCAAGTATAGTTTCAACTTTTGCCACTGCCGGCACAATGACAGCCGTCACCGCCGGAGTTATGGCCTCGATACTGACATTTGTCGGCGGAGCAAACGCTATGGTCGAATGTGCCACCAATTTCGAAGTCAACGCCATTGTCGTCAACCAATGCACAAACCTTGGCACTATAAAGACGACAACGTCTGACTATGTAGGTGGTATTTTGGGATACACTCAACAAAACTGCAAACTCACCGATTGTCTCAACGTAGGCAATCTTGATGGCAATATCAACAAGGCGCATGCCGGCGGCATAACCGGCGAAGCCGATTATCGCTCTGTCATTATGCGCAACGTTTCAGTAGGCACAAACTGGTTCAACCCTATAGCCGCTCATGCAGAGTCGAATGTCGATTATTCAGACAATTTCTACTACTCAGGCGGCACGTATGCCGTTTTGCCGTACTATAATAACGCCACATCTGTAACTCTCGAACAACTTCACGACAAAACGTTCTTTGAAAAAGTCCTAAATCTCTCAGGATCGATACCGTTGTGGCAGATAACAGATAAATCGGGATTTTTCCCGATACCATATCATTCCGAAATGGAAACCCCTATCCAATAACAAAAACATAATGCTCCATAAGTATGAAAACAAAACACATTATATTCGCGTTACTACTCACTTTGACGCTGCCCATATGGTATGGTTGCTCAGAGGATGACGAGCCGTTGGTTACAGACAATAAAGTCGAAGAAATCGAAGGTTTCAAGCTCAGTTCTTTTGCCTCCAAACTTATAAAATGGCGACTTAGCGAGGCCGGGGAGAATTATCACATCATACTGCATTCACACGCTGATAATAAGCTGTATGACTATGACTTAAAAGTGAACAACAACGGAGCTAAGTCAATCTTCACAATGTATATTCCCGATCACAAGACATTGCCCGATGGTGAATATGATGCCGTTGCCTTAAACTCTGACGGAACAACAATCGGACCGCGTATGTATTTCAGAACATCCAAAATGGTGGTTGAGGAGATCGCTACGCGCGAGGGAGAATTCAAATTGCGTGGTCAAGGCACACAAGAAAACCCCTATGAGATTTCGTCAAAAAGCGATTTCGAAAATTTCGAAATTGGTCTTTACGAAGAAGGTAATTCAAATGGCTTCGGTCTCTTCTTTAAGCAGACGGCAAGTTTTGATGTGCCTCCTCGCAGTCAAATAATCATGGGCACATATCACGCTTGCGAATCATTTGCCGGCAACTACGATGGCGGAGGCAATACTGTCAATGTGCCATACACCGGTAGCGCTACAGAGGGCAATGATTCAAATATCGGATTGTTTAAAGAATTGCTTCCCGGCGCAACAATTCACGATCTCACCATCAATGCCCTGATGCAGGGCATACATGACAATGGCGGTGCTTTGGCCGGCAAATCATCGGGAAGTGTCACCATTACAAACGTCAGCGTTGAAGGTTCAATCAACTCGAACAACCACACAAATATAGGTGGTTTTATAGGCTATGTCGCCGGTGATATTACTTTTACAGATTGCAATCTCACGGCATTTGTGCAAGGCAGCAACGCCGTCGGTGGTGTGGTTGGAAGACACGGCAATGGCACCTTGATAATCAAGAACTTTGCCAATCGTAAAACAGAGACGGATAAACTCGGCAACGTAAAGCAATACTACTCGCCATTTTCAGTTTCATCCACAGCAGACAATGCCGGCGGTTTGGTAGGATCTGTCGATGGCGGTTCGGTTGTCGATGTTGAAGACATCACATTTTTACACTCCGTACAAGCCGAAGATGGCTCGGTAAAGGCCGTGTCAGCCGAAGGGAGCAATGCCGGCGGTCTGTTCGGGTCGCTAAACAGCGTTGCTTCTTGCTTGGCTAAGAACATCTCAATCAATGCGCCTGTATATGGAGGCAATAATGTCGGCGGTATGGTGGGGTATGCCAACTTGTCGGCAGATATTTCATTGGGAAAATGTGTTTTTAGCTCGGTTGCCAGCGGCAAGGATTGTGTAGGCGGTTTTTTTGGCAAGGTCAACGGAAACAAATTCAATATCAAATTTGAAGGCTCCGACAAAACATCGTCAGTCAAGCAAACCGACAATGCGCTTGTGAAGGTGACAGGTGTTAGCAATATCGGAGGTTTTGCCGGCAGACTGTCCTATGCAAATTTTTCGGGTAGCAAATTCTATATCAATACCGGAATATCTTGTACGGAGACCAACGTCGGCGGCATTTGCGGCATTCTCGAATCAACGACGTTGAACTCTGAAGTATTTGTTCTTTCAAACTCAATGCACATAAGTGGTCCCCAAAATATCGGTGGTATTGTCGGATATGCCAAAAGCAGCACGATTACAGGCAGCGCTCATTTTGATAAAAAACTCCAGGATTATGATGGCATACCTGCCGCTTCAACATTTGAAAGCTCGTTTGCCGGCACCGTAGGCGATGGAACCAACGCCACATGCGTAGGCGGCATCGTCGGTACGGCAGAGAACTCTGTACTGAAAGACATTTGTTTTACGGGCACATTAGTCGGCTCGCAAAACGTAGGCGGTATCGTCGGCATGATGGTAAACGGGAGCTCGGGGCAGCTTTATAACTGCTTTAACAACTCTCAGAAGATTACCAACAATAAGTCCTCGTGCACCGCCGGCATTGTCGGATATATGAAATTCTCCTCGGCGTCATCCTTCGAAAATCTCATAAACTATGCAGATGTTGAAGGCTCTGACAAAACTGGTGGCATATTCGGATATGTGGAGTATATCAATTCTAATGGCAACTTTGCTCTCGCCAATGCTGTCAATGTCGGCAATATTACCGGTAGCGGAAACACCGGCGGTCTGGTTGCAAATCTGTATGATCACAAGTTCTACGACAAGCGGCATAAAATAGATTATTGCGCCAACTATGGCAATGTCTCCAATAGCGGAGGCGGCAATGTCGGTGGCGTCATCGGACAATTCAACTGCACTCTCGCCGTAGTGATGCATTGTGCAAACCACGGAAATATCAAGGGCAGTGGTAACGATGTTATGGTCGGCGGCATCGCCGGTCGTATGGGCACAAATGATGCAAGCGGAACAAACACCGAGAGCAACATGGAGCTGTCTTACAGCTGCAACTTTGGCGAAATATCAAGCGATACCGGTCAGTCGCACGTTGGCGGTCTGTTGGGCTATCAAGAGCAAGGTTCGCAATGGGACGACACCCATTATATGCTCCACAACTGCTACAATATGGGTGCGGTGCCCTCAGACCAAAAAGACGATAATGGCGGCATCCTCGGCTATGTCGACCACCATGGCGAAATACAAAACTGCATAAATGTCGGCAAAGTCAGTCATGGTAACGGCTGCGTGGGCACACATAAGGATGGCGGCATATTCTACCACCACAACTTATATTATCTCAAAGACTCAGGTGGTGGATGGTGTGCAGACGATTTCAAAGAAGAAGACAAAGGTAAGTCCTCGACATTTAAAAACTTTGACTTTACTAATATTTGGATTATCGACAGCAACAACTATAATGGAGGGTATCCATATTTGCGCGACTGTCCGTTCCAATTCAAGAAACTGTCAAAATAGCATAAGCAGCTATAATCGAGAGCGCATCGTCAAAATATGGTGCGCTCTCTTGCTTTTATTCATAACATTCGGGTATTCGGATGCTGTGGGTGTTGGGCGTTTGGCAAAAAAAAACTACTTTTGCAGTTATGATTGAACGAGTGAAACCGAAGAAGTCCTTGGGACAGCACTTCCTTACCGACATGACGGTGGCGGCACGCATAGCCGACACTATTGACGGGTATGCCGAACGCTATCCCGTGGTGGAGATAGGCCCCGGGACCGGTGTGCTGACACAGTTCCTGTTGCAGAAGGCTCAGGATCTTACGGTCGTTGAGATAGATCGCGAGAGTGTCGAGTATCTTGACGGGCACTTCCCCGAGTTGCAGACTCCGGGCCGTCGTATAATCTCGCGAGATTTCCTGCGCGAAGACCTTGACCGGCTTATGGAAGGTCGCGACTTCGTGGTCATAGGCAATTATCCTTACAATATATCCTCGCAGATTTTCTTCAAGATACTCGATTACAAAGACCGCGTGCCGTGCATCGCAGGAATGTTGCAGCGTGAGGTGGCCTTGCGCCTGGCCGCGCCTGCCGGCACTAAGGATCGCGGCATTTTGAGCGTGCTTCTTCAGCTATGGTATGATGTTGAGTACCTTTTCACTGTCGAGCCGGGTGTGTTCAATCCTCCGCCAAAGGTGCGCAGCGGTGTGATACGCCTGAGACGTAACGGTGTCATCGACCCCGGATGCGACCCGGAACTTCTGCGTCGTATCGTCAAGGCTACCTTCGGGATGCGTCGCAAGACCCTGCGCAATTCGTTGCGTTCTTTGCCATTGCGCCCGGATGCGGTCATTGACAGTCCCTTGCTGTCGTTACGTCCCGAGCAGCTCTCTGTGGCTCAGTTTGTCGAGCTTACCAATATTGTCCAACCGTTGCTGGTTGCCTCGGCGCCGGCGGCATCTAAATACGTCGAAGAAGTATGAAGGAGTACACCGACGAATACCTTGAGCACATCCGCAAGGTTATACATGACAATGACATAGATCAGGCTCGTAAAGAGCTTAAGGAACTGCATCCGGCCGACATCGCCGAATTGTACCAGAATCTCGATCTCGAAGAGGCTGAATATCTGTACAAATTGCTGGATGAAGACACGGCCGCGGACGTCCTCATGGAATTGGACGAAGACGACCGGCGTAAGTTATTGGATGCTATGCCTGCCGAGCAGATTGCCAAGCAGATAGACCACTTGGACACAGACGATGCCGTAGACCTTATACAACAATTGGACGAGGAGGACCGCGATGAAATCCTCTCGCACATAGACGACGTCGAGCAGGCCGGCGACATCATCGACCTGTTGAAGTACGATGAAGATACCGCCGGCGGCCTTATGGGTACGGAGATGATAGTCGTCAACGAGAATTGGTCTATGCCTGAGTGTATCAAGCAGATGCGTATGCAGGCTGAGGATATGGACGAAATATACTACGTATATGTTGTCGATGATGACCACAAATTGCGAGGCGTGCTGCCCCTGAAGAAGCTGATTACGCATCCTTCGGTGTCAAAAATCAAACACGTCATGGAGACCGACCCCGTGAGCGTGAAAGTGGACACGCCTATAGACGATGTTACCCTTGACTTCGAAAAGTACGATCTCGTGGCCATGCCCGTTGTCGATTCGATAGGCCGTCTGCTGGGTCGTATCACCGTCGATGACGTTATGGACCAGGTTCGCGAAAGCACAGAACGCGACTACCAATTGGCTTCCGGTCTTTCGAGTGACGTCGATGCAGATGACAGCATCTTTGCACAGACCAAGGCCCGCATTCCGTGGTTGCTTATAGGTATTGCCTCCGGAATCTTAGCCTCGCTCATCCTCGGCACCTTTGAGGCCAAGTTGGAGGCAGTCACGGCTCTGGCGCTTTTTATCCCGATTATCGGTGGTACAGGCGGTAATGTGGGTGTGCAGGCCTCGGCTATCGTGGTGCAATCTTTGGCCAACGGCACGCTCGAAATCAAGGAATTCAGTAGACAATTAGGTAAGGAAGTGCTTATAGGTCTGATGAATGCCACGATAATATCTTCTGTCGTATTAGTGTACAATCTAATCACTTTGCCCGATGAATTTGCAGTGACTATATCCGTGGCAGTATCACTGTTTATTGTGGTGATGTTTGCCACAATTCTGGGCACGGTAGTACCGCTGACACTCGAAAAGTTGCACATCAACCCCGCACTTGCCACCGGTCCTTTTATTCAAATATCCAATGATATAGTCGGCCTGGTCATTTACGTCCAAGTGGCGACGTACTTCCTCGGCGTATTCGGCACGCCCGTGCCCTGATGTATTTTATGCCGCCAAGTTACACTGCTGCCGCTGATTAGCTCGTTGTGTGGCCGTGCGCGTGACTATGCGTGATGGCTGCTGCGCCGGGCAAAATGAATTTTTCTTTTGATAATTGGTGGAAAATTGATAACTTTGCAGCCGAAAACCAAGGCCGGACGCCCCGAAGGTGATTGTGGCCTTGCAAAATGTAGAAGCATAATCCGACAGTGAAACGCAACATGCACATAGCATCGATAATGACACCGCGGACATTGACAGCAGTCATGTCCATAGGTATGATGATGTGCATGCGACGCTCAGGGAGTCGGATGTAGATGTTTCACGCATACCTTTATTACGAGTATTGATAAGACATCGCGCCGACTCCCACACGGGGTTGGCGCTTTTTGTATGCACTAATTAGAAACAACATAATACAACGCACAATGGACTATACCAAGCTACACTTTGCGACACGCCAGATCCATGCCGGACTGGACAAGGACGACAAGACATGCGCCCGCGGACTTGCCATTTATCCTACGGCGGCTTATCGTTTCCCTAAATGTGATTATGCGGCGAGGCTCTTTGACCTTAGCGCCGGCGGCAATATTTATACCAGACTGATGAACCCCACCACAAGTGCCTATGAGGAGCGCGTGGCTGCACTATACGGCGGAGTAGGGGCTTTGGCTACATCCTCAGGCATGTCTGCCGTCGTACTCACCGTTACATCGCTGGCGTCTCAAGGCGAGAATATAGTTGTATCGCCCTTGTTGTACGGTGGTACCTATAACCTGTATCGCCACACGTTGCACCGCTTGGGAGTGGACGTGCGCATAGCTTCATCCACCGACCCGAAGGCTTTTGAAGCTCTTATAGATGGAGGAACACGCGCCATATATGCCGAATCCATGGGTAATCCGACATGCTATGTGCCCGACCTTGAGGGCCTTGCTTCCGTTGCACATCGCTACAATGTCCCATTGGTAATAGATAATACCTTTGGCGCCGGCGGATACCTGTGCAATCCTTTTGACTTTGGCGCCGACATCATCGTTGACAGCGCCACCAAATGGATAGGCGGACATGGTACAACCATGGGTGGTATCATCGTTGACAGCGGACACTTTGACTGGGTCGCATCGGGTCGCTTCCCGCATATTGCCGGCCCGGATGACGGCTACCACGGGCTCAATCTCTGCGATGCCTTCGGCAAGGCCGCCTTTATAGCGAAGTGCCGTGTCGATGGTATGCGCGATTTTGGCGTATGTCCGTCACCTTTTGACAGTTATCTGCTGGCATTGGGCGTGGAGACGCTTGCGCTGCGCGTGCGTCATCAAGTGCAGTCGGCCCAACGTTTGGCCTTATATTTCAAGAAGCATCCTAAGGTCAGAGCCGTGAGCTATGTAGGATTTGAGGACCATCCCGGCCATGCAAATGCAGCCAAGTATTTCCGCGATGGCCTTGGTGCGGTGCTGTGTGTCGAATTGCGCGGCACGTTGCAGACGACAATAAACTTTGTCGAGTCGCTACAATTGGTTGTGCATGAGACAATGATAGGTGATTCGATTACCGCCGTGTCCCATCCCGCTTCCACCACACACCGGCAGCTCAGCGAAAGCGATTTAATTGCCGCCGGAGTCACCCCCACGCTGTTACGTTTGTCGCCGGGGCTGGAAGATGTCGAGGATATTATTGCCGATTTCGAACAAGCATTCAGTAATATAGACTTCGATGAATAATCCGCAGATATATCGTCATCCCGGGACTTTCGTTCTCGAGCAGGGCGGTTCTATCGAAGGGCTGGAGATTGCATACCACATCTACGGCAAGCCCGATGCCAAGTGTTCCAATGTCGTATGGGTATGTCATGCGTTAACGGCCAATAGCGAGGTGGCCGACTGGTGGCCGCATACGGTGGAGGCCGGTGGTTTTCTCGACCCGGAGAAGTATTGCATAGTGTGTGCCAATATCTTAGGCTCATGCTATGGTACTACCGGGCCCTTGAGTGTCAACCCCTCTACAGGACATTGCTACTACGAGGACTTCCCGGCTGTCACCATAGCCGACATGGTGCGGGCACATCAGTTACTGGCCGATTATTTGGGCATTGGCTGCATACACGCACTTGTGGGCAGTAGTGTCGGTGGGTTTCAGGCTGTCGAATGGGCTATTCAGGAACCTTTGCGCATTGGCACACTTGCGCTCATAGCTACCGACGCATGCGCTACGCCCTGGGCCTTGGCCATAGATGAGGCTCAGCGTATGGCAATACGTGCGGACGCCACCTTTGGGGCGCATACACCGGACGCGGGCGCAGCGGGACTGGCCGCGGCGCGTGCCATTGGGATGTTGACGTATCGTGGTCGAAGCGGGTATAACGCCACGCAGCGCGATATTGAAAGTTCTGATGGCATCCCGATAACGCATCGCGCATGTACCTACCAGCGGCACCAAGGCCAAAAACTTGTGCAACGCTTCAATGCCTATTCGTATATCTCGATACTCGATGCCTTTGATACGCACGATGTCGGGCGTGGGCGCGGCGGAGTCAAGGCCGCTTTGAAACGTATAACCGCTCCAACGATAGTTGTCGGCATCACATCCGATAACATTTTCCCGCCTGAGGACATGCAGCGTCTCGCAGCCGATATACCCAATGCAGTGTATCGCCAAATAGATTCGCCGATGGGGCATGACGGATTTTTGGTCGAACATGCACAGCTTAACGCCATTCTTACACAATTTATTTAGTCTCAATATAATAGGATATGCCAATACAATCCACACATCTCAATATAGCCTTGTTCGGGCTTGGTACGGTGGGAACAGCTTTTTGCCGTGTACTCTCGACCTGCGCCAATGCTCATGCCTCCATACGCCATATCGTTGTGCGTAATATACATCGCCCCAGACCTGCGGACATTGCGACATCCCTGATTACGGATGACGCTGACAAGGTGTTCGATGACAATGATATAAATCTTGTTGTCGAAGTTATAGACGATGCCGATGCAGCCTTCGGTATCGTCAGCCGGGCCTTGCGGCGCGGTCTGTCGGTTGTGTCCGGGAATAAGGCCATGATAGCCGCCCATCTACCCGAACTCATATCCCTGCAACGCTCCGGCGGCGGGGCGCTGCTCTATGATGCCTCGTCATGCGGCTCGATTCCTGTGATACGCAATCTTGAGGAGTACTACGATAACGATTTGTTGCTGGAGGTTCGCGGCATTCTCAACGGATCGTCCAATTACATCCTTTCGCGCGTCTTCGACCATGGTGAGGGCTATGGCGAGGCCTTGGCTTTGGCCCAACGCTTGGGCTTTGCCGAGAGCGACCCATCGCTTGACCTAAGCGGCATAGATTCACTCAATAAGTTGGTCATCATTACGATGCACGCCTTGGGCGTGTACGTGTCTCCTGCCGGGGTTTTTGCTTATGGAATACAGTCCATAAATGACAACGATATCAGCTATGCGCTCGAAAAACGAGCAAAAATCAAGCTTGTGGCACAGGTGGCCAAAGTCGCTCCCGACCGCTTTACCATGTTTGTGATGCCCGAATTTGTTACTCCCGACCGTTATATATATGGGGTGGACAATGAGTACAACGGCGTGGTCATACGCGGCGAGTGTTATGACCGCCAGTTCATGTTCGGCAAGGGCGCGGGCGGCAGTCCAACGGCATCGTCCATACTCAGCGATGTCATGGCTCGCTGTCATGACTATCGCTACGAGTACAAGAAAATGGGTTTTGCCAACCGCCCGACCTTCACCGATGACGTTGTATTGCACGTATATGCACGCTACAATGCCACAGATGTTGTCGCATTGCTGCCGTGGCGGCACATAGACGAGAGCTATCGCAGTGCCGAGTACAAATATGTCATAGGGGACGTGGCTTTGTCTGACTTGTACGCCCGGCGTAAAGACTTGGCGGAAGCCTCCGATGTCTTTTTGTGCAATTTCAACAGATTCTTTACCGATCGCGACGATTGAGCGAGTCGCTACGAATTTGGTTTGTGTATCAGTGCTTGATGGGGATGGTAATGATGAATATCAATCCCGAGGGACGATTGTGCGCCACGGCGACGGTGCCACCATGCCATAGTATGGCATTTTTAACTATGGCAAGGCCCAGGCCGGTGCCTCCGGCCTGACGCGACCGCCCTTTATCCACGCGGTAGAAGCGTTCGAACAGTCTGGTCAGATGCTCGTCGTCCACGCCCACGCCGTTGTCTGCTACAGTGAGTATTGCATTGTCCTTGGTGCATTCCAGACGAACATCTATGACGGTCCCCCCACTGTAAGCTATGGCATTGTCTATTAGGTTGTGCATCACTGAGATAAGTAGAGCCTCGTTGCCATTGACAATTGCCGGGCCGTTGCAGGTGCCGGTGATTGTGAGACCCTTTTGGGCGGCCGCGTTCGTACTGTCTGCCATCGCTTCGGAAACTATGTCGGACAGGTCTACTTCAGTGCGTGCTATGGCCGTGCTGCCGTCTTCAAGGCGCGTGATGGCCGACACATCTGCCAATAGTCTTTGCAGCCTGTGGCAAGAGGCAAGACTGCGGCGCAGGAAGTCGTTGCGGTGTGCGGCGTCCATCTCGGGGTGTGCCAAGAGTGTCTCCATGCATAGAGCCATGGAGGCCACGGGAGTCTTGAGCTCGTGGTTGATGTTGTTGGTCAGCTCGCGCTTGATGCGTATTTTTTCTTGCTCCTGCCTCAGCGCGGCGCGGTGTTCGCGGTCGCGGTCTATGACGGCTTGTTGCAGACGCGAATACAGGCGTACGATATTGCCGGATATTTCGCCTAATTCGTCATGCGGAAAGCCGGGCGAGTCGTATATGCGGTCGCCGGCCTCGGCATGTCGTGCAAAGTCGCGCAGGCGTGCGATGTTTTGTCCGGCACGGCGTGTAACCCAGTATCCGAAGAAACACATGGTTATGGTGATACCTATCATGAACCACAAGAAGCCGTAGTCGGCGCTCAGGAATTCTTGCAGGGGTACCGAATAGGGGACGGCTGTGCGCACTATGCAATCTCGACCGCGAGTGGCACTGTAGAAATAAGTCTGTCCCGTGCTTTGGCTGTGTCGTCGGGTACTGAAGCCGTGTCCCGATTTCATTGCGGCCGCAATCTCTTCGCGGTCAAGGTGATTGGCGTCAGGCAGACGGTCCAACGAGTTGTCGTAGACCACATTCCCGTCATCGTCTATGACGGTAATGCGCATGTCCTTGAAGGGGTATGGACGTGCAACGTTAGGGTCGAAGACGCTGTCGGTATCGTATTCGGTCAGTACCCTATTGTTTATTAGCTGCAATTGTGCATCTAATTCATCGGCCTTGTATCGCCTTTCGCGGTAATACTGGAATACGGCAAAACATCCGACCAGCAGCCACGAGTATACGACAAGGCCTATGAAAAGCCGATGGTGGTAAGATGTTTCATGGCTTGAACCCATACCCGTATCCTGCTCTGGTGATAATATGTTTGCCGTAAGGCGCTATTTTGGCTCGCAGACGCGTGATGTGTACATCGACGACGCGATCCACGACAACCACTTGTTCGGGCCATACCTTTGCCAGCAGTTCTTCGCGGCTGAAGATATGTCCCGGGTCGGTCATCAGTGTCGCCAGGATTTCAAACTCCTTGCGCGGCATGGCTACGTCCTTCCCATCCACGGTGCATTGCTTGCTGTCCGTGTCCACTCTCAGTCCACAGCATTCGAGAATGTGGGATGCGTGTGATGTCGTAGTGCTGTCTCCGGTAGTGCGGCGCAATACGGCCTTGACACGTGCCAAGACGTTGCGCAACGAGTAGGGCTTGGTGATATAGTCGTCCGCACCCAGCTCCAGTCCGGCCACCATATCTTCGACGTCGTCACGGGCGGTGCAAAATATTATCGGGATGTTTGATGTGGCAGGGTCGCTTTTGATCATTCGTGCCAAGCGAGTGCCGCTGACCGCGCCCATCATGATGTCCAGAAGTATCAAGTCAAATGTACGGAAGTCCAGTGCCAGTGCCTCTTCGGCACTATAGGCCACCGATACTTCGTAGCCCTCAGCCTCGAGGTTGAAGCGTAACGCCTCGCACAGGGTTTCTTCGTCGTCCACCACGAGTATGTGGTGTGGATGTTCCTTTGTAGCCATTGTTTAGCGTGTTTGGATTTTTCTGTTTCGTAAAGACAAAGTTAGCGTTTTTTTTGGTGGTACGGTATTGTTGGCTTGTATTCTTAACAGATTGTTAATCTTGGCCGGTGTGCGTCACTTTCGCAATCGATTCATTATACATAGTATGCCTGTATTTTTATATAATGAGGCGCGTCGGGCGGATGGCGAGGTAAGGTGCGCGGTGCGACGGCGTGCGGGGTGACTTTTCAGCCTAAGAGCGACAATCTCGGTCCGGAGAATGGTCGGTCAATGTTAAATAATATTTATGTTAGCAAAGGATATATAAACAATCTTAACAAAATGCTTCTACGTCCGAAAAAAGCGGTAAGTTTGTATAAAAATCCTGCAAGAAACCGATTTGAAGACCAATCATTGGAAATCATTGGTGTGCTATTGTGATGCAATTGACGAACTAAACTCTCGGAAAAACATCTTTCGAGTAGCACATCTTGCTGCGTTAATCAGTTGAAAACAAGTATGTTAACCTTGAATATAAACATTATTAATTAGTTATGAAAAAACAGCTATTTCTACTGTTATTTTCCCTCATCACGATAATGGCGCAAGCCCGAGTCGTGACAGGTACCGTCTACGACTCCGACGGCGAGCCCGCCTTAGGAGCGTCTGTCTCCCTAAAGGGTGCCAAGACCGGTGTCGCCACTGATTTTGATGGCAAGTATTCCATCAATGTCCCTAATGACAATGCTGTCTTGACTTTCTCTATGGTAGGTCATAAGACCGTTTTCGAAACTGTCGGGTCGCGTACAGTTATCGATGTCAACCTGCCGGCAAATGCCGAAGTATTGGAAGCGGTGGTTGTAACCGCCATGGGCCAGAGCCAGGCCAAGAGCAAACTCAACTTCGGCGTGCAAGAACTCAAGAGTGACGAAGTACTCGCCGGACAGTCCGCCAACTTTGTCAACTCGCTGCAAGGCAAGGTGGCCGGTGTGCGGGTCAGCACCTCCGGCGGTTCGCCCAACTCGGCATCACAGATTGTGATTCGCGCCATCTCGTCTATCAACAACGCACAGTCCAACGAGCCCCTCTTCGTGATAGACGGTATGCCTATCCGTGGCGGTGGTTCGTCCATCGGCGATATCAACCCCTCCGATATCGAAACCATGAGCGTGCTCAAAGGCGCTGCCGCCTCAGCACTCTATGGTCAGGAAGGTGCCAACGGTGTCATCATCATTACCACAAAGAGCGGTAAGGAAGGCAAGGTTAATGTTGCTGTAAACGGAGGATGGGAAATCTCCAATACGCTCAACCTCCCCTCCTTGCAGAAAGAATATATCGGCGGTGCCAACGGCTTCTACGTGGCCAACTCCTCCGGCGGCTGGGGTCCGAAGATGAACAGCGACGATGTATACTATGACAACGTCGGCAACTTCCTCGGTACAGGCTTCATGCAGAAATACGACATCTCGCTCAGCGGCGGCAACGACAAATACTCGGCTTATGCTTCCGCCAACTTTATGGACAATGAAGGCGTCGTTCCCAAGGACTACAAGAAACGCATGGGTGTGTTCGTCAAAGGTGAATTTACGCCGTCAAAGGCCATGAAAATCATGCTCTCCGCCAACTTCATCGACAGCAAGTCCCGTGGTTTCGGCAACTCGATGAGCACCATCTATGGCTGGAGCATCAACCGCGACATGGCTGACTACCGGCTCGAAAACGGCCTCCCCAACTGGGGCAACCGTTACGACGACTGGGACATCCTCACCAACAGCCAGCGCGTAGGCGCAACCCTGTCTCCCTACTACAGTCGCTACATGGACAAGAGCCGCACCGAAAGCTCGCGTGTCATCATCAACACCTCGATTCAATGGGAACCCATCAAGAACCTGACTATCACTGGTAAATTCAACTATGATAAGGGTTGGTCTTCCTACGAATCGTCCACAGTGCCTCGCTTCACTACCTCGGGCAAAGAATTCATATTCGACCCCGTATATGACGAAGAAGGCAACCAGATAGGAACCGAATTCCCCTCGGCTATCAAACAGGCTTACGACGAGCGCATGGGTACATATACCTTCCAGCCTTCGCGTAGCGAACGTGCCACAGCACAACTTCTCGGTAACTACTACTGGAAGATTAACGATAATTTCAATCTTAACTTCTTTGTCGGCGGCGAATACTCCGAGACCAAGTCTTATAGCGCAGGCCTCGGTGGCATCCACTATGTGTTGGATGGCGACTTCTACTCGCTCAATAACTGCGACAACGAATACCTCAAATACGGTTCAGGCGACTACAACGTCTACCTGAATCACGCCAAACGCAACAAGTTCGGCTACTTCGGTGAAATGCGTTTTGACTATCGCAACGTCATCCAGCTGTCCGTAACCGGCCGTCTTGACGGTTCCTCGACACTCAAGCAGATGACCTCCACATACTTCTATCCCTCCTTCACCGGCGGTATCATCTTCTCCGAGCTCCTCGGCATAGGATCGTCCAACGGCGTGTTCAATTACGGTAAAATCCGCGGCAACTGGGCAAAGGTAGGTAAAGATGCTCCCGCCAACCAGTTTAGCGACAACTACAAGCAATGGTCCACCTTCCCCGACAAGGGCTTCGGTGTCAATCCTACCATCTCCAAGGCCATCACCCTCGAGCCTGAAATGACCAAGTCTTGGGAAATTGGTGCCGACTTGCGTTTCTTCCGCAATCGTACCCGTCTTGATGTTGCATACTACAACACCAGCGTGGATAACCAGATTGTAACCGTGCGCGTATCTCCCGCATCGGGAACCATTCTACAGACCCGTAACGAGGGTTGCATCGAGAACAAGGGACTCGAACTCACCCTCAATCAGGACATCCTTTCCACCAAGGACTTCTCGTGGACTGCTACTCTAAACTTCTCGTACAACCGCGGCAAGGTGGTTTCCTTGCCCGAGAACGTGGCCCTCATCCAAGGCGGACAGTATGGTGATATCTTCACCGTGGCATATGTGGGCGAGTCCACCACCGGTCTTGCCGGTATCGACTACGAGCGCAACGCTGCCGGCGACGTCATTATCGACGAAAACGGCCTTCCCAAGGTTTCGCCCGTAAAACAGACCTATATAGGCAACCGCGAACCTGATTGCCTCCTCGGCCTCGGTTCCACTTTCACTTGGAAAGATCTTTCGCTATCCTTCCTGCTTGACGGACGTATCGGCGGCGACGTGGCCAATATCACAGGCCGAAGCCTCTACTCCAACGGCCAGAATGCCCTGCTCGTTCCCTACCGTAACCGTAAAGTCGTGTTCAAAGGTGTGGTAGACAATGGTGACGGCACCTACAGACCTAACACCACCCCCGTCATCCTTGACCAGACGACATTCAACAACTATATTTACAATGTATCGTCCAACTTCATCGAAGACGGATCGTATCTGCGCATGAGCTACGTGACTCTCGCCTACGACTTCTCCAACCTTATGAAGCGCCTTGGCAGCTCCAACCCCATCAAGGGCCTCAAGTGCTCGCTGACAGGCCGCAACCTCTTCCTGTTGACCAAGTATACCGGCGCCGACCCACAGGTGATGCCCTCCGCATCCAATGGTACAGGCTCCATGGGTATCGACAACTACAGCGTCCCCAGCCTCCGCAGCTTCAACTTCAATGTAAACGTTACATTCTAAATCTCTCCGACCAATACATATAAATCACGACTTTATCATACACAGATATGAACAAGATAAAATCCATAGCTTTGGCTGCCCTGCTGGGTGCTACTGCGGTATCTTGCGATGACGTCCTCTATGAGAATGTCAACCCGGATGTCGCCCACCGCAATACCTGCTCGCTTGGCCTTCCCGTGTTGGTGTTCTATTCCAGCCAGGTGAACTATGACCACGCCGAATACAATATCTATCTGTCGCAATGTCTCACCACTATGGGCAAGAGCCAGACAGGCACTTACGCATACAAGAGCGGGTGGCAGTTCCTGACCATGAACCGCCACCCGCAGTGGCGTCGTCACTTCTACGACATAGGTGTAAACGGCAAGGAACTTATTGCAAACGCCGAGTCATTAGGCTCGCTCAACTACGAATACATAGCACGCGTTATACGCCTGATGTCCACACAGTTGACTACCGATGCCTTCGGTGACATGCCCCGCAGTCAGGCTTACGAAAGCAACTCGCCCAAGTACGACACTCAGGCATCCATATACGACTGGATGCTCAAAGAAGCCGACAACCTTACCGACGAACCGGGAGCAGAAGACCCGTTCTACAGCAAGGCCGTCAATTGCGAGACAAACCAGAAGATCGACGTCTCCCAAGACCGCGTGTACGCCGGCGACCTCAGCAAATGGAAAGGTCTGGCATACGCCATCAAGGCTCGCCTGTTGCTCCGCAATATTCCCAATGTCGACCGTTCGGCAGCCACTTGCCAAAAGATTATTGAGACGGCACAAAAGGCCATCGACACATGGCGCGGCGGTGATGCAATTTACGGCGCATGGTTCGGCAGCGAGCCTCGCTATAATTTCGATGGCGGCGTGACCGAGGAAAATGCACAATGGTCCGAGTCCCAGCCCATAATCAACGCTTGGGAGTCGCGTGATAATAGACTGACAGAGGCTGTGCCCTCCAAGTTCTTCATGGAGAACTGCCTCGGTGTCATCAACCAAGGAGACGAGCTCAAGCAGGGCTTTTATGACAAGGAAAACGGTTACGGCAACGACCCGCGTCTGCTACTGCTGTTCCGTCCCAACAAGGGCCCCATCAGCGCGTCCAACGCCAGCGAGAAAGTGATGTTGCGCTATCTTGAAAACAATATCGGTGCCGGTTCGACATACAAGCAGTCACACTTCCCGACGCTATACTGCGGTGCATATGCAGCCGCTAAGGATGCCTATACTCCGTTGTTCACCATGGAAGAACTCTACTTCATACAGGCAGAGGCTTACTATTGGATGGGCAATAAAGAACAGGCTTGCGCTTTGGCCAAGGAAGCCACGAGATGGAACATCCAACGTCATCTCGACCGCTTCCAGAAAGACAACCCCAGTCCTACCGGGGGTCTAACAGTTCCCACTGACCAATGCAGGCCCCAGGGCACCAATACAGCCCTCAAACGCTGGGATAGGATGGTGACAGCTTTCCTCGAAAACGAAAAGGTCGAGAAAACCAAACCTGCGTCCGAAATCGGCAATATGCACTATTTCTTCAATCCCTCGCAGTACACCCTTAGCGACCTGATGATGCAGAAATACATAGCCATGTACATGCAACCCGAGCAGTGGACCGACCTCCGCCGCTACCACTACTCAAACAACCGCAACGGCTATGGCATAGGCGATGACAAAGAAATCGTATATCCCGGGTTGCGCCGTCCGTACAATCTCTATCAGGCATTCTGGATTGACGGCCTCACCGACGCCGAGAAAGAAAACACCTGGGTGCAGCGCTACAACTACGACCCCGAAACAGAGGAGAAATACAACCTTGCCGAACTCGAGCGTCTGGGTGCTGCCAAGAACTACAAATGGCTGCGCAAGCCCATGATTTGGGCAGAGGACTACGGCGTGCGCAAATCGCTGACTGCCGAGTAACCCACCGCGTGTACTACAACATTAATCAGCAACAACTAACACAGAATAAAAGATGAAAATCCAATATAAGACATTGCTCTTGACCCTCGGTGCCGTTGCCGTGCTCACGTCCTGTGAGAAGAACGACCCGTTAGAATCAGTTGTAGAGCCCGGACAGAAAGTGCCCACCGCATATTGGGAAGTAGGCTCGACGGCATGCAAGGCCGGCGAATCCTTCACATTCCAGGGCAAGTATACGGTGGACTATGAAGGGGCATCGCCTTCATACTCCGAGGTTTGGTATCGTGTGGTACGCGACGAGTCTGCTGCTGCCACAGTCAAGTTGGGCGGAGCCAGCCTCAACTACACAAAGACCGTAGCTGACAATCAGGTTATGCGTTCGTACCAACCCATAGCTCGCTTCTCTCATGATTTGGCCGAATGGGCCGGTCATGAGTTCCAGATAACAGGAAGCGTGCCTGTATCGCGCACCCTCAAACCTGTCAACTGGACGGATATAGCCACCTGGGACGGCGATCGCTTCAATCAGTACTATCCCGAAGGTTTTGCCGACGAATTCAATAATGAGGTCATCAACTTGCTGACCAAGGACTCGACATACTACAACGCCTTGCGTCAGGTGTACATCAGCCATCCTTTCACGATGGAGCAGTTCGCTGCCGCCAACGCCAAGTACAAAGTTAACTTCCCCACAAACATTGACATGACCAAGGAAGATAACGGCGCCGGCGAGAAGTCCGACTTGTGGTTCTCCACCACCCAGGCGTCTGAAGCTGCTATCATCGGCTGGTACTACGTGACCATAGATGCAGCCGGCAACAAGATTATACACGAGGTTGCCAAGGATGTCCAAAAGAAGGAAGGTATCAACTACTATCCGGTTTACGATTCAGCAGAATGGGTGTTCTGCCGCTACGATGATGACCTCGGTGCCATCATTTCCACCGTCCGTTCGGCATATATCCCCGCCTTCAAGGACCTGCTTGCCTCAATCACCTTCGACCAGTGGATATATGACAGCGCCAACAAGGTGTACAAAGTCGAATTCTCACGCAAGTACTCGCTTGACGCCCAGTTCCGCGTGTACGACTCCAATGGTGAGGAGGGTATAGCCAACGATGTACGCACAATCTCAATCAACTGATACGTCCAACATTAAGACACTACCGCACAAACTATGAAACTTTTAAAAAAATCGCTAATCGCTTTAGGTTGCGTGCTGGCACTGTATGGATGCAAGGACGCAGAGCCCTCTTTCCAGCAATACCCCAACCCGGATGTTGACTTTACCTACAATATCAGCGGCGACGAATATACGTTGGACTACTATGTGGTATCCACCATACAGTTCAACAACACCTCAGCCAAGACCGGAGCCGTAACTTGGGACTTCGGTGATGGCGAAAGCTCCAAAGATCCCAATCCCCTGCATAAATACAAAAAGGCAGGCACATATCGGGTGACTCTCACGGTAGACGGTGTCGGTTCCAAAACCTACCCCATATTGATTTACGACATCGTTCCCGTGCTCACCATCAAGGATCAGTCTACCGAAATCGTGGAGTTTGACAACACCATGATGACCTTCAACCTCGAGCTCCCGAATCCCGAGAATCTCAAGGTGAAATATGTCTGGACATTCCCCGAAGGCACTGTTGACGCCAACGGCAACGCTGTGACCGCCTTCACCGGATACTCCGATGAGCAGGGTAATATCGAATATCCCGAAGCCGTGAAATTCAAAAACATCGGCTCGCAGAAAGTTCAGATTGCCACATGGTTTGACGTCAACGGCGAAAACCGCCGTCTCGAAGACACCTATCTTAACGTACAAGTAGGTTGCGCCGAACCCGCGCCCACCATCTACTACGCCGAGAAAGGTGGCAACATCAAGGCCATGAAGCTTCTCGACCCCACCAAACTACCCAAGGGCACCAAGATTTTCCCCTATGATATGGGCGTGAGCGCAGGCAACAACTGCTTCAACCTCGTATATGCCGATGTCCCCGGAACCGACGAAGAAGGCAAGGCTAACACCGAGGGCTGGATTTACATCCTCGATGCAGGCAAGCAGTATTATTATATCAACGATGAGAACGGAGTCCTCGGCGATGGCAAGATTGAAGCTATGCGCCCTGACGGTACAGGTGTCAATACTGTGCTGACCAACGTTGGAGGTCCGGCCTTTGCAGACCCCTTCCAGGGCTTTGCAGCGGGCGAATACCTCTATTACAGTGACCGTAATACCGGTATCTCCAAGATAGCGCTCAAGACTCGTGGCGAAGTTCAGGGCAAGGTCCTCTCGGGCAACACCTATAGCCGTGACAGCTACATGGTACAGAACAACCTTATACCGTTCTACGGCCGTGGTATCGCTTACGGCGCCATCCACGTGGCTCACCAGAAACTGAGCGATGGATGGTGGTACTGGGCCAAGAACTTCTCCGGCAACGGCATCTATCGTTTCAAGGAGACTGATGTATATGCCACGCAGAAGGAAGCTGAGGCAAAGCCTCTGCCGGCTCCCGCGCTTTTCCCCGGTATCAAGATTCGTTCAATGGTCGTTGACGAAAAACGCAAGGCCATATACGTTTGGCGTATAGGCTCGGAAAAGGGCTTTACTGCCTACGACTTGCCCCCTTATACTGACGAACCCAAATATGAAGAGAAGTATGGTGAAGCGAAGTATGCCAAGTTTATTCCTATGGAGGCTGACCCAATCAACACCACAGACAATGAGGGCGTTTACACTTGTCAGCTTGCCCTGGACAAAGACACCGGACGCGTGTACTTCTGCTTTCGTCCCGATGCCAAGGACAACTCCAAGGTACCTGCCGGTATATGCTACTACGATCCCACTACCAAGAAGGTCGTGCACTATGGTGACGCCAACGACCTCGGCATGGGTATTTGCATCAACCCCAATAAGAGCAAACTTTTCTAAGACATAAGCATCTAAGCATCTCAAGACAAAGGCGGCTGTCCACCACAATAGCGTGGCGGCAGCCGCCTTTTGCTTGACAATGCAGCTTGGAGAATATCTAAGGCAGTTTTTTAGATGTTATTTAAGTTTGTCTTTTAGAGAATATTTAAGACTGCTCGGTAGCCTTTCGATGCTTAGCATGGTCTTATGGCAAGCCTACCTCGTAGCATCGAACAGCCTTTCGGTCGTATTTGAACCTGTACAACAATCAACATCGAACTCACTTATTACAACAGTTAATGAAAAAATCACTTAAAATAGCTGCCGCACTTTTGGCTATGGTCATGGCGGCACCGGCACAGCCGACCGAAGCGCAGGCCATGCCCACGCGCGAACACCGTGCTTTGTGGCTGTCGCCAATACTTAATTCCAGTTGGCCTTCCGCTCCGTTGACCAGCGAGTCTCAGGCTCGCTTCCAACGCGATTTCCTAAAGAAAAAACTTGCGCAATTCAAAGACCAGAACATCAACATCATATATTTCCACGTACGTCCCAATTGCGATGCAATGTACAAGTCATCGTATGAGCCTTGGTCACACAAGGTTGCCGGCACGCGTGGTGGTACGCCCGTCGAGGATCCCTTCAAAATGCTTCTTGACGAAGCCCATGCCGTAGGCATCGAAGTGTACGCGTGGCTCAATCCCTATCGCTATTCGGGTTCGACGAGCCTCTATGGAGGAAGCAACCCCCTGAATTATGAGACCTCGCACCCCGATTGGCTTGTGCGCAACAGCAAGGAAATTTACCTCAATCCCGGTATTCCCGAGGTAACACAACGAATCGTAGATATCATCACCGAAATTGTCACCAACTATGATGTCGATGGCGTGGTGTATGACGACTACTTCTACCCCTCCGGCATGGGGGCAGACCAAGATGCTACGCAATATGCGGCGTACACCAAAGGCGGTGGCTCGATGAGTCTTGGCGATTGGCGGCGTAATAACATCAATAATATGGTGAAAGTGGTCAAAAAAGCTATCAAGAAGGTGAAGCCTTACCTGCCTTTCGGCATTTCGCCTGCCGGGGTTGCTTGTCCTCCAGACATCGAGAAATACGGTTTGACCCCCGTCAGCGGTGACTGGCAGTACAGCAGCATTTTTTCCGACCCCATGAGTTGGCTCAATGCCGGAGATATAGACTTCCTGTCGCCTCAGATTTATTGGCCAAACCGCTTCACCGAGTTGTCAAAATGGTATGGAGTGGCAGTTCGCCGCTTCGACCGACATTTCTATCCTTCGGTGACCCTCTCTAATATCGTAAACGACAAGGCTTCAGAATATATTCATGAAACCAATACCGCCCGTCAGGCCAACACCTATGATGCCAGCGGCATGGTGTTCTTCCACTACGGCGATTTTGTCAATTACACAGAAAAATTCGGAGGCAAGCGAATGAGTTTCGGCAAAATCTTGGCACAGGAAGTATTCCAGAACAAAGCTTTGACGCCAATACGTGCCTGGGAGCATGTTTGGGCGCCCAAAACTGTGGGGAATGTAGCCATCTCGGGTACAACCTTGACATGGGATGCCGTTCCCGGTATGCGCTACACCGTATACGCCTTCCCCGAAAGCGTGGGCGAAGCCGGTTTTGCATGCCAGCGCGAGTATCTACAAGGCATATCTTACACCAATTCATACGAGATTCCGACCGACATGGCATCCGGATATAAATGGGCTGTGTGCGTATACGACCGCTACGGCAACGAATACTCAGCAGTAACTGTCGGAGGCAAGGTTGTCACCGGGACCAAGGCTACGCTTACTTACCCCGTAAACGGCGAAAACGCCCCCGAAATTTTTTCCTTCAAGTGGAACGGCAGTGCTTCGCGCAGCCGCATCGAAGTGTCTGACAAAGCCGATATGAGCCATATCATAGCGCTCTTTGACGCTGCAGGCAACACTGTATCATCCATGAACTTGCCACACCTCGAGAACGGCAATACATACTACTGGCGCGTACGCTCTATCGGAACCAACATGACCGATGCGCTCTCCGATGTGCAGTCCTTCAAGGGTGGCCGTATATCTTTCACCGCTCCCGCCGACAAGGCTACCGGTGTATCGGTCACACCCACTATCACGTGGACTAAAGTCGACATTGATCAGGAAGTCAAGCATCGCATGGCCATAATCGACGGAACTTCCGAAGTATATGTGTATGAAGGCCCGGCCAACAGCGTCACCGTGCCTGCCGAACTGCTTCGTACCGGGCGCACCTACACGGCCACGCTTGCCACAAGTGTAGGCAGCTATGAGACCGAGAGCGAGCCTATTACGTTCACTACGGTCAACCGTACCGATTACACCGCTCCCGCATTCACAAATCCGGCTTCCGATGGTGTTACAATACATGTAAACGAAGGATTGTCTATTGAAAAATGGAACGGCCTTGCTTCTGTGACCGTATACATCTCGTCTTCTAAATCCTTTGGACGTACTGCATACTCGGTTACTTTGCGCGACTTCGAGACCATGACCAAAGCCCTCGGCGAAATCAAGATCGGTGGAAAGTATCTCTTAGACGGCAAAACATACTATTGCAAGACACGTGCTGCATACTACGTAGACAACTCTGCAAAGAATACAGCCGACTCGCCCGTGCGCAGCTTCGTATACTCCGGTACGGAAGGCGTCAATGAAGTCACTGCCGATACGGAAGCTGCCGCATATATAGACGTTGAGTCTATGCTACACACCGGATGCGGCGCATGTGCAGTCAATGTTTATACTTTGGCCGGTGCTGCCGTATACTATGGCGTGGCCGATACCGCCGGCGAGCTGTCGCTCGAGGCGCTGCCCGCAGGCATGTATATCGTGCGTCTTGCCGATGCCAACGCGTCCGCAATTAAGTGGATTAAGAAATAAGGTCGTGTAAACAAAATCGGCTTTTGCCGTCTGACGTCATAGACGTAAGTCCGGCAATCCGACACAGACCGAAACAGTTAGACCGCGGCCATCGCAACCTTCGGACAGTCAAGCCCGTAAGGTGGCGATGGCTGCGGCTTTTTGTTGCGAATATTCAGAGCGTATGCGCTATCTGCCGAAAAAGTTGTAATTTTGTCGTTATGAACAACGAGAACGCTAAGACTAAACACGCTGAGACGAAAATCGGAGGAATGTATGCACTACCTCTGGCGGTGGCGGCAATAGTATTTGCCGTGCTGCTGGCCGCTTGCGCCTCCATAGGTAATCCCGAAGGAGGACCGCGCGACTATCAGCCCCCGGTGTTTGTACGTTCTACTCCAATGCCGGGACAGACCGGCGTAACCCCTTCGCGGCTTGAGTTGTATTTTGACGAGAATGTAAGTTTGGACGATGCTTTCAATAAAGTTATAATCTCGCCTGTGCAGAAGTCCACGCCCGTGGTGCGTGCCGGCGGACGACGTATCACTGTCGAATTGCGCGATACCTTGCAGCCCAATACCACCTATACCATAGACTTTGCCGATGCTATACGTGATCTCAACGAAGGCAATATCCTCGATGGCTTTGCAATCGACTTTGCCACCGGCGATTCGATAGACTCGCTGCAGATTTCCGGAATAGTGCTATCGGCTCGCGACCTCGAGCCGGCGCAGGGCATTACGGTAGGTGTTACCACCGACATGTCGGACACCGCGTTTGTCAAGTCGCCCCTGCAACGCATAGCCCGTACTAATCAGCGCGGTCAATTCACGATACGTAACCTCAAGGCCGGTACCTATCGTATATTTGCCGTTAATGACGTCAATCGGGACAACTGTTGGGATCGCTCCGAGGATGTAGCATTCTATGACTTAGATATAGTCCCTTCCTCACGGCCTACGATAGTGAGCGATACTTTGCGTTCGTCCGAGGGTACGGATAGCATTGTCGAGCGTGACGCCACGCTGTTCCTTCCCAATGATGTACTACTGACGTGGTTCAACGAAGACTACCATGCCCAGTACATTAAGGACAGCCAGCGTCCCGACCGCCGTCGTCTCTTTGTCGGCATGGGCGCTCCTCATGACACTCTTCCCACGCTTACGCTTGTCGGCGGACCGCGTGACGGTGATACCGATGCCGATTGGGCGCTGTTGCAGGCCAATGCCAACAGCGACTCCCTTACGTACTGGATACGCGACCCCGAGCTTCTGGCCATAGACACACTGCGCGTGAGCGTGCACCACTCCGCACAGGATTCACTCAGCCGACGCGTATGGGTCAATGACACGATCAATTTCATATACCGCGCGCCAAAGGTCTCAAAAAAGAAGAAAAAAGAGGAAGCGGACAGCCTTAATGTCCCCGAGCGCGAATTTGCCACCCTTACGGTCAAAAGCCAGTCATCACACGAGGTATATGCTCCCATGCGGATAGAGTCGGCCCTGCCGATATCGCGTATAGATACGACCGGTGTTTACTTGCAACAACAGATCGATTCCGTGTGGAAAGACCTTGTCTTGCCGCCGTTGCGTCCCGATTCGCTCAATCCGCTGTTGGGCCGTGTGTTTGACTATCGCTGGGATCCCGGCGCCAAGTATCGCTTGCTTGTCGACTCGGCTGCTGTTACCAGTATTTACGACAGCATTCATAATAAGGCTTTGCGTCACGAGTTCACCATCAAGAAGCTCGAAGAATACTCCAACCTTGCCTTTACCATCAAGCCGAGTATGGTGGATGGGCATGCCTTGTGCTTCGAGTTGCTCAACAACAGCGATAAAGTGATGCGTACGGTGCCTGTGGATACGGCCACAGGCAAGGTCGTAGTGCCGTATATTACCCCCGGCACCTACTATGCACGTGTGTTTATAGACGCCAATGGCAACGGACGTTGGGATACCGGCAACTTCGCCGAGAGGCTTCAACCCGAGGAGGTCGCATACTTTGACAAGAAGCTTGAGCTTAAAGCCAATTGGGACAATGAATTGGCGTGGGATATCTATGCCAAAGCCATAGACACGCAGAAGCCTTATGCCATACTTAAGAACAAGCCTAAGCTGAAGCCCGGCGAGAAAGCACCCGATCAAGAAGAAGAACTTGACGAATGGGGCGAACCCATCAACCGCGGTGGCAGTCGCCGGGGTACATCGCGCCAGGGACTATCCCTGCCGGTAGGCCGCAACGGCTTACAGACAGCCGATGATCGCGTACAACGTCGCTGACGGTGGCTCGCGCATGTTCCCAATTGTTTAGTAACAATACAGCGAATGCCCGTGGTAAGATTGGCCACGGGCATTCGTTATGTTTTATGTTTATGGTGAGCCTTCGTTGGGGTAGCGGCTATGGCTATTAAGACGATTATAGCGCCGTTATGGCTATCATGACTATTGCTTATTGTCGCTGCTGCCGTTGGCTGTCGAAACACCCCCGGCGGCAACGGCTACAGCAGGCGTTGGTCTATGGTTGCAAAACGATCCGGAGAGACTATCGTTCCCGAGGGCGTGGGCATGGATGCTCGCGGTCCGGCGATGCGGCTGTCTATATCGCATAATTTGGCAAAGGCACGCAAGTACTTGCGAACGTTGGAAATCAAGTCCTGAGTCTCCTGCAACATATTCAGATAGACGTATAATACCGTGATGGTGGATGGGTCGCCTTCGCGCAGTTGCTCGTGCAGACGGTGATATCCGTCCGAGATACGGTCTTTGAGCTCATCGCAGCGGCGACGTATAGGCGGGACGGCTTCCACGTTACGTGAAGACATCACGGACAAGGCATCGGCAAAGATTTCATCCGCGCGTGAGCGTATTTCCTCAAATTCGGCCACGTAATGCTTGGGTAGAGGCAGGAAGTTGTTCTCAGTGTGTTCTTTGCATACCTCGTTGATACGCCGTAAGTTGTAGAGCATGGACATGCAGCAGTTGTTGGCCAGGTGGAACCATGTACTCTTTTCGATGGCAGTGGGATGCGGTAGCTGGCGCAGGCAAAGAGTTTCTTTGCGTCGTGCGCCCTTGAGCGTGTCTTTTTCGTGGAACAGCGTGCGGTCCAGGCGCTCGAGCGTGTGCACATCCTCGTGTATGAATGCGCCGGTCATTCCGTCAAAGCTCTCGCGGGCAAAGGTCATGAACTCGCTTTGACGCTCGGAAATGTAGGCCAACAATAGTGGCCAGCGCTCTTCTGCGTCCTCGGTGCTGAGGATGGTCTGGAACATTGCATCACCTCCGTCTTCGGCTTTGCGCCGACGGTAGCGCCGGTTGCTGTGTATGAGCAGGGCTACTGCTATGGCCGCAACCACGGGGATGGTCCATAGTCCGCCCCAATAGATGAATGCTGCCACCAGCCCGGCGCCTATGAATGCCACGCCGGCGGTGATAAACCATCCGCCGACAACGCTGATGACGCCGGTTACACGGAATACGGCACTTTCACGTCCCCAGGCACGGTCGGCAAGGCTGGTGCCCATGGCCACCATAAAGGTGACGAAGGTCGTAGACAGTGGCAGTTTCATCGAGGTGCCAAGGGCAATAAGCGCTCCGGCCACCACCAAATTGACGGCTCCGCGCACAAGGTCGAAGGACTGTCCCTGTTCCATAGTGACGTCATCCATGCTGAAGCGTTTGTCCACCCAGCGGCGCACGCGCAACGGCGTATGGCTGCTTACCCAGGTGATGCCGGACAGAGTCCAACGAACCAAACGTCGGCCTATGCGCGACGACCCGAACATCTCGTCTCCCGAGTTGCTTTGGCTGCCAAGCCCGTTCTGGGTCTTGGTTACGTTACGAGCCTTCTTGGAGGTGGCCAAGGTGAACACCATAATCGCTCCGGCGCCTATAAGAAAGTATATCGGAGTGTTGGCAGGGTTGTTGAGTACGCCCATCATGTGTGTATGGGCATCTGTGGCGCCTGAGGCCGTGAAATCTTGGAACGAAGCCAAGCCTGTCAGCGGAACGCCTATAAAGTTGACCAAGTCGTTGCCTGCAAAAGCCATAGCCAGGGCGAAGGTGCCGAGTAGCACTACCACTTTGAGCACGTTGACCTTGAGCCAGTGGAGAATCTGCATCAGTATCGTAAAGCCGATAAGGCAGTACAGCATAAGCAGACCGGTGTTGGAGTGTATCCAATCCTTTGCCTGAGGAGTCATGAAGGACAAATCCTTGATGCCTTTGATGATAAGAAAATATACGATTGCTGTGCAGCATAGGCCTCCAAAGATGCCGATGCTCCATTTGAGATGGTCTCCGAAATGGAAGGTGAAAAGCATACGGGTCAGAAACTGTATGACCGTCCCGAAGAAAAATGCTATAGCTACCGAAAGGAAAATGCCGATGATGATGGTCAGCGCCTTTTCGGTGTTGAGTAGGTCGACAACGCTCATCCCGGCACAGTCACCATGGGTTTTGAACAACGCGACCACGAAGGTAGCGCCCAAAAGTTCGAATACCAACGAAACTGTGGTGGATGTTGGCATGCCCAGTGTATTGAAGATGTCCAGCAATACTATGTCTATGCACATTACAGCCATGAATATGCATACCAAATCATAGAAGGAGAAGAATTCCGGACGGAAAATACCATGTCTGGCGACATCCATCATGCCGTTTGACATTGCGGCTCCGAGAAATACACCCGTAGCTGCAACGAGGATGATGCGACCTAACGGGGCGGCCTTTGAGCCTATGGCGGAGTTGAGAAAGTTGACAGCGTCGTTGCTGACGCCTACCGAAAGATCGAAAACTGCCAGTAACAGCAGAAATACAATGATACAAAGAAATACTATATCCATACTATATAGGTGAGTGTTGTCTTTAAGGGACAAGGTGGCGGCGTCTCCGCTACCATCGGCCGTCCGTTGTCGGTGTGGCCGAGCCTTCTTTTCTCAGTGCAAAGGACGGATTATTGTGTTTACAAAATGTTGCATAACTCCTAAGTTTGCGTTGAATGTAGCTTCGACAGCAACGTTGGCTATGTATCTCGGCGGATGTGGACACGCCATCCGCGTTGGAAATGTCGGATGGCTGTTTGCGCAAGTGCGCTTTCGAGCGTTTTGCCGAAACTGTTGCCCGGGAGAGTGTTGCAACGGCCGGAAACACCGAGAGAAAACAGTGATTTGGCACTCCGGGGAAATTTGTGTAACTTTGCCCTTGAATATTGCCATACGGCAAAGGCGCGGCCCAAGGGCGCCTGACACCGGGACGTCAAATATGTCCCCGAGACAGCCGCGACATCATATACATGAAACAAGAAAAAACAACCATATATGAATCCCCTCGAACTTAGCGAACAAGAAGCGATACGCCGCAATTCATTGGCTACGTTGCGCCAAATGGGTATAGAACCTTATCCGGCAGCGCTTTATCCTGTGGATGCCACCTCGACAGACATCCGTGCCAACTTCAAAGATGACGCATCCGAACAGCGTCAGGTATGTATAGCAGGTCGCATAATGAGCCGCCGCATCATGGGAAAGGCCTCTTTTGTCGAACTGCAGGACAATGCCGGTCGTGTCCAAGTGTATGTGGCTCGTGACGAAATATGTCCGGGCGAAGACAAGGATCTGTACAATGTGGTGTTCAAGAAATTGCTTGATATCGGTGACATCGTAGGTTTCAAGGGTTTCGTGTTCCGTACACAGACCGGCGAAATCACGGTTCACGCCCGAGAAATGACACTTTTGAGCAAATCGTTGCGCCCTCTACCCATAGTCAAGGTGAAAGACGGCAAGACCTACGACAGTTTTGACGATCCGGAGTTGCGCTACCGTCGCCGTTATGTAGACCTTATTGTCAATGATGGCGTCAAGGAAATATTCATAAAACGAACGGGCGTGTACAACTCCATGCGCAATTATTTCAATGAACATGGGTATATGGAGGTTGAGACCCCGATACTGCAAAGCATACCGGGCGGTGCTGCCGCGCGCCCTTTTGTGACGCACCACAATGCACTGGATATACCCCTGTATTTGCGCATAGCCGACGAGCTATACCTCAAGAGACTTATCGTGGGAGGGTTTGACGGCGTGTATGAGTTTTCCAAGAACTTCCGCAACGAAGGCATGGATCGCACGCACAATCCCGAATTCACATGCATGGAGATATATGTAGCCTACAAGGACTACAACTGGATGATGACCTTCACCGAGCACTTGCTTGAACGTATATGTCGTGACGTCAACGGAACGGACGAGGTGCGTGTGGGCGACAATATCATCAGTTTCAAAGCGCCATTCCCGCGTGTAACCATGACGCAGGCCATAAAAGACCATACAGGCGTGGATATAACGGGAATGGACGAGGCCGCACTCCGCAAGGCATGTAAAGACCTTGGCATCGAGGTGGATGAGTCCATGGGCAAAGGCAAACTCATAGACGAGATTTTCGGCGAAAAATGCGAGGGTTGCTACATTCAGCCTACCTTTATCACCGACTACCCCATAGAGATGTCTCCGCTTACCAAGCGCCATCGTGACAATCCCGAACTGACCGAGCGCTTCGAGCTTATGGTCAACGGCAAGGAGTTGGCCAACGCCTATTCCGAACTCAACGACCCTATCGACCAGTACGAGCGCTTTGTCGAGCAGATGCGTTTGAGCGAGAAAGGCGATGACGAGGCTATGATTATCGACAAGGACTTCATTCGCGCCCTCGAGTACGGAATGCCTCCCACGTCCGGCATGGGCATTGGCATGGACCGCCTTGTGATGCTGATGACCGGGCAGACCACCATACAAGAGGTCCTCTTCTTCCCGCAGATGCGTCCCGAGAAAGTCGTCAAGCGCGATGGCCCCGAACGCTTTGTCGAAGCATTGGGCACGGACGAAGTTGCCGCCTGGGTGCCTCTGATGAATAAGGCCGGCATCAATACTTTGGCCGATCTTGCCGCCGCTACCGCTGCCAAACTTCAGCAGGATCTATGCGGTCTCAACAAAAAGCACAAGTTGGGACTGAAACCGGTGAGCGTTGACACGGTAGGAGCGTGGATTGCTGCCGCCGCGCAGTAGCCCAATTGACGGACGACTTTTTGTAGTGTCTCTCCGGATGCCGTGTCTGATATTTTTTTTAGATAAAGAAACATAATTAACCATCCTCTCTCGATACAATTTACTATGGCTTTTCCTGGCAATATATGCGTCATGGGTGGCGGCAGTTGGGCAACAGCATTGGCCAAATTACTGCTGCAGGACTGTGAGACCATACATTGGTACATGCGCCGTGACGACCGTATCGAACAATTCATAAGCGAAGGCCGCAATCCAGCATATCTTAGCGATGTCCCCTTCGATGTCAATCGCATATACTTCTCCAGCGACATTAACGAGATGTGCAGCCGGTGTGACACGCTGCTGTTGGCGATGCCGTCGCCGTACTTCAAGGCACATACGGACAAAATTAATGTCGATTTGAGTTCCAAGTCGATAGTGTCTGCCGTAAAGGGTATTGTACCCGATGATAATGTGCTGATTACGGACTACATGGCCGACCGTTTCGGCTGCGACCGGAATCAAATTCTTGTGATTTCCGGCCCGTGCCATGCCGAAGAAGTGGCTCTTGATCATCCATGTTTCCTGACAATAGGCAGCGCGGACGAATCCAATGCTATGATTTTTGCCAAATGCTTGGAATCCAAGAAGGTCAAGACCATAACATCCACAGATATCAATGGTATACAATATGCGGCGGTGCTTAAAAACATCTATGCCATTGCAGCCGGCATCATTCATGGCATCAAGATGGGAGACAACCTCTTGGCTATGCTGGTGTCCAACGCTATCCGCGAGATGGAGCGCTTCTTGGATGCAGCGGCACCGCACGCGCGTCGTATTACCGATTCGGTATATCTGGGCGACTTGCTGGTGACGGCATATTCGCGCTTCTCGCGTAATCACAATTTTGGGGCGATGATAGGACGCGGATATTCGGTGGCCGCCGCTAAGATGGAGATGGAACAGACCGCCGAGGGATATTTTGGCACTCAATGCATCTACGATATCAATAAGGGATTGCATGTGCCCATGCCCATTTTGGATGCGGTGTATGATATCTTATATAAGCGCATCAATCCTGCCAAGGCCTTAGCCAAGATGAGCCAGACTTTTGTCTGAGACACATCCTTGCGGTCATGGGAAACTAATCGGAAGTATATGAACAAATCATACTTACAACAAAACCGAGATACACTATGAAGGAAATTCAGATAGACACTACAAATGTCGGCATGGCTATCAGCGCTGCCGAAGTGGCAGCATTGCAGCCCGAAGTGGCTACGGCATTGTCACACTTGCACAACGGCACCGGTGCCGGCAACGACTTTATCGGATGGGTAGACCTGCCTACACGCACCCCCGAAGAACTTATAGACGACATCATGGCAACCGCGCAGGATATGCGCGAACGTTGCGACACAGTGGTATGTATAGGCATCGGCGGAAGCTATTTGGGCGCCAAAGCCGTCATCCACGCGCTTTCGCCGGCCTTCCCCCAGCCGGGCGAAAAGTCCACCGAGGTGGTTTTTGCCGGACACAATATATCCGAGGACTATCTGTATGAATTACAGCAGTATTTGCATGACCGCCGTTTTGGTATCATTGTCATATCCAAGAGCGGCACTACCACCGAGCCGGCCATAGCATTCCGCCTACTTCGCGAACAATTGGAAAAGGCTGTGGGACATGAAGAAGCTGCCCGTCGTATTGTGGCTATCACCGATGTCAAGCGAGGTGCTTTGCGCCAACTCGCCACCAGGGAAGGCTACAAGACATACGTTATTGAGGATAGTGTCGGCGGCCGTTTCTCGGTACTCACACCTGTGGGCCTGCTGCCTATAGCTGTGGCCGGACACGACATCCGCAACCTTGTTGAAGGTGCTCGCAAGATGCAAAAGAGCACCATAAATATCAATGCTACGAATATTGCCGGAACGTATGCGGCTACACGCAACGCCCTATACCGCGCCGGCAAAAAAATTGAGATATTGGTCAACTACGACCCGCGTTTGCACTATCTGGCCGAATGGTGGAAGCAGCTGTACGGCGAGAGCGAGGGCAAGCAACACCGCGGCATATTCCCCGCATCGGTTGACAATACCACCGACCTCCATTCGATGGGGCAGTGGATACAGGACGGCGAGCGCACTATTTTCGAGACGGTCATATCTGTCGAGAAGGTGCAGCGTAGCCTCACCATACCGCGCGAGCAGGCTGACCTTGACGGGCTTAATTACATAGCAGACCTGCATATCGACCAAGTCAATAAGATGGCCGAGGCCGGCACGCGACTTGCCCATATAGATGGTGGTGTGCCCAATATTCGCATAACCATTCCCGCCGTCAACGAGTACTACATCGGCCAGCTGCTTTACTTTTTCGAGAAGGCGTGCGGTATCTCGGGATACATCCTCGGAGTCAATCCGTTCAATCAGCCCGGTGTCGAGGACTACAAACGCAATATGTTTGCATTGCTCGACAAGCCCGGCTACGAAGAACAATCCGCCGCCATCCGCAAACGGCTTGGCTGATGGTCTCAAGCTCGGGGTAACGTGTGCCACGCGCCGCTTACGTCCCGAGCTGTGTGGCCGGACGATGAAACACTGACGATGCAATGGTACAGCCCTCGATAGGAGTCTTTGATTCAGGCTATGGCGGCTTGAGCGTTCTGCGCGACTTGGCGGAAGCCATGCCGCAATATCGTTTTACGTATTTGGGAGACAACGCACGCGCTCCTTATGGAACGAGGTCGTTTGATTTGGTGTATGATTTTACGCTGCAAGCCACTCGCTATCTGTGGGATTATGGGTGCCCGTTGGTGGTGCTTGCTTGCAATACGGCAAGTGCCAAGGCCTTACGCACCATACAACAGCGCTATTTGCCGAGCAGTGATGACCCTACACGACGCGTCTTGGGAGTGATACGCCCCACGGTCGAGCACTTGGCTGAAATAGACACCAATGGGCATATAGGTATTGTGGCAACGCCCGGAACCATTGCGTCGCACAGCTACGATATCGAAATAGCAAAGATGTGTCCCGGCTACCGCTTGACCTCGCATGCATGCCCTATGTGGGTGCCGTTGGTCGAAAACGGGCAGCTGGACAACCCGGGAACGGACTATTTTGTGCGCAAGGACCTTGACGCTGTGATGCGAGAGGACGAGGAGATAGACACGCTGATACTTGGCTGTACGCATTATCCGCTATTGGTGCCGGTCATACGCCGCCATCTCCCCGAGTATGTACGGATTCTTACGCAGGGAAGCATAGTGGCTCCTTCGCTCATAGACTATTTGCGCCGACATCCCGAGATGGATATGCGGCTGAGTCCCGGTAGGCAGGATATGGCTTGCCGTATCACGTATATGACCACGGATTTGCCCGAGCGCTTTGATGCGATAGCCTCCACATTCATGGGTACGCAGGTGCGCTCGCGGCGCGTGACGCTGTAGCGACGATTTCAATACGCTGAAAAAGGATATTTGACAATAATGTACAAGTGGGGTGGGCCGAGACCTTACCCCGCTTTTGTGCTGTTTTGTCTAAATAAAAAGGCTCGCTTTGCCGTTGTTGCCGGAGTGGCACCTCATTTGGAGAGCGCCGTGCTAAGTTCGGCGTGGATGAAGAAGCGCACGCAGACGACGCCACAATGGAGAGGGGGCAGTGGTGATGTCGCTGGCCATGGGATCGACGAATGTTGTAGACGGAACGGCCGTCCCGAATTGTTCGGGGTAGATTACCGCGATGTTTGTTGTGGCAAAACTGCGTTGCAGGAATGTCGGCATCCCGGCAATGTCCTGGTTGTAGGACACCGAGTTGACTCGAGCCCCGATTACTATCAGCAGGTCGTCATCCAGGATTTTGCCTGAAATCAGGATGAAATCATCCCAGTCCTCGGCTTGGCGGAACTCGCAGCGTATACCATAGTTCTCTTGATAAATCACGCCACGTATATGTGGCTGTATCTCGTCCGGGCAGCAGAATATGGCGCGGCATCCTATCTGGCGTGTCAAACGAGCCACGGCACGCACCCAGCGACTGAATCCGGTTTCGTACTGCGCGCGTGGTGGCGCGTACACGATTATGCGCGTGACGGTGTATACCGGGATATACATGCGGGTGATGATGACCATGCGGTTGGTCGATCGTAGCAGGGTATCCACCTTATTCCCGTATATGCTATCCAGTACGGCGCTGCGGCGGTGCAAGCCAAGTATAATTTCGGTAATGTCTCTTTCCTCGATGGTGTTGAGCACGCCTGTGACGGTGTTTAGATCGTAGCGGTCGATAGCCTCGAGCGTTACTGAAGCTGCTGCGGCCGTATGTCGTGCCACCTTAAGTGTTTTTTGCGACAGAACGCGTGCGGCCGGGTTGTTGTCGTTGCGCACGTGCAGGGCGTAGAAATTGTGTTTGCCGCGATCGTTGCGCATCAACATGGCCATGTCTACCAGAGCTGTGGCCAATTGTGGGTTTGGTACTGCTATGAGCGTGTTGTTGAGCCGCATACGGCGGCCTGTGGATGTACTCTCGACTCCGGTTTCTTCTTCTTTTTTGAGCATTGATATTCGCAGTCGCGGTGCAGAGAAGGCCGTGACTATGGGCGCCACGGCGCAGGTGACGAGGATGACAAGTACAGTGCTGTTGAGTATGCGTTCGTCCAGCATCCCCAGGGTGTTGCCCAGTGCAACCACGGCCAATGCCACAGCGGTGTGCGCCGATGTGAGGCCGTATATGACGCCGAGGCTGTGCTTGTCAAGGCTCGAGAGCTTTTGGCACAGGTATGCCGGAAGCCATTTGGACACCAGAGCAACGGCTATCATCAGCGAGGCTATGATGAGCGTGTTTTGCTCGAACACAACGTTGAGATTGATCATCATGCCAACGCTTATCAAAAAATAGGGGATGAATAGCGCATTGCCCACAAATTCGATACTGCCCATTAGCGGCGATGCTGCCGGAATGTAGCGGTTGAGCACCAACCCGGCAAAGAATGCGCCGAGGATGGCCTCAAGACCTATAAGCTGTGCCAGCCATGCCGACAGGAATACCATGGCCATTACAAAAACGTATTGTAAGACCTTGTCGGCGTGGCGTTTGAAAAAGTATCGGGTGATGCGCGGATAGGCGTATAGGACGCACAGGCAGTATAGAGCTATGCGTCCGAGCAGGGCAAGCATTTCCGCCCAGCTGAATTCGCCGCTGCGTGCCACGCTGACGGTGCCTGCAATGACGAGCAACGCGCCTACGACGGCTATGATTGTGCCTACGACGGCTATGATTACTGCCGGAGCCTTGGTGATGCCCAGACGTGCCGCTACAGGGTAGGAGATAAGCGTGTGCGATGCGTACATGGCGCCCAAGAGCATGCTCGTGAGCAAGTCGAGGCCGAGTATGTAGTAGCTGGTGACTACGCCCAGACCTAACGGTATCAGCAGGGTCATTATGCCGAAAAACAGGCCTCGCCGCAGGTTGAGCCGCAGATGGAACATGTCGATTTCGAGGCCGGCCAGGAACATGAGGTATAGGAGTCCGACCTGTCCGAAGATGGAAAAGGATTCGTCTGCGGCAAGCACGTTGAAACCGTGCGGACCTATAACGACACCGGCGACAATCATGCCTATGATGTGCGGAATCTTGAGCTTGTTGAGCAAAAGCGGCGCTGTCAATATTATCACCAGAACGATGAAGAATATCGGCACGGGCTGTGTCACCATGGGGGACACGTCAAGCAGCGCAAGGTGGGGAGGCATATTTGTCAGTCAAATAGTGATGCGTTTTTTTTATGAAAGTTTGTTGTCGGTGCGATGTGCGGACGCTGTATTTTGCGTTAGGCTGTGCCCGGTGTGTCGGCGCTTGCCTTAGCGTGGCAGACTATTGTGTGCCATAAGGTACTGCGCAATCTGGATGGCGTTGAGCGCCGCTCCTTTCTTGATTTGGTCGGCTACGCACCAGAAGGACAGCCCGCGTTTGTTTGCGAGGTCTTGGCGTATGCGACCTACGTATACGTCATCGGTGCCGGCCAAATGCAACGGCATTGGGTATTCGAGAGCTGCCGGATTGTCCATCAAAGAGACTCCCGGAGCGTTGGCAAAGGCCGTGCGTGCCTCTTCGACCGAGATGGCGCGCTGTGTCTGCACCCATATTGCTTCGGAGTGAGCACGCATCACCGGAACGCGCACGCAGGTAGCGCTGACTTGCAGGTCGGGGGCGTGCATTATTTTCTTGGTCTCAAGGTGCATTTTCATTTCCTCGCGTGTGTATCCGTTGTCGGTGAATACGTCGATATGGGGGATGATGTTGTCGGCCAATTGATAGGCAAATTTTTCGACGGTGGGTTCTTCGCCATCGGCTATCTGGCGGTGTTGGCGCTCGAGCTCGGCCATGGCCGAGGCTCCGGCACCGCTGGCTGCCTGATAGGTGGAGACGTGTACCGACTCGATGGGTGATAGTGCATTGATGGGGTTGAGGGCCACCACCATTTGTATGGTTGTGCAATTGGGGTTGGCGATGATATTGCGCGGTGTGTCTAAGGCATCGACGCCGTTGACTTCGGGAACGACTAAGGGGACATCAGCGTCCATACGGAAGGCGCTCGAATTGTCAATCATCAGCGCGCCGCGTGCAGTGATGGTCTCGGCATACTGACGAGAGACTCCGGCTCCGGCACTGACAAAAGCTACGTCTATGCCGGCAAAATCTTCAGGTTCGTCCCTGAGTAACTGTATGGTGTGGCTTTTGTCGCGGAAAACAATAGAACTGCCGGCGCTACGCGTCGAGCCAAAAAGCTTCAATTCCTCTATGGGAAATTTCTGCTGGTCGAGAACACGCAGGAACTCCTGCCCTACAGCGCCGCTGGCGCCGACAATAGCTACTTTCATTGATGTCTTTGTCTGTATAAAATGGGTGTGCAACGATATTCTACCGCCTTGCGGCGTAAATATAGTACAAAGTTACAATTTTTCGAGCAATTTCATGGGAATTTGCTTTTCGAATGAGCCGTGTAATCTTGTGCATCGCCCTCCGGATAAGGCGGTAGCTCGTGCGTGTTGACTTCGGGTTGTCGCTCCGGGGTGGCTGACGCGGCTGTGTATAGCTCTATTTTTCGCGCATGAATATGGCGATGGGCGTGCCGTGAAATTCCCAGCGTTCGCGGATTTTGTTTTCCAAGTATCGGCGGTATGGTTCTTTAACCCATTGTGGCAGGTTGCAGAAGAATATGAATGTTGGGATGATGGCTTCGCGCAACTGGGTGATGTATTTTATTTTAACAAATTTGCCCTTGTTGGAGGGTGGTGGATATGCGGCGATGGCTTCGAGCATGTAGGTGTTGAGCTGCGAGGTGGGCACGGTGCGTTTGCGGTTTTTGTAGACGTCCACGGCAGTCTCGATGACTTTGAAAATGCGTTGCTTGGTCAGTGCCGAGCCAAAGATGATGGGAAAGTCGGTGAACGGTGCGAAGCGGTCGCGGATGGCTGCTTCGAAGTGCGCGATGGCCGCTTGACTTTTGTCTTGCACCAAATCCCATTTATTGACTACGACTACAAGTCCTTTGCGGTTGCGCTGTATCAGTGAGAAGATGTTTGCGTCCTGAGCCTCGATACCGCGTGTGGCGTCAATCATGAGGATGCAGACGTCCGAGGCTTCGATGGCGCGTATGCTGCGGATGACCGAGTAGTATTCGATGTCTTCGTTGACTTTGTTTTTCTTGCGTATACCGGCTGTGTCTACAAGGTAGAAGTCAAATCCGAATTTGTCATAGCGCGTATATATGGAGTCGCGTGTCGTCCCGGCTATATCGGTGACGATGTGTCGGTCTTCGCCGATAAAGGCATTGATGAGCGAGGATTTGCCGGCGTTAGGACGCCCAACGATGGCGAATTTGGGGATGTCGGCCAGGGCTTCGGTGTCTTCGTCATTTTGCTCGGGAAGTTTGGCCACCACTTGGTCAAGCAGGTCGCCCGTGCCGTAGCCGTTGACGGCGCTGATGCCGTAGGGGTCGCCAAGTCCGAGGGAATAGAATTCGGGCACGTTGTACTGCCATTCGTTGGAATCCACCTTGTTGGCTACCAGAATCACCGGTTTGCGGCTGCGACGAAGGATGGCTGCGACGTGGTCGTCGAGGTCGGTGACGCCGTTCATAGAGTCAACCACGAAGAGAATGACATCGGCCTGTTCGATGGCCAATTCGACTTGTTTGTTGATTTCGCTCTCGAAGATGTCTTCGCTATTGACTACCCATCCTCCGGTGTCTACTATGGAGAATTCAATGCCGTTCCAGTCGACTTTGCCGTATTGTCGGTCGCGCGTGGTCCCGGCTGTGGGGTCGGTGATGGCCGTGCGTGTTTGGGTAAGGCGGTTGAAGAGCGTCGACTTGCCTACATTAGGACGTCCGACGATGGCTACGAGTTTTCCCATAATGGTGTATTGGTTTGGTCGTGGGTGATGTTAGATTATCTCGGTGCGGTCATTCGATATATCCGAATTGGCGTAGCTTGTTTTCGCGGTTGCGCCAATTGGGTTCTACTTTGACAAATATCTCGAGGAACACGCGTTTGCCGAAGAATGCTTCGATGTCTTTGCGTGCTTGTGTGCCGACTTTTTTGAGCATTGCTCCGCCGCGGCCTATGATGATACCTTTTTGGCTGTCGCGTTCGACATATACCACGGCCATGATGTGTATCGATGTGCCTTTCTCGTCAAATTTTTCGACGATGACTTCGGTGCTGTAGGGTATTTCTTTGTCGTAGTCCAGCAGGATTTTTTCGCGAATGATTTCGGTGACGAAGAAGCGTGCCGGCTTGTCCGTAAGGGCGTCTTTGCCGAAATATGGCTCGCCTTCGGGCAGCAGTTCGACTATGCGCTTCATCAGGTTTGTGACGTTGAAGTGCTCTTTAGCGGATGTGGGAAATATCTCGGCCTTGGGCAGTGTCCGGTGCCAGCGGTCGTATATCTCGTTGAGGCGGTCTTGGCTTTGCAGAAGGTCTATCTTGTTGATGACCAGCAGTACGGGAATGTCTTCAGCGGCTACACGTGCCACGAAGTCGGCGTTTTTTGTCGGGTCTTCGATTACATCGGTGACGTAGAGCAGTATGTCTGCATCGGTGAGTGCGCCTTCGCTGAACTCAAGCATGGACTCCTGTAGCTTGTACTTGGGTTTGAGCACGCCGGGGGTGTCCGAGAATACAATTTGGTACTCGGGGGCATTGACGATGCCCATGATACGATGACGCGTGGTCTGAGCCTTGGAGGTGATGATGGATATTCGTTCGCCTACAAGGTCGTTCATGAGTGTCGATTTGCCGACGTTGGGGTTGCCGACAATGTTTACAAACCCGGATTTGTGCTTATGTTCCATAACTTTTGGCTTTGACGGTATGGCATATGTGTCAGGGCGCGAGTCCCGTGATTGTATATATAACATTGATAGCACCGCGAAGGTGCTATCAATGCTTTGGCTGCGTGGCGTAAATCGCTCCGCGTGCCGTGCGTGGGCGTGCGGAACGGAGTGCCGCGCTGCCGAGTGTTACATGTCCCAAACGATATACATCGCACCCCAGGTGAACCCGGCGCCGAAGGCTGTCAGGATGATTTTGTCTCCTTTCTTGAGAGTGTGCTTGTATTCGTCCAAACAGATGGGTATGGAAGCGGCGGAGGTGTTACCGCGGTATTGGATGTTGACCAACACCTTGTCCATGGGTATGCCGGCACGTTGGGCTACGGCTTCGATGATGCGAAGATTGGCCTGGTGCGGTACGATGTAGTCGATGTCGTTCACGCCGAGTTTGTTGCGTTTCATAATGTCCTGGGTGGAGGTAAGCATGTCGGTTACGGCGTTTTTGTATACATGGCGTCCGTCTTGAAGCAGGAAGTGCCATTTCTTATCCAGTGTCTCCTGGGTGGTGGGGTGCGCCGAGCCGCCGCCAAGCATCACGAGGTGCTCGAGGCCGCTGCCGTCCACGTGGAATAGACCGTCAATGACGCCTGTATCGGGTTGGTCGGTGGGCTGTACAAGTGCGGCTGCTGCGCCGTCGCCGAAGAGCGCGCAGGTCGAGCGGTCGGTGTAGTCTATCATTGAGGACATTTTTTCGGTGCAGACTACCAGTACGTTCTTGTATATGCCGGAGCGTATATATGCTGTGGCGTCTTGCAATGCCACGATAAATCCGGCGCATGCGGCTTGGATGTCGTAGGCGTATGCGCCTGTAAGCCCGGTGTGGTATGCAATGATGGACGCTGTCGACGGAAAGCGATAGTCGGGGTTGGAGGTGGCGCAGATGAGCAGGTCGATATCTTCGGCCTTGGCTGAGGGGTTCTCGGCCAGGAGCTTGTTGACGGCCTTGATGCCCATATACGATGATCCTGCGCCGTCTTTGTGGAGTATGCGGCGCTCTTTGATGCCTACACGTGTGGTAATCCATTCGTCGTTTGTGTCGACCATCTTGGACAGCATGTCGTTGTCGAGGATGTCGTCAGGGACGTATGATGCCAGGGCTGAAATGCGTGCGTTGAACATAGGTGTGTTGTAATAGAATGTGTGGCTTGTGTTTAGTCTATAGACTACGCTTCCACGGCATCGGCGCGTCGTGTGTCTTGCCGATGCTGTGGCAGTGTGATTGCCCTTGCCATGACATATTGCTTGCCGATGTATAGGGCGTTGTGCGTAGCCATTGCCGTGGCTGGAGGTTGTGTCGTCAGGCTGTGTCGGACGGCTTGAAATGCTTGTCCGCCGTTAGCTGATTGCCTCTTTCTTGGCGATGGCCTGCTGTCCGCGGTAGTAGCCGCATTCGCATACGGTATGGTATACGTGCCATGCGCCGCAGTTGGGGCAGAGTGCCAATGTGGGTTCGATAGCCTTGTCGTGTGTACGGCGTTTGGCTGTGCGAGTTTTGGATTGTTTGCGTTTAGGATGTGCCATTTTATTTTATGTGCTTTGATTGTTTTTGTGTTGAATGTGTATTTTTGTATTCGGTCCCGTGGGCTTGCGCCCGTCGGGGGTCAGTCTTGCTTTTTGAGGCTTTTGAGCGCGTCCCACCGAGGATCGTTAGGCGTATCGGCTTCGATGTGCTCTTGGCCTTGCTCCGGGCTGTCTTGCGTGTCAATGACTCGATGTCGGCTGAGGATGTCACTCATGGCGCTGTTGCATTGCCCTTCTTCATGCATATGCTGTATGGGGATGTCAAGCATCACCGTGTCATAGAGCATGTGCGCGATATCCAGGCTGCTGTCGCTGCGCGGCACCTCAATCATGGTTTCATCTTCGTCGTTGTAGCAGTCGCCGTACTTGGCTGCGGTATGGTAGCCGGCGTCTATGCTCTCTTGCATGTCGTCCAGGCATCGGTCGCAGGCTATGGTGACCGCTCCGGTGCAGTGCATGTCTATCTCGTAGACATCGCCGGTGTATTCCACGGTGACTTCGGCAAGGATGTCGCCGTCACGCACATCCGTGCTTTCCATCTGTTCAAAGAAGTCCTTTGTCAGACGGAAGCTGAATTTGTGTGTGCCTGCCACTAAGGACCTTAGCGGTAGTTTGTATTCGGCGAGAGTACCCATTGTCTTTTAAGTCGGGTGGGAAAAACTGTGCAAAGTTAGACAAAAACTTCCAAACCGCCAACTTTTTACGCATACTAAAACGGTATTGCTTGCGTTTTAAGCTTTTATCGGGCTTTACAGGACGTTTCAAGTAGGTTTTGTACTGTCGGTGAGCGAGGTGTGCGGTCGAGGTCGTTTGTCGTTTAGGATTTAGCGCCGGTTTTGTCTCCCTTGGCGCGGTCTTTTTTGTTGTCGCGTCTGAAGGGCTTTTTGTGGCGTTTTTTTTCGGTATTGTCGGTTGGGTTGTCGCGGCGTCCCGATGGCTTGGCGTTGCGCGGTTTGCCTTTGCCGGGGCCTGCGCCTTTGCCGCGCCTGTTTGCACTGTGGCCGTGGTGCGAGTCCATGTGTCGGTCCGGGTGGTACTCTGGTGCTTCGCCATACAATGGGTCGATGGATTCTTTGCGCACGGACTTTCCGAGGAATTTTTCTATTTGGCCGAATCGTGTTTGGTCCATGGTGCTGACCATAGTGATGGCGCGGCCTTGGCTGCCGGCGCGTGCGGTGCGGCCGATGCGGTGGACATAGTCTTCGGCTTCGTAGGGCACGTCATAGTTTATGACCATAGTGATGTCGTCGATGTCGATGCCGCGGGCTACGATGTCTGTGGCTACAAGAATGTCTATGCGTCCGGCACGAAATCCGAGCATGACCTCATCGCGTTCTTTTTGGTCGAGGTCGCTATGTATTTGTGCTACATTGAGATGTGCCTGGCGTAGCTGGCGCGTGAGATCTTTGACTTTGAGCTTGGAGGATGCGAAGATGATTACGCGCTTGGCACCTCCGTCCTTGTGCAATAGGTCCAGCAATATGGGCGTCTTCTGGCGCTCATGGCAGATGTATGCGCTTTGGTCGATACCATCGGCGGGACGTGATACGGCAATTCTGACTTCGGCGGGATCGTTGAGTATTTCTTCGGCAAGTTTCTTGATTTTGGGCGGCATTGTCGCGCTGAACATCAGTGTCTGCCGCTCCTTGGGCAGGCATCGGACTATTTGCATAATGTCATCGTAAAATCCCATATCGAGCATTCGGTCGGCTTCATCGAGTACGAAGAAAGATACGCGGCTGAGGTCTATGGAACCCATTTGCATGTGCGCAAGCAGACGCCCGGGTGTGGCTATGACAACATCGGCTCCTGCACGCATACTGTTTTGCTGACGAGCAAAAGTCGGGCCATCGGTGCCGCCGTAAACGGCTATGGAGCTGACGGGCAGGTAATAAGCCATGCCTTCCATCTGTCGGTCGATTTGCTGGGCCAGCTCGCGCGTGGGTGCCATGACAATGCAGTTGATGGCATCGGTGGGTGCCCCGTCCGTGTATAGCCTACTGATGATGGGCAGCAGGTATGCCGCAGTTTTGCCGGTGCCGGTTTGTGCAACGGCAATGAGGTCGCGCCCTTGCAGGATGTATGGTATGGACTGCTCTTGTATGGGTGTGCATTCCTCGAAGTTCATGTCGTATAGCGCATCAAGGACTTCGTCGCTGAGGTCTAATTGCTCAAAGGTCATATCGTGTTGTATTGTTCTTTTTGTTGTTATATGTGGCGCAGCCGTCAAGACATGGCTCTACCGGGAATCATTTTGCGTAATCTCCTGAATTCCATAATTATTAGGATGACGGTGACGGCGGTGGCGAAGAGGTCGGCAATGGGGAAGGAAAGCCATACGCCGTTCAGCCCCCACATCCCGGGCATAATGAGTAGCAGTGGGATGAGGAAGAGGACCTGGCGAGACAGTCCCAGAAATATGGACTTGCCAACGCGGCCGATGCTTTGGAAAAAGTTGGTGGACACTATCTGAAATCCTACGAAGACAAAGGCCGGCAGGGCGAGGCTGAGCCCGTGTGCGGTGGCGTTGACCAAGTCTGCGTCTGTGGTGAATATAGAGGCGATGGCTTCGGGGATAAAGATGGCACCGCACCAGCCGAGGATGCTGAGTATGGTGGCGGCTGCCAGTGTCAATATATAGGCGCGACGCAGACGGTGGAGTTTGCCGGCGCCGTAATTGTAGCCCACCACGGGTTGCATGCCTTGACAGATACCAATGATAATCATCGTAATCAAAGATGCGTAGGTGGAGAATATGCCGGCGGCGCCGACAGCGTTGTCGCCGCCATAGGCATACATGGTGTTGTTTATAAGAAAGTTGATGAGCGAGGAGGCAGCGTTTACCAGCGAGGGCGCGGCGCCGATGCCTATGATGCTGATGACGACTGTGCGGCGCAAACGGTAGGTCCCGCTGGTGAAGTGCAGATTGCTGCGTTGGTCAAAGAAGTGCCACAGCACAAATACCAGTGTGCCGGCCATGGCCAGATCTGTCGCCAAGGCGGCGCCGCGTATGCCCATGTCAAGTCCGAAAATGAATATAGGCGCGAGTATGGCATTGGCTACTGCGCTGAGTATCATTGTCATCATTGCGCGGCGCGGGTATCCGGAGGCGCGTTGGATGTTGTTGAGCGAGAAACTGAGGTTCATCAACAGCATGCCCGGAAGTAAAACCGACATGAAGTCGTGTGCGTAGGGGAGTGTGCGGTCGCTGGCTCCGAATGCACGCAGCAGCGGGTCCAAGAACACTGCAAAGGTGGTGATGTATATCGTGGCAAATATGAGTAGCATTACCAGGGAATTGCCAAGTATGGTTTGTGCTTCGCGCAAACGCTTGGCTCCGAGCATTATGGATACGCGCGCGGAGGCGCCTGCGCCCACAAGCACACCGAGTGCCGTGGATAGGTTCATCAGCGGGAAGGTGATGGCCAGTCCGGAGATGGCGTCAGGACCTACGCCTCGACCTATGAATATGCGGTCGATGACGTTGTATAGGGATACAACCACCATTCCGGCCACGGCCGGCACGCTGTATTGCCATAATAGTGCGCCTACGGGGCGTGTAGCAAGGCTGTTGAGGGCGGCGGCGTTGTCTGCTTCCGCTGCTTTCCCGGCTGTGCTCACGTTGGCTTGGTAGGCGTCATTTGCCTTGCCGATGTCGCCTGTCTCTGTGTCGTCTTGGCAGCTATCGGCATTGGTGTTATGGCTGTCGGTGGCGTGGAAAGGGGTGTTGTCGGTGGAGTGTTCTGTCTCTTGTGCTGCGGACATGGTGTTGGCGCTTCTTGAAACCTGTGTATTATGCGACGGACAGCGTTCCCGCGATAGGGAGCACTGTCCGCGATTGGTTATGAATATAGAGCGTTTGCGTCAGGAGACTCGGCGCTGTCTTATTTCCCGGCACGTATGCGTGCGCGCTCAACGTATTTGTCGATGTTGATGCCTGCTTGCTGTACGTATGCCTGATAGTCGGTGCGGATGGTGCTGTAGCACTCGTATTCCTTCGCGTAGTTCTGCTGCTGGGCGTATATGTTGGCCATTTTAATGAGTAGGAAAGGTGTAATCGTGGGGTTGCCGTCGGCCTTGCTTACGGCGTTTTCGTATTCGCTTATGGCTTCGTTAAGCTTATTGAGGTTGGCGTAGCAGTCACCTTTGAGGCTGTAAACGCCGGCGCCAATGATTTCGCTGCTTACCGAGGTCTTGTCGAGGTATTCTATGGCTTTGGTGTAGTTGGAGTCGTTGTATGCGCGGATAGCAACCATGAGTTGCGCGCGTTCGTTGGCGGCTGTGCTGCCATCATCGGCAATTTTCTGATACATTGCGGCGCGGATGCTGTCATTGGTCTCGATGTCGGCCAGGCCGATGGCATCGTTGGCTTTGTTTACGGCGTTGGCGTGCAAAAAGTATACTGCTCCGGCAACCACGAGGATTACTAAGATGGCGATAGACGAGAAAATGAAGATTTTCTTGTTACGTTGCGCACGAGCCTGTTCGCGGGCTTCCTGTTGCGCTTCGGGGGTGGTAAATGTTTTGTTTTCCATTATTTAGTGTATCTTTTTTGCTTTGTTTGATGCAGTGTTCAGGCTTCAGGGCTGTGTGCCGGTGCCGTTGCTGCCGGAGGCTGTTGCGCTTCCGAAGTGCAAAGTTACTGTTTTTTCGCCGAATACGCCAACTTTTTACGCATGTATTTTTGCTCCGGCGTTTTGCACGCCTTTGACGGCAGTCAGCAGCATTGCCGAACTCAAAAAAGGTGGCACGCCGCTGAAGACGTGCCACCTTGTATACGGCTGAAAGTCGCGTATTTTTTCTTAGAAGCGGTAGGTCAGGCCTATGGAAATGACGCCTTGGTCGAAGTCATCGACCAGTTGGTATTTGCCTTCAAAGCCTATGGTGAGCTTGGAGTCGATGTCGTATTCGAGGCCGCCGCCGAAGTTGCCGCCTATGCGAGTCTTGCTGTCAACTTCGTCAAAGTCAAACATATAGTGACCTATGGTAAGACCTATCAAGGGGTAGATATGGAAGTCTTTGGAGAGGTTTACCCGGTAATGGACGTTGGCGTTGAAGTCAAACATCGACACTTTGTCGTTCTGGAAAAAGTAGTTGAAGGAGGCTTCGCCGCGGAAGTTGTTGGTGAAGAAGTGCTGGGCCTTGATGCCGAGGCCTGCTGACTCGGTCACTTGTGTGTTGTAAAGGATGTTTACGCCGATAGTGTTAGATCCTTTTTGCGCATATGCGCATACGCCGAGGATGGCGCAGAGGGCTGTCAGTAATATTTTTTTCATAAGTGATTAAGTGTGAGATTTGTAGGATGATATTATATGTAATGCCGCTTGATACGACGATACAAAGGTATATTTTTTTGTGGATTGTCGGGCTATCGATGAGATTTTTTTATTGTCAGATGCGTGCGATGCGGTTGCGCAGCAGTGCGCCGAATACCGTGATGGCGGCCATAGCTTCGACAACGGGCACGGCGCGAGGCACTACGCAAGGGTCGTGACGCCCATGTACTTCGAGGGTGACGGCGCGATGCTCGCTGTCTACGGTCTGCACCGGACGCAGCAATGTGGCTACGGGTTTGAAGGCCACGCGCATTACGATTGGTTCGCCGTTTGAGATTCCGCCTTGTATGCCTCCCGAATTATTGGTCGCGGTGGTTATGCCGCGCAGGTCGTCCGGTGCGGGCATCCAGGAGTCTATGACTTGAGACCCTTGGCGTGTGGCGCCGTCAAATCCCATTCCGTATTCGAAGCCCTTGGCTGCGGGTATACTCATCATTGCCTCGGCAAGTAATGCTTGCAGCTTTCCGGCCACTGGGTCGCCTATGCCTGCCGGCATTCCGGTGATGACGCATTCGATAATTCCGCCGAGTGTGTCGCCACAATCCTTGGCTTCGAGTATGGCTGTTTCCATAGCGGCTGCCGCTGCTGTGTCGGGGCATCGTACGGCGTTGGCATCTATCAATGAGGGCGTTGTTGCCATCGGGTTGATGTCTGCGCTTATGCCGCCTATGGCGCGAGTGTATGCACGCACTTCGATGCCGTAGGATGTCATGGCTTGCATAGCCAAGGCTCCGGCAACGATACGTGCGGCTGTCTCACGGGCACTGGCACGGCCGCCGCCGCGATGGTCTCGAATGCCGTATTTGGCTTGGTAGGTATAGTCGGCATGTCCGGGACGGTAGGTGTCGCGCAGCGTATCGTAGTCATTAGAGTGATGTGAAGTGTTGGGTATCACAAATCCTATGGGGGTGCCCAAGGTGACGTAGTCCGGAGTGCCCGAAGTGCCGGCGCATACGTTTGCATCGATGATGCCCGAGAGTATTTGTACCTTGTCGGGTTCGTTGCGAGCCGTGGTCAGTGCCGATTGTCCGGGACGGCGCCTGTCCAGCGCTGCCTGTAGTTGGTCGAGGTCTATGTGTACACCGGCGGGCATGCCGTCGATGACTCCGCCTATGGCCGGGCCATGGCTTTCGCCGAAGGATGTTAGGGTGTATGTCGTGCCAAAGGTGTTCATGTCATTCTTTGATAAGGTCGGTGATAGTGGCTGCCGAAGCGGACACGAGGGCTGCCGGGGCGAGGCATAGTTGGAGGCCGCGGATGCCGGCGCTTACGTATACGGTGTCAAAATCGGTTACAGTGCTGTGTATCAGCGTGGGTAGTGCTTTTTTCATTCCTATGGGCGAGCATCCGCCGCGTATGTATCCCGTAAGGGGCAGTAACTCGCGCACGGCTATAAGATTGGCCTTTTTGTCGCCTATGGCGCGAGCGGCTTTCTTGAGGTCGACTTCGGCATCACCGGGGACGACGCATACAAACAGTCCGCAGCGTTCGCCTCGCAGTACAAGTGTCTTGAATACCCGGCGGATGTCTTCGCCCAGGCACTCGGCAACGTGTGTGGCTTCGAGATGTTCTTCGTCTACGGGGTAGGGTACGAGTGTATAAGCTATGCCGGCGGCATCGAGCAACCTTGCGGCATTGGTCTTGTTGGATGCAGCGTGTTTCTTGGCCATAGCTCAATCTTGTTCGGGCGTTTCGCGGATGTCGTCCAATATGGTGTCCAACTCTTGGCTGACGGTGGTCAGGCGACTGCGGCAGAACTTGAGCAGGAAGGCTCCGCGACGGGTCTTGGCGACCATGGTGTCGATGTCGCAGTCCGGGTCTTGCAGCGAGGTGATGATGCCCTCGAGTTCGGCGATTGCTTCGACGTATGTCTTGGGCGCGTTGTTGTTATCCATTGGGGTTGTCTTTAGATGTTACCTGTGATTGTATTATTGAGCCGCCGGCAAGCCGAGTTGTGATGATGTCGCCGACGGCTACGGCGTCTGCTTCGGTGAGGATGTGTCCGTCCGCTCCGTATGTCAGGGAGAATCCGCGAGCCAGAACTTTTTCGGGCGACAGGGCGTCAAGTAGTGTCGCCTTGGATTTTAAGAGGCTGTCGGCTATGTGCAATCGTGCGTTTATCGCCGGCGGTATTGTTGCTGCGGCAGCGTCGAGGGCATTGCGCCGTGTCGTGATGGCGGATGTGGCGGCATGCCCTATGGCTGAGGCTGACTGTAAAAGTGTGCGTGCCGCATCCGAGATGGTGTCGGCGACATCGCGATATAGTGAGGTGGCGTAGCTTCGTAGGGCGTGTTGTGCATCGGCTATCGCACGTTGGGCCGTGGAGGGCAGTGCGTATGCCGCTTCGGTGTAGCGTGTGCGATTGTCTGCGAGGATTTTTTGAGCCAGTAGGGCCATGGTGTTGCCCAGGTCGGCGAATCGCCGCAGGGCACTCTTGCCTTTTGCTATGAGCCACTCGGCGGCAGCCGTTGGCGTTTTTGTGCTCACCTTGGCCACTTCGTCGAGTATAGTGTGGTCGCGTTCGTGCCCTATGCCGACAATCACCGGCAGCGGACAGCGGGCCACTGCGGCGGCGAGGGCGTAGTCGTTGAAGGCGTCGAGATCGCTGGTGCTTCCTCCGCCGCGGATGATGACCACGCAGTCCCAGCGTATGCGTTCGGCGATGACGTCCTTGAGCGCAGAGATGACGGTCGTAGACGTGTTTTGGCCCTGCATGACGGCGGGGAACAACCCGGTGGTGAAGCGCAGATGCGCCTCGTTGTGCGACAATTGGTGGCTGAAGTCGCCATATCCGGCGGCGCCGGGGGCGCTGATGACGGCAATGCGTTGTGGCATGTCGCCCCAAGGTACGCTCCGGTTGAGTCCTATGAGTCCTTCTTGTGTAAGCTTTTGTCGCAGCTCGCGTAGCCGCCGCTCGGCATCACCTATAGTATATGATGGATCTATATCGGTGATGGTCAGTGCAATGCCGTGATACGGGTGGAACGACACCGAGCCGCGTAGCATGATGCGTATACCCGAGCCGAGTGCGGACCCGGTGGCCACGGCAAATTTGCGCGACACTGAGGACCATACATTGCCCCATATATTTGCCGAAATGCGTGCTACTGTCGCACCTTGCTCGTCTTTCTGGATTAATTGCAGGTAGCAATGGGGGCCGGATTGGCGCACGTCCGAGGTCTCGGCTGTAATCCAGACATCGTGGATGCCGGCGGCGGCGCTGATGGCATCGCGCACCAGGGTGTTTAGCTGAAGCAGGGACAGCGCGTCACGGCTGTCGGCACTGTCTTGTGCGCAGGCGTTCATGGTCGTGGCGTTATGCGTGTGAAGTGCATTTTGTCATCGAGCCTGAAGTCGAGACGCTTGTGCATTTGTGCCAATGCCGCCGGGGTGTCTTCGGATACATAGTACCGATCCATGGAGCTTGTAAGCGTAAGAGTGCGTGTCTCGTGGTCGTACTCGGCAGTGGAGAGAATGAAGGGCAGCTGTTGCCGTGCCTGCTCGAGTGTGGCCTTGTCTTTTGTCGCAATCCAGTCGGAGATCTTGGGCGTGTCCAACGGAATCTTCTTTAGCGGACGCCATTGCGTGTCGTAGAATGATATGCGACTGTCCTTCTGGGGCAGCGGAAGGGTCTCGATGACCATCAGTACCGTGTCTTTGCCTGCCGTGAGTATGTCGAGCGAAGCTTCGACTGAGGTTGCCGGTGTCAGTTTTATTGACTTGTCGGAGACCGAAATGATGCGTGCCACTCCACCTTGACGGTTGTTGGAGGGCGTTGTAAGTCCCGAGTGTGCGTAGTCGAGCATGTCCAGGCGTGTGGTGGCGCTGATGGCATCGAATGCTGTATCAGCCTCGGCCATGCCGAAGAAATCGGCGGCGGTGCGTGCCTGTACGGTCAAAGCCGCTATGGCAACGATGAGTGCTATGGTGTATCTCAGCATATTGTTACGAGGATGGATGTATGAGGATAGATGTATGAGGAGGGATAGGCTATGAGTTGTTTCGGATCATGTATGAGGATGTATGACCGTCACTTACGCTTGTGCTTCTTCTTGAAACTGCCTTCGCTGTCTTTTTTGTCTTTGCGCCCTTTGGCCTTGAAGCCGTTGTCTTTGGTATGTCTGTCCTTTGGCTTGAATTCGCGTCCTTTGGAACCGGAGACGTGGTCGCGCGTGGCGCGGTCGTCGCGTTTTTTGCGTGCGGTTTTGCGCTTGGAGGCATCTGCGTAATCTTTGTCCGCCTCAGCCACCTCGCTGTACAGCACTTGTCCGAAGAAGTCGGCACCACGCAGCGCCTTGACCACGATGGCGGCATCCTTGTCTGCCACGTCGAAAAGGGTGTAGTCGGCAAGCAGATCGATACGACCCACATCGATGCGCTTGTCGCGCGTGCCGCGGTTGATCATCGTGATGAGGTTGCCGGCGTAGAAGCCCTGAGCTTTTCCGGCGTTGACATATATTCGAGCCATGCCTGCATCGGCGGTGCGTCGGTCTTTGTCGGCATCGGAGACGGGGCGGTCGCCGTTGTCGGCAAATGCGCGGTCGCGGTGCGGTCGCTCTTTATCTTTCTTGCCCCGCCTGCCTTCCTTGGTGTCCGGCACATCTATTTCGCGAGCGTCTTTGTAATAATCGAGCAAGCGATTGAATTCGAGTGATAATACGCGTTTCAGCAAGTCTTCGCCGGACAGCCATGACAGTTTTTTTGATATGCCGGGGAGATACTTTTCGATTTCATTGTCATCTACCTTGACCTTTTCGAGGCGGTCGGCGAGGTTGTAAAGCTGTTTCTCGATGATGTGCTGTGGCGTTGGTACGTTGCAGCGTTCGATTTTCTTGCCTATCGATCGTTCGATTTGGCGCAGACGTCCCTGTTCGCGGGTGTGTATTATTGCTACTGATATGCCTGTTTTGCCGGCGCGTCCGGTGCGTCCCGAGCGATGGGTGTATACGGCGGTATCGTCCGGCAGGCCGAAATTGATGACGTGCGTCAGGTCGTCTACATCGAGGCCGCGTGCGGCGACATCTGTAGCCACGAGGATGGAGATGTGGCCCTCGCGGAATTTCTTCATGACGATGTCGCGTTGCTGCTGCGAGAGGTCGCCGTGCAACGAGTCGGCGTTGTATCCGTCCGAAATAAGGCGGTCGGCAATCTCCTGTGTTTCAGAACGCGTACGGCAGAATACTATGGCGTAAATGTTCGGACAGTCGTCAGCGATGCGTTTTAACGCCAGATATTTGTCTCTGGCTGCGACCATGTAGTAGATGTGACGGACGTTTTCGGCACCTTGGTTGCGGTGTCCGATGACGACTTCGACCGGGTCGTGCATGAAGCGTCGTGCAATCTTGGCTACCTCGTTGGGCATAGTGGCCGAGAATAGTAGCATTTTGCGATTGTCGGGCACGTGGTCGAGGATGTCGTTGATGCTGTCGATAAATCCCATATTGAGCATTTCGTCGGCCTCATCAAGCACCACGGTATGTACATCGTCCAGGTGTACCACGCCGCGGTCTATCAGGTCAAGCAGTCGTCCCGGTGTGGCTACAATGATTTGGATGCCTCCGGCACGCAGGGCCTTGATTTGACTCAGAATGCTGCTGCCGCCGTACACCGGTAATATCTCGATGGAGGGGATATATTTGGCGTAGTCGGCGAGATCGGAGGCTATCTGGAGGCATAATTCGCGTGTGGGCGCCAGTATAAGCGCTTGTGGACGGCGCTTGGTGGTGTCCACGCGTTGTATCAGCGGCAGGCCGAAGGCGGCGGTCTTGCCCGTACCGGTTTGCGCCAGTCCCACGACATCGCGGTCGCTGTCCAGCAGGTAGGGTATCACTTGCTCCTGAATGGGCATGGGGCGTTCGAATCCCAAATCGCTGATGCCTTGCAGCAGGTCATTGCGTATGCCCAAATCCGCAAAGGTGGCAATCGAGGTCTCGGATACGGTCTTTTCGGTGATGTCGTCGGCGTTTTGTTGTTCTGTCATTATCTCGTATATATGGCTCTGTGCGTATGTATGTTTGGAGGACGAAAGGTTGTCGGCGTTGTGCCGTCGGGACGGGGGCGGGTGGTAGCCTTTACGGCAAGCGGCCGATGTCTTGTGGCATCGGCCGCTTGTTATGTCGGAATGGATGGGATACTGTCCGGGCGTGGCCGCGACCAATACTGCCCGGCGAGTTGCACCGGATTATTTGTCTTCGGCGGTGAACTCGAGTATGTTGTTTTTAATCTTGTTGTTGCCTACGAGGGTGAGTAGTGACAGGCCTGCGGGACGTCCCTGGCGGTCAATCAGGTATATGGGTGCTGCAACGGAACCCATGAAGGTGTTGGCCGACTCAAGGAAGTTGTAGGGGCGGCCGGCGTTCTTGTTGGAAGACACTACAAAGTAGTAGATGCCGGTGTTGCCTTGTACGGGGCCTACAAGTGTGCCGGGCTTGGCGGCAGCGATTGCGCCTTGAATGGTGCCTTCGCCAAAGCCGATGCCGGTGACGAAGTCATCACCGAAGGTGCTTGTGCCGGGCTGGTCTGCCACTTTGACGCCGAGGTTGGTGGCGGCAGCATTGAGTGTCTTGGCATTCTTGGCTTGGGCTGCAAGGATGGATGCTTTCTTGTCGCGGATTACAAGCGGCTTGAGAGTGTCCCTGACGTACTGCGAGGTGACGGGCATGTAGTTGTTGTCAAAGACTTCGTCGATGGCTACGGCAAGCATGTACTCGTTGGAGCCGTTCTGGCGGGCAACTTTGGTGCAGTTGTAAACCTTGGAAACATCGCCCTTGTCGGCATCCATCGCCCACTTGACGGTGGACATCGAGCCGGGAGCGAGGTCGCCGATGGGGCTGCTGGCACCGATGATGGCCTTGTATACGGTATATCCGGCTTTTTCGGCGTTCTTGCCGAAGGATTCGGCTGTGCCGTTGGTAGCTATGAAGTTGTGGAAGTTCTGCGTGAGCTCGGTTATAGTGGCTTGCGAGGGCACAATTTCGTAGTTGATTGTGGCGATGTCATATACGGTGACGGGTTCGGAACGCTTGGTGATAAGCATTGCGTAGCTTATGGCTTTGGAAGTCTCCTGGCCTTTTTCGTTTGCGCCCTTGATTGTGTCGGTGAACACAAATACGTTGTTTACAGCCTGCTGTTCAAGAGCCTTGTACATCTTTTCGGGCAGAGGCATCTGCGGGTTGGGCGTAACCAGCGAGGTTTGGAGGCCGACGTTGCCCTGATTGAGACGCGTGATCGAGTCAAAGGTTGCGGTGTTGAGCAGGCTCAACAGCGAGTCTGCTTGTTCTTTCTTCTCGGGCAAGGGCATGACGCTGAATGTTACATCGTCCACGCCGGTGGTCTTGTCAAGAACTTTGGCCAAATAGAGTTTGCCGTTCTGGTTGCCGAGGTTGCGCACTGTTCCGGCGGCCATAGGCACACTGTCGGTGGTGAGCATTCGCAGGATGGGGTCCTGACCGAGCTTGTCAGCCGTGTATTTGGCTGTCGTTTTTTCGAAATTGCTGTGTTTATTGATGGCATCAATGCCTTCGGACGTCAAGAGCTCGTTGTAGAGAGCGTTTACTTCGTTGATGGCGTCTGCCTGGTCCTTTGTAGAGGGGGCCAAATCTACGACGATATACGAAATCAGGCGTTTCTCTTCATCAAGCTTGAAGGCGCTCTTGCGCTCGTTGTATACTTTTTCGTAGTCGGCATCGGTGATGGCCTTCTCGGCATCTGCATCGGATACGGCGGTGTATTGTTTTGTGACATAATTGAAAGTCGATGTCACGGAGCGGTCGTTGTATACGGCGCGGGCGTCTACCTTACTGGCTGTGAACAGACCGTAGGCGAGGGACATGTACGCGTTGGCCTTGAGCCCTTCGGTGATGTCATTTTCGGTTTTTATCCAGGCGCTCTTGAATGCTGCGGACAGTTCGGCGTCAAGCTGGTACTTGGCGGGGTTGTTCATTGCGTCATAGAATGTCTTGGCGTCGGTGATGCCGGCTTGCATGAGGCCTTGGGGATTGATGCCGGCGTTCTGTGCCAATTGGTACAGAACGTAGACGCTCTGCTGGCCATTACCCAGCATGACGGAGGATAATTCGTTGTCGGTTACGGTTATACCCATGCGGTCGTATTCTTCGTCCAAGAGGCCTTGCATAAGCAGAGTTTGGATGACTTGCTCGCTGCGGTCGTCAGGGTTGATGTTCGAGTTCTGCTCCTTGAGCATTTCGTCAAATTCCTGCTGCTTGGCTTGGTAGTCGTTGTACTTGACTGTAGCGCCGTTGGCTGTGGCCACTTTGTCGCCTACGCCGAAGAACGAGCGGCCGGAGGTGAAGAAGTCTCCGAGGATAAATGCTAAAAGCGCAACAATGATGATGGTGAATAGCATCACCGATTTGCTTCTGATTTTCTCTAATGTTGCCATTGATGTTGGTATAGTTAAGTTTTAATTTTCTGATTATTAAAGCGCTGACTTGATGTCGGCAAGTGCGCACCGACAGTGCCGGTGTGCAATAAACGCACAAAGTTAGTGTTTTTTCGCAAATCGGCAAAGCCCCGGACGCACAAAAACGTTGTTTCGATTCCAAAACAACGTTTTTTGTGCATTACTTTTTGCCAAAAAACAGGGAAATGATGCCTCCGCCGATTTTGCGCTCTATGCCGGAACGCGTGGTCGGTATGCCGGTTTTGCGTGCGATGTTTTGACGCAGACGGGTGAGTCCCACGGCGCGTTTCCATGAAAATGATAGCCCCGGAATGGGCGTCGATCTTTTTGCCATGATATATTGTGCGTTTGGATGTTTGTTGCTAATCGTTTTACTCGTTGAGACGAATAGTTGTTGTGACTTGATGTGCCCTCAATGAGACACAGGAAGGCGTTGGAGTGCCTTCCTGTGTTATTATACCATATGCGATACGAATGTAAATGCTGCAGAGTTCGGATGTGTCCCTGACAGCTTTTTTCTCGGAGTCGGGTTGTTTCCCTCCTTTGCTGTCAAGGCTTGCTTTGTTTCTTTGTTTTTGTGCCCGAATCGGTCTCTCAGAGGCCGAAGGCGCGGCGTACATCGTCTATGCGGTCGGTCTTTTCCCAGGTGAAGAGTTCGACATTGCGCTGGAATTTGGTGCCGTGGTCATCGACGAAAGTTTTTGTGACTGTGCGCGGTATGCGCCCCATGTGTCCGTATGAAGCGGTCTCGCGATATATGGGTTGGCGCAGCTTGAGCTCTTTTTCGATGGCGTGCGGCGTCAGATCAAAGGTTGCGGCCACGATATCGCCTATCCGTGCGTCGGAGAAGTTGACGTGTGCGGTGCCATAGGTGTTGACGCACACGCTGACGGGTTTGGCCACGCCTATGGCGTAAGCCACTTGTACGAGTGCGAGGTCGGCCACGCCTGCGGCTACGAGGTTCTTGGCTATGTGTCGTGCGGCGTATGCGGCTGATCGGTCTACTTTGCTGGGGTCTTTGCCCGAAAAGGCTCCGCCGCCGTGTGCGCCGTGTCCTCCGTAGGTGTCGACGATGATTTTGCGTCCGGTGAGTCCGGTGTCGCCGTTGGGACCTCCGACAACGAACTTGCCGGTGGGGTTGACGTACAGTGTGTAATCTTCGTCCAGGAAGTGTCGCAGGTTTTCGGGCATGGCCTGACGTACGCGAGGTATTAGGATGTTGCGGACATCGGCGGCAATGACTGCGCACATTTCGGCATCGGCGGCGTCTTGACGTTCGGCTGCTTGTATGGGTGTCAGTCCGGTAAGGTCGGGGACGATGAATTCGTCGTGTTGTGTCGAGATTACAATGGTATGCACCCGTGCCAATTTGCCGTTTTCGTCATATTCCACGGTTACTTGGCTTTTTGAGTCGGGGCGCAGGTATGTCATTTGGCGACCTTCGCGGCGTATTTCGGCGAGACCGCGCACCAGAGCGTGGCTCAGCGCAAGACTCAGAGGTATGTATAGCGGTGTCTCGTTGCATGCATAGCCGAACATCATGCCCTGGTCGCCGGCGCCTTGCTCTTCGGGGGCTTGGCGCACAACGCCGCGGTTGATGTCTCGGCTTTGCTCGTGCACGGCCACGAGCACGCCGCAGCTGCCGGCATCGAAGCCCAGTTCGGCGCGATTGTAGCCTATCCGGTCGATGACGTTGCGTGCGGTGCCTGCCAAGTCGATGTATGCCTCGCTGTTGACCTCGCCGGCGATGATGACTTGGCCGGTGGTGACCAGTGTCTCGCAGGCCACTTTGCTGTGGGGGTCGCGTGCCAGGAATTCATCGACGATGGCATCGGATATTTGGTCGGCAACCTTGTCGGGATGCCCTTCGGATACGGATTCGGATGTGAATAATTGCTTCATTACATATGAGTGTTAGATGTGTTGTCTATTTAAGTGAGTCCTTTGCGCGAGGACGCAAAAGAAAAGCGGACAGCGCGAGGTCTCCGGGAGGATGTTCGGGCTGCCCACTGTTGTGTGGCGATTAATGCTATGGGATGTTCCCTCATAGAGGGCCGTGCGTTGAGTACGGCAGTCTGTCGGGGTTGTTTTTTAGCATTTTTTTTAGTGGTTGCAAGCAGCCAAATTTGTCCACTTCGGAAGACGTCATACGCCTTTTCGGGTTGCAAAGGTACGATACTTTTGTCTAATACGCAAATCTAAATTGTGCTTGATAGTTTTCTTGTCGAGTGCATGTCTTATACGCTCTGGCTTATTCGCTTGAATATAAGGTAATCCGCCGCAAGAATCGATTGTGATCTTGCGGCAGATGTTATGGATTTGTGCTGTATGGAAGTGTCTTTGTGTACTGTTGTGCGTCAGAAGTAGCGGGCCAGTGCGGCGGGGAGGTCGCGTGCATCGGATACGCGGAGCACCAAGTCGCCGTTGCGGTCAAAGATGAAGCTTACCGGGCCGCCGTCAGGGTTGACATTGTAGGCCAAAAGGATGCCATATCCTTCTGTTGGCGAGTTCCATACCGAAGTCCAAGGTATATTGGCGGCTGAACGCCTCCAGTTCATTTCGTCCGGGTCGAAGGATATTTGGTATATTTTCAGTCCGGCGTTTTTGTATTTGGTGTAGACTTCGTTGAGTGCCACGGTGTTGGCCGGCGAGTTTTTGTGGTCGTATCGCACGAAGTTGAGTACAGTGACGCCTTTGTCACAGTAGTCATCGAAGTTGCGCAGTGTTCCGTTGATGTCGTATCGGGCAATGGCGATGTCCGGCTTGGATGCCATCTGCGCTTCCATGGCGCGTCCCGAGGAGGGCAGTGCGCGTCGTGCGGCCATGTATCTTTGTTCAAGGTCTTTGCCGCGCGGATCGTTGGGATATAGGCGTTTGTAGTTGTTGGCTGCGTTGCCGAGGATGCGCAGGTCGGCACGATCCGAGAGGTTAAGCAGCGGGCGTTTATCAATGAATTTGCCGACGATGTAATATGACGTCAGGCAGGTGGTGTCCTTATTGACCATGAGCATGAGCTCTGTCTTGAGGTTCTTGTCTTGGCGTGCTGCTTCGGTGCCCAGCGAGTCTATATACTTGTTGATCAGTCGGTCCACGGTGGTGAATTCGACGGCAAGCGGCGAGCCGGCTACATCAAATCCGCGGTCAAAGGACTTGGCGTTGGCTTTTAGTGTGAGGGTTTGGGCGCCTTGCGCCGGGAAGTATATGTATTTGTCGGCCAGACGTATGCGGTATATGGTGGGTAGTGAGTCTGCTTTTGCGGCTATGTAGTCAAAGGAGCCGTCCTCGCCTATGGCCACCGAGTCGATGAGATACCAGTTGCCGATGGTCGAACCTTCGATATATACTGTCTTGCCGGCACCGCCTTCGATGTCGCCTTTGAGTGTCCATCCGTCGTGGTCGGAGGTACATGCCGCTACTGACAGGACGGCGGTTGCGATGCTGAGAAACTTTTTCATGCGTTTTGGGCGTGGTTGTTTAGATTTTCTCGAATTCGGTGGAAATGGCCTTGGCGATGGCTTCCATTTCTGTATCGGGAATGGAGGGGTGTTGTTTGAAGAAGTTCATGTCCGATTCAGCGTTGATGGGCACTAGGTGGATGTGGGCGTGAGGCACTTCGAGTCCCATTACGGCGACGCCTATACGCTTACAGGGTATTGCATGACGCATGGCGATGGCTACACGGCGTGCAAATTTTTGCAGGTCGGCGTACTCGTCCTCTTCGAGGTCGAAAATGTAGTCGACTTCCTTCTTGGGAATGACCAAAACATGTCCGGCGGCTACGGGGTTGATGTCTAAGAATGCGAAATGGCGGTCGTCTTCGGCGACTTTGTAGCAGCCTATTTCACCGGCTGCTATGCGTGAAAATATTGTTGCCATGATTGTTGTCTTGTTATATGTTGCTTGTCTTTATGTGTCCGTTGTCGTATCGGACGTTTGTGGCGTATGACGTGTCGTTGCGCCGTGGCTTGTAAGCGGTCGCGGTGTGTGTTTAGAATGAGATGTTGGTGATTTCGAATTTCATCAGGCCGGAGGGTACGCGTATTTCGACGACATCGCCCAACTTGTGTCCCAGAAGGCCTTTGGCGATGGGTGTGGAGGAGGCGATTTTCTTCTCTTTGAGGTTGGCTTCGCTGTCGGCCACTATGGTGTACTCCATTGTCATGCCGTTGGCCACGTTCTTGATGGTGACTCGGTTGAGTATCTGGACTTCTTCGCAATTGAGCTGGCTTTCGTCCAGAATGCGGGCATTGGCTACGAGGTCCTTGAGCTGCGAAATTTTCATTTCGAGCATGCCTTGAGCTTCTTTGGCGGCATCGTATTCGGCATTCTCGCTTAGGTCGCCTTTGTCGCGTGCTTCGGCGATGGCGCGTGATATTTCGGGACGCTTGACCGATTCGAGATATGCAATTTCCTCCATTTTCTTTTTATAACCTTCTTTGGTCATGTATGTAATAGCCATAGTTGCTTGTTTTTTGTGTTTTTAGTTGTTGGATGTTAAGTATATACAGGCATTTAGCGGTACCGGGGCGTCATCTGTGTTTTTTCCGTAAAACATAAAAAAGAAAGAATCTCAGCCCCGCGTTAACCGGGCGAAGATCCCAAAGGATGTGGTAGATGTCGTAGACGGCTCTATCGGCGGGCCGCATCAATGTCTTGTTTTGCAAAGATAGCGCTTTTTTTTTGAATGGTGGTCGCGGCAAGCCACTAAATGATGTTAAAAAGCGCTATAGAGGTGAATATTAAGCTTTTTAGATGCTTTTGGACGACCGGGTTTTTGACAGAATAAACTTGAGTTTAGCAGAATTTTATTGATTCACAATTTGGTAGAATCAATTTTTTGTCGTACCTTTGTGCTACCATTTATAGCTACAATTATGTTCGCACAATTCAAACCGACCCGAAAAGGCGACTTCAATGCCTATATTGCCCGCTCTTACCGCAGCAGTAAAAACTCCAAGACTTCGTCCATTATTGTTGAGCGACTTGGGCTACTCTCCGAAATAGCGTCCCGACACCCCGAAGTTGACCCGCGTGAGTGGGTTCGCAGACGTGCAGCCGAGCTTACTCGCAAGGAGAAGGAGGAAGAAAAGACCGTCAATGTGAAACTCTCGCCTGCACGCCGTATACCATTTGGAGTTAAAAGGCAGTTGCACGCCGGAGATTTATTTCTGGCACCGTTCTTTAATCAGCTGGGGCTAAGGGATATTTGCGATAAAATCGCTAATCGAGGAAAGTTTAAATTTGACTTGGGGGACATTTTAGCTAAGCTGGTATATGGTAGGGTGTTATTTCCCGACTCCAAATTGTCGACATGGAAGAACGCGCAAAATTTCATCAAGGAGCCCGTTTTTGAACTCGAGGATATCTATCGAGCATTGAGCGTTTTCGCTCGCGAATCAGACTTTATCCAAGCATCGATATATCGCAATTCTCTGAAAACCTGGAATAGGGATACGCGAATCATATATTATGACTGTACTAACTATTATTTTGAAATAGAAGAAGATGACGATTTTCGTAAATACGGTCATTCCAAAGAACATCGCCCCAACCCGATAGTACAACTTGGCATGTTCATGGATGCCAGCGGACTACCGCTGGCCTTCTGCGTTAATCCGGGAAACACTCCCGAGACACAGACAATGCAGCCTTTGGAAGAAAAGCTTGCAGCCAACTTCTCATTGTCATCATTCGTGGTTTGTACTGATGGTGGTTTGGGTAGCGTCGACAATCGCATGTACAATATGACGGAAGGGCGCGACTATATCACCGTATTGTCCCTCAAAAAGATGCGTCCGCACCTGCAGGACTGGGCGACAGACCCTGATGCAATTTGGTATACGGCCGGTCACAAGCACGGTTATACCCTCAAAGAGGCCAAAGTGAATTTTGGTTCGGCGTTCGACGACATCACCTTTTATCGAGATCGCTGGACAAAAGAAGAATATAAGGATAAAAACGGGAAAAAGAGAGTGCTTGAGGAACACCTCGTGGTCACTTATTGCCATAAATATGCTCTGTATCAGCGAAAGACACGCGACGAACAGATCGCTCGGGCTCAAACGAAGATTAATCGAGGAGAGAGTACACGTCAGAAATCGCCTAACGACTGCCGCCGATTTATTAAAACCGACGAAGTGACCGCTGACGGAGTCGTTGTGGAACATACAATATCGACAATAGATTGGGAAAAGGTACGAGCAGAGGAACGCTTCGATGGCTTTTACGCCTATGGATCTTCTCTTGACGACCATCCGCTCCACATTCTGAAAGCCAATTCATACCGCGGAGACATAGAGGCATTATATCGTGTCACAAAAACAGACCTCGACCTCCGACCTATATATCTTTCACGCAAAGACCGTATCATCGGCCACTTCATAGTGTGCTTCATCTCCCTGCTCATCATCAAACGGCTTCAACAATCACTTGCAGGAAAATATTCGGTGGAGAAGCTCTGCGACACACTGCGCAAAATCAAGCTGCTCTACCACGATGCCTATGGCTACGAGCCCGCCTTTGATCGTACAGAAGTTACCGATGATTTACAGCAGAATGCTAACATCTTGATAGATACCGAAATTATCACCAAACCGACAATGAGAAAGATACTCAAGCAAGTGGAGAAAAGTTAATGTAATGTTAAAAATAAACCGGCGAGTTGGGTAGCACATTCTAATGCTGCTCAACTCGCTGTGTATCTGCACGTAACACTATCCAACTGTCAAAAATGGGAAGATAGCGCTTTTTTTTTGAATGGTGGTCGCGGCAAGCCACTAAATGATGTTAAAAAGCGCTATAGAGGTGAATATTAAGCTTTTTAGATGCTTTTGGACGACCATGCTATGCGGTGAGCCGCCCGTCTATGTCCAGCCACCGAATTGATAAGAAAGTACAAGACATGGATTTGAAATAAATCGTTAGGGCTTTGTGATGTTTTGCGCCGCGCGAAAAGTGGTGCCTGTCGGGCATATCCACGAGCAGTAGGGGCGGTGGACAAATATGCTGATAATAAGGAAGGTCGAGGCTATTACGATAACGGTCACGGATGCTGCCGCTGGTACAAATAAGGCAAAGGGTTCGTAGTCGGTCCATACAAATGCGATGCCACACCACATCAGCAACATCAGCAGGCCCCAAAGCCCTCGGCGTGTCCATGTCAGGATGCGTGTAAGGCGTGGCGATGGATGCCATTTGCGTTTGCGCAAGCGTCCCATAAGTTCCTGTGCCGAGCCGTAAGGACATATCCACATGCAGTAATGGTTGGGCCGTCCGAATAAGGGCATCACGAAAGCAGCGAAGAGAAATACAAGAGCCAAAAGTCCGGTGGGCCATTGTAGGCCGGTGGACATTGCATTAACCATCAGCGAGAAGGATATGAAATGTCCGCATAGTAGGCCGAGTCCGGCTTCGTTGAGAACCAAGATTGCCGTGCGCAGTTTGTGCCCGTTTCGCCTCATTGGAATTATGGTTGACGATACGGCGATGCATAGCGCGACAATCAATTGCCATGTCCAGGGCGATGCCGTTGTCTCTTGGACGGAGGCGGCGTTGTTGTCTTGTGTGGCTTTGGGTGTGTGCGCTTGTTCGGGTGTGAGTTTTGTAGCTTCTGCGGAGGTGGAAGCGGCGCTTGGGCTTTGTGTTGTGACGATGGTGGAATTGACCGTGGTTGAATCGGCTTCGTTTGATGCTTGTTGCGTTTGCTTGACCGGGTGTCTTGCCTGCTTGTCGGCTGTGGACGCTTTGGAACTTGTATCGTGGAAGGAGGCAAGAGTGTCGCGTGCTTGTTCGAAGGCTTGCCGCATATTGGCAATCAGTGCCTTGGATGAATATGTCGCACCGCTGACCGCATCGGGCATTTCGGATGCCAGAGCTTGACGCACGCTCATGCCGACAAAGGTATCGGTGAGCGCGGCGCGTGTCACTCGCTCGAAAAATCTCGGCGTTTCGTCATTGGGTAGTGCGGTGATGGAGATGATGTGTCCCTTGGCGCTTACTTCTATATTGATAGGCACAGGTCCTCCGAAGCCGCGGATGTCTTTACCTGTTTCGATGGTATTGACGATGAAGGAGTGTGGGCGCTTGTCGTCCGAATTATCTGTGTCTATTGTCTGTTTGCGGTCGGTATTTGCGGTCTCGGGCTTCGATGTCGATGCGTTGTCTGCGGTGGGATTGTGTGCCGCTGTCGGCGTACCATCGTTTTTTGCCTGGTGGGTATGACTCGGCGTTTCGTAGGTGCCGTTTTCGGCTTTTGAAGCGTCTTGCGCGGACTTGACGCCTGATGTCGCCGGGGTCGTTGTATTGGCGGGTTCGTATGGCCGGTCTAATGCTGCAGCAAGACCGGCGCGAACGTTGGCGATAATGGCTTTGGATGAATATGTCGCGCCGCTGACTGCGTCTGCGTCCGTTGCGGCGAGTATCTGCCCGGCATCACGGCCTATCCATTGCTCAAGCAGGCCGCCGTCGAGAGCATGTTGCAGAAATTCCGGGCTTTCGGAATTGTCCATTACTGCTATGGATGCCACTTTTCCTGAAGGGTCGATGCGTATTTTTAGTGGCACAGGACCGTTGTATCCGCGTATGTCAAGGTCTAATTGCGAGGTGTTGACCATAATACTGCCGTCTTCGAGTCGCTCGATGCCGGCGATGCTATGGGCTTTGTCCTCAATCAGGCGATACCCGAACAGCATTCCGTCGCGGCGTATGGCGATGACCGCCATCATTACAAATACTATGGCGAGGGATGTGGCGTTTTTGGCTATTTTCTTGTATGATTGTCTGTTGCCCATAGTGTTGCCTATTGTTTTGCAGAGACAAAAGTACATAGAAATTACCATACGGCAAAACCGACTAAAAACAGGGGCTGTGTCAAAATAGGCGCAGCTCCTTTTTAAACCTGTTGTAAAACATAAAACAAAGCCTCAACTTTCACAAGCTGGGGCTTTGTCATATCAAAAAGTTTTAGTAACTTTGTGATATATA